>Ga0209633_10002972_pt1 | contig 15903 bp, 12 predicted proteins | sample Cruoilmetagenom1_FD_187290 | JGI IMG/M metagenome (GOLD analysis project Ga0209633, IMG submission 187290) | Oil polluted marine microbial communities from Coal Oil Point, Santa Barbara, California, USA - Sample 1 (SPAdes) (version 2) | ecosystem: Environmental > Aquatic > Marine > Oil seeps ... | reverse complement strand
AACAATCTGAATTTACCAATTTAACTTTAATAGGAATACCTAATTATAAAATAGAAAAACAAGCTGAATTTGTATTAAAAACGAATTATTTATTTGAAAGTATTGGTTCTACCCTATTGGTAAAAGCCGCAAATAATTTTAACGAACTTAACCTAGATTTCATTCAAGAAACACTTGAAAAATAGCTATCTACAATAATAATCATTTGATCTTAAAAAAATCGATCTCGACCCATCGCTAAGAGGCGAATCTTAATTCTTAAAATAGCTAAGTAAAACAGATTCAGATCATTAATTATAAAAATTTAGTTTTTTAATACTTCAGCAATTTCTCTCCATGTAACTAAAACAATCTCTTCTTCCTTAATAAGATTTTTACAGACATCACTTGTAAAAAAATCAAAATCGGCTTGTCTCCAAGCTGCTCCCCATGATGGGTGTTCAATAGTAATGGCCTGCATCTCTTCATTATCATAGGCGGTATGAATAAGAATTTGTGAAAGGCCTGGCTCTAAAGATTTTATTGTTCTTATATAATATTGAGCAACATCTTTGGCATTTTCTTCTTCAGATATTGTAAAGTTTTGATCTATAACTACCATAGCCTTATTCGCTTTAAGCATCTTATTAAAAGCTTCTTCATCATCAAATAATGAAACAAAAGTTTTATCTATCAAACATGGTAATTTAAACTCTTTGGCTAATTTTAAATACACTTCAAAAAAATCAACTTTCCCCCAAAATAAACAACCCATATGACTGTCAAGATGGGTTGGTTTAATTCCCATAGCATAAGCCAATTCTATTTGGGCACGTAATTCAGTTTCTACTTCTGCTATTCTTGCATCTGAGGGACAATCGTTATAAAAATAACCAAGATTATTAATCAGCGTAGGTATTTTGTCTTTAGAAGCCACACTGCTCCATTTATAATTTTTCCATTCAGATGTAATTGTTAAATGCAGACCAAGATCATGTCTCCCTTCATTTTTTTTAGCATAACTGACTATTTCTGATACCCAAGGCGTTGGCATCATAATACTGGCTGAGTTTACAGAACCGGAATCTAAAGCCTTAATTGAGGCCATGTTTTCTGCATGAGAAAATCCCAGATCATCTGCATGGATTATAAGTAGTTTTGCATCCTTTTTATAACCTAGCTTTTCTGCTAAAGTCTCTTGACCAGAAACGGTATTTAAACTTATTAATAGTAAACAAATACTTAAAATAATAGATTTGCCTAAATTATAAGACCTAAGGGTAAAAAAATTGAATTTCATAATATGATTATTTGTTCTAACAAATATAAGCCAATCAAATCTATTTAATGTAACTCACTAGATTTCAATATAAAAAATACTTTCTCATAAAAATAAAGAAGCACAAATATTTACTTTTATTTAAAATAAGTTTTGAGAAATTGCAATCCATTTGCCGACATAATTCTTGCTATAATTTCATCTGCAGGAATATTGTTTTTCTTAACTTTTAGACTTGCTGTTTTCATATAATTAAAAGCATGTCTTTCTAAGAAATCTGCTAAAAATGGTAACTCTTCTGTAGTCCAAAAACCGTTTAACGGATCTATAATACCATCATAATCACTACCAATAACTAGACAGTCCCATGCAAACAATCCGGCTCTATCCAAAACCTCAAGTATATGTTGTATCTGGTTCCACAATAGCTCTGAGCGATAATGCATTATTTTAGATCTACTCAAAGAATGTTTCGTGTTTTTAAGTGTTTCTTTATTTGCTACTCTCCTTTCATCCAGTTGCAATCCGAAAATGCCTTTACTTTTTGCAATGCTAATGATCTCTTCATTAAAAAAATTTATCTCAACAGGATTTAATTTAGAAGCCACCTGAGAACCTTCTTGTTTTTTATTGGTAAATGATTGTTGTCCATTCGCTGCTCCATGACTTACCACAAGAGGTATGTCTTTATATGAGGCATTATCCTTTATTAATTTATAATAATCAATTCTGGAAGCTATACTCATATGTTTTAGATCTACTAAAATACGTTTTCCATTCTTTGTACTTAATAATTCATTGGCTATTATAATCCCCAATGGTGTAAAACCAGTATTGAGTCCTTCAGATTGATCTACTTTCTTTTTAACTAGTTTGGTAAAACTCTCTGCATGTCCACATAAATGATTCCAAAAGTGATGAGCAACAGCGACAAAAAATGGTGGTTGATCCCAATTTTTTATTTTTTTTAGATTGGCTAAAAATTCAACTTCTTTTGGTTTTTTATCAATACTTTGATTTAACACGTGTAAGCCTTCAATAGATAATACTACACAAATGGTTTCAATTTTATTCGTATCCTCAAGTTTAATCCTTTCAATTTCTTTATAATTCTTAACAAGCTTGTATCTAAATTTTCCTTCTGGTAATTGAATTATTTTACCGTCTAATTGCTTATAAAAATCATATTCCCTTTCAAGGTCTTCAAAATAATTTTGCATAGCCTGCACCGCGTCTACCCTTTTTTTACCGACACCTGTAGCAAAATTTGAGGCAATATCTCTTATAAATTCATTTTTAATTTTATTGACAAAAAACCATTTTTCAATAGGATAAAGTGATATGCAAATAATTGTTACTCCCCCTTTGGCTAAACTTGTAAAATTGGCCTGAGAAAATTTGGTCAAATTGATAATATAGTTAATTAACTTATCAGCCAAAGAAGGCGGATTGTATTTCCAAATGCTATTAGATCTATTTCTATGAGGATTATTTCTACCAATAGTCCTATAGTTATAACTCTTTCCATAAGGCTTCATGGCTGAATGACAGTGAAAATCTATGTAATTATTTTTTTTAATTGACATGCTACTAAGTTAATTCATTTAAAAACAAAAATCAACAGGGAATTTTCCCCTATTTCAAAAAAGGTAGTATTAATATGACCGGATATAACTTAATTTTCTTCAAAAAAAAACAGACAAAATGCCTGTTTTTAATGATAATTTTAATCATAAATTATTTTGATTGTGGTAATGCTTTTAAGTGTGCATAAATGGCTACACCGTTCAATTTTGATTCAACTGGTATTTTAAACATCTTAACACCTTTAACGTCGTTCAATTGGCCATCAGCAGAAAGTGCTTTAACACCATAAAACTTTCCTTCCTTATTAATAGCTTTAACGTGGATAATATTTCCTGAACGACCAATACCTTTAATATCAAACTTATCACCATTTGGATCAAAAGCCATAATGTCGTACAAAGAACCATCATTTCCAATGGCCTTAATAGGCTTATTAGCTTCTTCACTCGCCAAAAGCTTAATAGGCAATTGATTGATATCGCCTACAAAAGCTTTAATATCTAAAAAACAACATTGATTAGCATCTCTAATGCCTTTAACAGGATATGTATTACCATCTTTATCAATGGCTTTTACTTCTAATGTATAACCTTTAGGATGGATGGCTACTATATGCCAAAGAAAATTATCACCAGCGGATCCAACTTGAGGTAATGCCTTAATATGTGCATATACTTTAGCACCATAAAGTGTATATTCAAGGTCTTCTTTAGATGTTTTAAGGCCTTTAACATCATTCAAGGCACCGGTTGGAGAAACAGCTTTAACACCATAATAAGTCCCATCTTTTGCAATAGCTTTGATATGAACAATATTTCCGGCACGTTCTATACCTTTTATGTTAAGTCGATCACCGTTAGACGCGATGGCGTAAATATTGTATAAGGTTCCATCTTTAGCGATGGCTTTAACAGGTGTTAATTTACCATCATTAACCAATAGTTTAACTGGGATTTGCTTATCGCCAACGAAAGCATTAATATCCATAAGACTTGTTTGATTGGCGTCTTGTATCCCTTTTATATCATAAGTATTTCCATAGCCATCTATCGCTTTTACATCTAAAAACTTACCTTCCGGATGTACTGCTTTGATTGTCCAATAAATAGTTTTAAATTCCTTAGAGATAGAGGTGTTTATAGCTTGTACTTTATCTTTTGGTGGATCCTTTTTACAAGCCATAAAAATCAATAAAAAACTAAGGATAATAAGGGTTTGAATTTTAGAAAATACAGAGGTGTGGTCTAGAAGTGTTTTCATAATTGAACTATTTATTATTCATCTATAAAATTAACACTTAGCCTGGTAATAATTACTGATAATTATCAGTTTATCAATAATTTATATATAAATAGACTATACAGAAACTATGGCAACTTTTAACCAATATATATTTATTTATTAGTTGTTGCTTTAAACCAAAAATTTATAGCACTAGAAGCAGAATTCCTATTATTTTGAGGTGCATGAGATGCATTTCCACTTTTATTTCCTCTTCCTTTTCCTCTTCCACCACCAGAACCACTTCCACGCATTCCTGAAGATTTAGAATTCGCCTTTTTCTTTTGATTAACATCTCCATTTCTTCCCGCCACAACGCCAATAGCTAACTTAGATAAATCTATTTTTTCATCTTCAGAAATATTACTTTTTGGAACTGTTAAATGGTATGTAAGCAAATCATTCTTTCTATTATATGCAAAAGACAATACCACATTTAAACTATTCAAATCGACATGAAACTGCTGGGTGTTATCAAAATTATTATATTCTGCCTCCTTTGGTAAATTGCTGATTAAATGATTTAAATCTAATTTATTTTCTTTTCGCGATATGTCACTTTTATTATTTAAATACGCCGGCTTTAAAGGATATTTTATATAAACATCTCTATTTTTCTTTCCTTTTACATCAAAATAGACTGTAACTCCAGAACGCAGCATTAGCATCATTGTCCTTTTGTCTGTTGTACTCATGCTGATATAAATATTTTTATGATCACTAGTCATGCTATACAAGACCTTCTCATTTACAACTTCTGTTGTGTCCGCTATAAAAATTTCGCCAGATTTTGCATTAAGGGATATGCTTATAAAAACAATAATTAGGGTTACAATTTGTTTCATCGTTATATGCTGCTTTAAGCTGGCAAAGTAAACACTTGTTAATGAACTTGAATGTTAAGACCATCATAAATTGTTAACTGATTTAAAAGAGAAACCGTCAATAGGTCTATTTACGGATTAATAGGTGATCATAAAAAATAAAATCCCAGAAAAATAGTAGCGGTTAATAAAAGAAAATGTTTTAAAATGTAGTGTTGTTTCATAGTATAAATAGTTAAAATTTTAATGTGTTAAAACTAACAATTTCAGCTAAGGATTACCTACTCATATTGATAAGAAATTATTAACAAATCATTAACTTATGGACAAACTATTACTTTACTTCTTTAAATAACCATTTTCGATAAAAGCAATATATTTATTCATGAAATTATAACTGAAATTGCAATATTACTATCTTCGTTTTACCTAACAATCCCTTTTATTATCAGGTTTAATCATACCAAATTGAGTATATTTGCAAAAGTTCATATCTTAAATTGTCGAATTGTTTTATAAATTTAATCATACGCATATGACGGAACAAAGTTTTAAATTAAAGGAGGATAGAGCCTTTATACCTTTAAATAAATTATTACAAATTTTAGGTCTTGCACAAACAGGTGGTCATGCTAAAATTTTGATCCAAAATGAAGAAGTTTTAGTAAATGGAAACATAGAAACCAGAGTCAGAAATAAATTAGTAAAAACTGACAAGGTTAAGATTGGTGATTATTTAATAACAATAGTTTAGAAGATTGGTATTATTAAGGGTACCTTTTTCTGGTATTTATAAAATAAACACCCAATAAAAGTATTATGGCGGCTAAAATAGATTGTAAGGTCAATTGTTCTTTTAGAATAAACCATCCTAAAAGCAGTGCAATTATTGGATTAACATAAGCAGATGTTGCTACTTTTTCTGGAGAAACCACTTTTAGCAAATAATTAAAAGAGGTGAAGGCCACGATACTTCCAAAAACAATTAATAAGATCATTGAAATTTGAACAGGTGAACTCCATAATTGAGGAGCTATCCATGTTTCCCCTAAAACTAAACTTGCTAGGCACAAGATAATTCCTGCGGTTAGCATTTGGTATCCCGCACTAATGAAGAAATTAGAAGGTAAATCTACTTTTGAGACAAATAGGCTTCCAAAACTCCAACTTAAAACGCAGGTAAGAATAATTAAAATGCCATTTATACTTTCTTTTTGTATCAAAATTTGTTCTTGACTCACCAAAAGATAAATACCTATAATACCTAATAAAATACCAAGTAAGGACTTTGGTTGTATCTTATGACCATCAATTATACGCATTAATATTAAAATAAAAAGAGGTTGTGTTGATGCCTCTAGTGCGGCAAAACCACTATCTACATATTTTAATGCCCAAACGAACATGCCATTTCCATAAACCAAAAATAGAAATCCGGCAATTATAGAATTGACCAATTGTTTTTTGGTTATAGACAAATTCTGCTTCAAAATTTTTGCGATGACTAAAATTAAAATTCCCGCAATAGTAAACCGTATAGACGCAAGAAACATAGGTGGTATTTCGGCTACAGCAATTTTATTGAGAAGATATGTTGAGCCCCAAATTACATAAATAGCGAAAAAAGCTAAAATAATTAAGATTGAATTACCTGACCTAGTCATAGTAGATATATTTAGTACCAAAAGTAGTCATTAAAATTGCGATACCTAAAAAGACTTAGGGCATTAAAAATTTAAAAAAATAACAACGGTTTTAATTAATCTATAGGAGGGTGACCATGTATTTCTTCAAAAACAGTGTCAAAATTTTGACGCAGATAAGTATTTAGTTTTTTCTTATAATCGTCTAATAACCATATTAGGAAATTGTTAGTGCTTTTACTAATACATTTTGCATAACTTTGAATTCTATGCTCTATATCACCGTTTAATAATTTAGCTAACGTTAGTGCATCAAAGACGTCCTCACTATTTTCAATACATATTTTAGCATGCTGAATAATAGAACGTTCTAAGACAACTTTAGATGATTCCCCCTTACCAGTTGCTTGAATATAGGTAGCTTTAATATCAAAATATACTTCTTCAGATTTAGCAAACTCTTTTCTAATCTCATCAGGTAATTCATGTCTGAAATTATCCTCTAACTCCTCATCAGTCAACAACTTATCTACATAATATTCAGGGTACTTGAATATAGTTTGCCAATCTAAATCTGCTCCCCAAGGTCCAAATCTATAGCAATTATTACCTAAATCAATTACTTTAAAAGTAGATTTATTATTCAGAAACCTAGAACCTCGCCCAATCATCTGATAATATAAAGTCAATGATTTTGTGGCTCTATTTAGAATGATTAAATCTATAGTAGGTTCATCAAAACCTGTGGTCAAGATGCTTACTGAAGTCAATATGGCATCAGGTGTTTCTCTAAACCATTTAAGAATATCCTTTCGCTGCTTTTTTGTTGCCGTATTATCTAAATGTGCTATTGGAAATCCAGCAGCTCTAAATGTATAATACACTTGAATTGAGGTGTTTATACCATTGTTAAAAATTAAAGTTTTCTTCCCGGCAGCATGCTTTTGATAGGCATTGAGTAAAGTATCCAACATGGAGTTACTGGTATACAAATCTTCCGACGACTTCACAGTATAATCACCATTAGAACCAACTTCTAGTGATGTTAGGCCCATGTCATATTGAAAAATATCAGCACGTGCTAAAAATTCATTTTCAATCAAAGATTCTATAGTTTCACCAACAATCAATTCATCATAATTATCATTCATTGGTAATTCTTTACTAGAACTTAACGGTGTTGCGGTTACCCCTAAAATAAATGATTTTTCAAAAAACTTGAAAAGTTTTGTAAATGAATTATAATGTGCTTCATCAATAATAACCAAGCCAATATCAGAAATATCGAGCTTATTATCATGCAGGCGATTATTAAGCGTTTCAACCATAGCTACAAAACAACTATAACGCTCTTGATCGTCTAAATTAGCCGTACTACTTACAACTTTACTCACCACACCAAAACTAGTAAGCATATTAGAAGTTTGGTTACACAACTCAATACGATGTGTCATTACCAATACTTTTTTATTATGATGTTTTAAGTATTGTCTTACAATTTCAGAAAAAATAACTGTTTTACCACCACCTGTAGGTAATTGATATAATAAGTGATAATCATCCGGTGCAGTTTCAAATTTTTCAAAAATTTGATTGATAGCCCCTTTTTGATAGCTATAAAGCTCTTTATCCGTCTTTTTATCTTGTAATTCTATTGCTAATTCAGCCATATTTTCATTTAGGTATTAAATGCAAAATTAAAACCTTTGTATGATTTTAAAGGCTAATTATAAAAAATAATTAAAATATTTTGTTTTTTGACACAAAATGTAGGTTAAATTAAGACCCTCGTGCTTCTATTTTTTCTTATTCCGTTTGTTATAATTTTTATCTCCTCTGGTTTTTGGTTTTTTATATTTCTTAGCGATGGTATATTGATATGAACCCCCGAGATTCACTTTTTTATTTTTGGCTTTCTTTTCATGAAAACCTGAACCTGCAGATTCATCTCTTTTTTTATGACTTGAATTAGCCTCTACTATGACAGGTTGTTCTTCAAAAGTTAATGTATCTGACAATGCTACTTCAGATGGCCATGTTAATAAATTAATATTCATTCCCATAAGTGTTTCTATGGCTTCTTTAGCGGCTTTTTCTTTTTCTGTATACATTAAAACTGAAGTTCCCTCGAGCTCAGCTCTTCCAGTTCTACCTATACGATGCATGTAATTTTCAGGAAAGGAAGGAGTATCAACATTAACAACGTGAGATATTTCATCTATATGTAGTCCTCGAGACATAATATCAGTTGTAACTAAGATTCTGATTTTATCATTATTAAATTTTTCGATAGATCGGATTCTATAATTTTGTGTTTTATTGGAGTGAATTACAGCAACCTGATCATCGAATATTTCATTTAAAACTTCAAATAATCTATCAGCACTTTTTTTATTAGACACAAATACTAATACTTTATTATATAGCGTATTATCATTAAGTAAGTGTACTAATAAATTAACTTTTGAATAAAAATTTGGAACCGCATAACAATACTGAGAAATATTATCTAAAGGCGTACCGCTAAGGGCAACGGACACTGTTTGTGGAGCAATAAAAAAGTCTTGAATCAAAGCTGCTACTTCATCAGTCATAGTAGCTGAAAACATAATATTTTGACGGCGATCGGGCATCAATTCAAAAATATTTGTCAATTGAAATCTGAAGCCTAGATCTAACATAACATCTACTTCATCTATAACTAATTTTTTTATGGATTTTAAATTTAAAACTCTGCTTAAAATCAAGTCATACAAACGCCCGGGAGTTGCCACTACTATGTCAGCACCTTGAGCCACAGCTTGTCTTTGTGTATTTATATTTACACCTCCAAAAACTCCAACAACACGAATTGTTAAATATTTACCAAGCTTTTCAATTTCTTGTGTTACTTGTAAAACCAATTCACGCGTAGGCACCAATATTAAGATTCGTGGAGCCACTTGTTTAGAAAATTTTAACTCCTGCAGTATAGGTAACATATAGGCAAACGTTTTACCGGTACCTGTTTGTGCTATACCAACCATATCCTTTCCTGATAAAATTACTGAAAACGCCTGAGCTTGTATAGGTGTAGGTTTTTCAAAAGCTAAATCCTCTATAGCATAATGTAATTGCTTTGAAATGGTAAAGTTTGCAAATGACTCCATTGTTAAAATTTGTTGCAAAAATAGGGTTTTAAGCCGTATTACGCTAAGTATATAAAAAACTATCTACAATTTTTACATCTATAATTGTACTAATCTTGAATTATATTCAACAAAACTGTTAATATAATTTAATAAATCAAAAAAAATAATATTGCATAGTTAATAGATTATTATAAATTTGCAGCAACAAAAAAATTTATTAAAACTCTAAATTATTAAAAACATTACATTATGAAAAAATTATCAGTATTTTTATTGACAGCTGTTTTGTTGGCTTCATGTGTTTCTAAAAAGAAATATGTTGCCTTAGAACAAGACAGAGATCAGATTAAAGGTGAATTGCACAAAACAGCTATTGAAAAAGATGAATTAGAAGCTAAGTTTGCTGCTATTGAAGCTAAAGTTGTAGCTTATAATGCTAAGATCAATGCACTTAAAGAAGAAAGTGATGCTAAATTAACTACTTCTGACGGAACTGTACTTTCAAGTGAGGCTCAAAAACAAATGAGAAAAACTATATCTAAAATGGATCCTGCTGCTGTAAGTGGTGCTAAAACTTTAAAAGATTCTATGAACTTAGCGGTTTCTTATAATTTAAAGAAAACTTTAGCAGGTAGTGAATTGAATGAAGACAGTAATGGTGAAGTTGATATTAATATTAATGAAACGGTTGTAATGATTACTATTGCTGACAATTTATTATTTAGAACAGCAAGCTATAGAATGAATAATAAAGCAGATGGAATTCTTCAAAAGATAGCTGATCTTCTTGCTTCTGAGGCTAGTTTAGATTTAATGGTAGAAGGTCATACTGATTCAAGAACAATCAATACCGGTGCTATAAAAGATAACTGGGACTTAAGTGTAATGCGTTCTACATCAATTGTAAGAAGATTACAAGATAAATTCAAAGTTGCACCAGAAAGATTAATTGCATCAGGAAGAAGTAGTTTTCAACCACTAGTTGCAAATGATTCTAGGGAAAATAGAGCTAAAAACAGAAGAACTAGAATTGTTATTATGCCAAATATTGACAAGTTCTTTGCTTTAATGGCAGAGAAAGAATAGTTTTTACGATCTTTAATTCATAAAAAAATGCTTGGTAAAATTACCAAGCATTTCTTTTATCTTCAAGATTAACCAAAATTATACAGGTTAATATCAATTTCGTTATTGTTTCTTTACACGAACAGCATTCATTCCCTTTTGACCTCTCTCCAATTCAAAAGAAACTTTATCATTTTCAGAAATATCATCTAACAAACCACTAACATGCACAAAATATTTTTCCTGATTTTCTAAGTCCAATATAAATCCAAATCCTTTTTTATCATCATAAAATGACACTTTACCATTTCTAATTGGATCTTCTTCTTCCTGTTCTTCCTTTTTTGGAACACCTACAACAATACTTTCCGCATCAACTTTAATTTTTCTAGCAGGGTCTGGCGGTGTGTCTGTCAATTGACCAAATTCATCCACATAAATAAACTCATCATTTTTTTCTTCTGATTTACGTGCTTCTTTTCTTTTTTTCTTGTCCTCACGCTTTTTTAAGCGTTTTTTTTCTCTTTCTTTTTTGCCAAATGTTTCTTGTGCTCTTGCCATTCGTAATTATAATTGGGTATTTTAAATGTTAATAATTTAGTTTAAGGATAAACCATCCTTACTATAAATAAATCAAATCTATAGGTATGATTTATTGCAAATATAAAATAAATAACGCAATTTATCCTGTAAAGTTATATTCTAACAATAAAAATCAATAAAAAGCTAAACTAATTTGCTTTATTTTTTTGCCAATTTTCGTAAAGTAACCCATTGCTTTAACATATCTCTGGCCTCAGATGCTGGATATCCTAAAACCGTTTTTCCTGCGGCCACATCACTTATTACACCAGAACCCGCACCAACCGTAACTCCTGAATGTAATGTTGTATGATCTTTAATAGAAGCACTACCACCGATGATGACACCATCACCCAAGGTAACAGAACCTGCTAAACCACTATGGCCGGCCATAATACAAGAGCGACCCATAACAGCATTATGTGCTATTTGCACAAGATTATCAATTTTACAGCCATCTCCAATAATAGTCGCACTAAATTTACCTCGATCAACACAGCTATTTGCCCCTATTTCTACAGCATTTCCAATTATAACATTACCTATTTGAGGTATTTTAACCAAGCCCCTACCATCATCACTAGGTCTATAACCAAAACCATCGGCCCCAATACTCACATTGATATGAAAAATACAATGACTTCCAATTTCTGTTCGCTCTCTAATTACAGTACCTGACCAAATTACGGTATGCTCACCAATTTTAGTTTCATCCATTATGGTAACATTAGGATATAAAATAACACCATTTGCCAAAACTACATTTTTACCTAAATAACAGCCTGCACCTATCTTACAATCTTCTCCTAATTGAACAGTTGGATGTACTATTGCAGTTGGATGAATGTCATGTTCAAATTCCGGTGCGGGCGGATTAAAAAGTTCCAATAATTTTGCCATGGCCAAATCTGCATTCTTTACTTTAATCAATGCACGATTATCATCTGGTTCTATTTTAAAATTTTCATTAACAATGGCAGCTGATGCTTTTGATGTGTCCCACAAACGAATATATTTTGGACTTCCAATAAATGTAATATGATTTCGATTGGCCTTTTCTAAATGCTCAGGACCAACAATCAAAGCAGAGGTACTTCCAACTAGCTCTCCTTTAATTATATCATTGATTTCGATAATGGATAATGGTTTCATATGGTAAAATTAAGATTGATTATTTTTGAATTATCGCTAAATATAATGTTAAAATATTGATATTAGCAAAAGTTTTATGCTTCATTCTCATGTTCTGCAATATCTTTTCGTAAATCTAGCTTCCTAAATTTTGGTAAAAACACGCCTGTCATAATCACCGTAAAAATTGTCATTGAACCACCAAAAACTACAGCTCTAACCGTACCCATTAATTTTGCTGTAAGTCCACTTTCAAAAGCTCCCAATTCATTTGAAGAACCTACAAACATAGAATTTACTGATGCTACTCTACCTCTCATATGATCTGGTGTTTTAAGTTGTAAAATTGTTTGACGAATTATCATGGAGATACCATCTGTTACACCACTTAAAAATAATGCCACTACTGATATCCAAAACCAAGAAGACAGTCCGAATACAATAATACAAATACCAAATCCAAAAATAGCAGTCATTAATTTCATTCCTGCATTTTTAGTCAATGGAAAATGAGCCGAAGTAAACATGATTATTAAAGCCCCGACAGCAGGAGCCGACCTTAAAATACCAAAACCTTCCGGTCCAACTTTTAAAATATCTTGTGCATAAATAGGTAATAATGCCACAGCACCACCAAATAAAACGGCAAACATATCTAATGTTATTGCTCCTAAAATAATTTTTGAATTATAAACGAATTTTATTCCTTCTTTTAAGCTAGAAAAAACATTTTCTCCAATTTTAGGGTTTAATATTGGTTTTTTAGGGATTTGAAAAAGGCTAATTAATGCAATCAATGAAAATACAAAAATAAGGCACATAGACCAATGTACGCCAATCCAGTTAATAGAAAACCCCGCCAAAGCCGGACCTAAAACTGCACCCATTTGCCAAACAGAACTACTCCAAGTAGCTGCATTAGGGTATAACTTTTTCGGGACCAGTAATGATAGTAACGAAAATATAGAAGGGCCCAGAAATGCACGGACAATCCCTCCCAAAAACACTAAAAAATAAATAGCATACATTACCACATTGGTTGACCATTCAGCTACCATTTTTGGCCAAGTCAAAAAGAATAAGCCTAGACTAATTACTGAAAATCCCAGAATACATTTAATGAGTAATCCTTTCTTCTCTTTTTGATCGACAATATGTCCGGCAAATAAAGCTAATGAAACAGCAGGAATAACTTCCATTAAACCGATAATACCTAATGACAAAGGATCTTTGGTTAGACTATATACCTCCCACTCTATCACGACAAATTGCATTGACCATGCAAAAACCATTGCAAAACGCATCAATAAAAAAATATTGAATTCTTTAAAACGTAATGCTGCATAAGGGTCATTTCTGGTCATGGGCAATTGTAAGTAGCAAAAGTATCAAATAAATTACAAAGAATATATATCTTTACATCCGCATAATTTACCAAATCAAATAGATTAAATTTTTATGCCTTTTAGCTAGAATTTTTCATCTTACCCACGGGAAATCGAATTTGAAAATGGAAACCCTAAAGCTTTAATCTGGATTTTTTTTAAAGATTTTAAACATAACTCAAATATTTAATAATGACACATTTTAATCATTTCAAAACTTTAATCTTACTAATATTATTAGGATCAATAAGTATACATATTTCTTTTGCTCAAGACAAACTTAAAGAAATGCCAGGTTATGAGCAGTATCATAAAATTGCTCCTCAAATAAAAAGTTCTGTCAAGAGCGGTGCAATAAAGGTAGTTTGGCATCCAAATGGTAATGATTTTGAATACAACAAAGATGGAAAACGATTTTTGTATGATGTAAAGATTGATGAAATAAATGAAATTGGTGATGCAGTCGTACCAAATTTGAGAAGCCGATGGGCAAATAAACCCCAACGTGGCAGACAATATGCCTCTACCATTGCTCCTGATAGTACACGTAAAGCTTTTACCAAAAATGGAAATATGTACATTTCTTACATTGATAATAGCAATTCAATGTCTATAACCGCTGATGGTTATAAGGATAATCAAATTAAATATGGTATTGCTACTTGGGTTTATGGAGAGGAGTTAGATCAAACAACTGCTATGTGGTGGTCTCCTGATAGTAAAAAAATAGCGTTTTACAAATTTGACGAAAAGACATCAAAAAAATATTATGTACTTTACAATCAAACACGTATTCAAGATTCAATTGAAATTGAAGCTTATCCTAAAGTTGGTGCTAAGAATTTACCGGTAGATTTATTGGTATATGATCTAGAAACAAAAAAAACTATCACCTTAGACACTCGTGATGGTAAATCATTTAACGATGGCGAGTTGGGTACTTATCTATATGATATTAGCTGGTCTCCTGATGGAAAAGAAATACTTTTTCATAGTACCAACAGAAAGCAAAATATCATGGAATTTAAGGCTGCAGATCCCAATACAGGAAAAACTAGAGTCATTATCCGTGAGGAATGGTTACCGAGCTTCACCATTAATTCTCCTGAAATGCAAATTTTAAAAGATGGCAAGCGTTTCATTTGGGCCTCTGAAAGAAATGGATTTATGAATTATTATCTCTACGATTTTAATGGCAAATTACTCAAAACCCTTACCCGTCATAATTTTGAAGTTTCAGGAATTGAAAAGGTAGATGAAAAGAACAATCTTTTATATTATATGGCTAGAAGCGGTGATAATCATATGAAAATGCAATTGCATCGTGTAAAACTAAATGGAACAAAGGATGTTAGGTTAACCAATCCGTCTTATAATCATAGTGTAAATATTTCTCCAAATGGTAAATATATAGTTGATATTGCTCAAACTCATAAAATTGCACCCTTTACAAATTTATTAAATGCCAAAGGTAAAGTCATAAAAAAGTTGGCTACTAGTGATTTGAGGTCTTTTGAAAAACTTGGACTTAAAAAAGTAGAGGTATTTACATTTACATCGGCTGATGGTGTTACAAAACTGCATGGTATGCTACATTTTCCTTCAAATTTTGATCCTAATAAGAAATATCCATTATTGTTAAGTATTTATGGAGGCCCATCTACCAATGCGTTTAGAGAAACCTTTAGAACACCAGATGCTTTGACTGAATATGGATTTTTAGTTGCCAATATTGATGGTAGAAATGTTAAAGGAAGGGGTAAAAAATTATTGGATCAGTTATATGGTAATTTAGGTATTGTAGAAATGAATGATTTTGCAGAAGGTATTAAGTCCTTATATAACCGTCCATATTTCGACAAAGACAGGGTTGGTGTTTTTGGTACTTCTTATGGTGGCACAACCGCAGCAACCAGTTTATTAAGATTCCCTGAGGTATATCATGCTGCAGTTGCCAATTCGGCTGTAACCGACTGGAGAAATTATGACAATATCTATACAGAACGATTTATGAAT
>Ga0209633_10002971_pt1 | contig 15922 bp, 13 predicted proteins | sample Cruoilmetagenom1_FD_187290 | JGI IMG/M metagenome (GOLD analysis project Ga0209633, IMG submission 187290) | Oil polluted marine microbial communities from Coal Oil Point, Santa Barbara, California, USA - Sample 1 (SPAdes) (version 2) | ecosystem: Environmental > Aquatic > Marine > Oil seeps ... | reverse complement strand
GGGCTTGCTGGGTCCTGCCTTCCAGGACCCGTTCGCCGAAGGGGCCGATATCGTCACCGGTTCCACCCACAAGACCTTCTTCGGGCCGCAACGCGGCGTCATCCTCAGCAACATTGGGGCCGGTTCGGCCTTCGAGGGGCTCTGGCGCCATATCGAATCGCGGACCTTTCCCGGCCATGTCAGCAACCACCATCTGGGAACGATGCTCGGCCTCCTGGGCGCGACCTATGAGATGCTGATATTCAAGGACGCCTATCCGGCTCAGGTGGTCCGCAACGCCAAGGCCTTCGCGGCGGCGCTGCGCGGGCAGGGGCTGACGATCGAAGGCGATCCGGCGGACGGCTTCACGGAAACCCATCAGGTGCTGCTGAACGTGGCGCCGGGCAAGGGCGACTGGGCGGCGAGCCTGTTCGAGGCCAACAACATCATCACCAACCACCAGGCTCTCTTCACCGATCCGAATTTCGCCGAGGCCAGCGGCGTGCGGCTGGGCGTTCAGGAGATGACGCGCCACGGCATGAAGGAAGCGGATTTCGAGCCCCTGGCGGCGCTGATGGCCGAGATCCTCCGGGAGGGCGAGGATCGCCCGGCGGGGTATTGGCAAGATTCGGTGAAGGCGCTGCGAGGCGACTTTACCGAAATGCAGTACTGCGTTTCCTGAGGCGCGGGCCCGTGTTTGCCTTGATTGAAAGATGACACTGACGCTCCACAGGCATTCCGTCCAAACTGTGACGTTTGGCGACAAGGCAGGGATCGCCGGCGGAACCTTGACGGTCGACCCCGAGGCATTGCGGGATCATCTGCAGGCACGCGACGAGCGTCTGGCCAAAATCCGGATCGGTTTGGCGCGACCCGGCGAGGCGACGCGGATCGTCTGCGTGAAGGATGTCGTGCAACCGCGGCTCAAGAAAGCCGGCGAGAAAGCGGGGACGGGAACCCTGTGCGTCCTCGACGACGTCGCCGTCGTTACCTGTGGGCCTATCGTCGCCTTTCAGGAGGGCATCATCGACATGTCGGGCCCCGGCGCCGACACCACGCCGTTTTCGCGCATGCCGCTCGTTGTGCTGGACATCGATGTCAGCGAGGGCGTCTCCCCGCACGAACACGAAGCGGCGGTCCGATCCGCCGGTCTTGAGGCCGCCGACGCTATCGCCAGGAGCTGCATCGAGGCAGAACCCGACGTGGTCGAGACGGTCGCTTGGGACAAGAGCAAGGCCGGCTCGAAGCTCCCGCGCATCGCCCCCGGGTTGCCGCGCATCGCGTATGTGTATCTGGTGCTGAGCCAGGGTTTGCTGCACGACAACTATGTGCTTGGCCGCAACGCCAGGGAAGGCCTGCCGATCTCGGTCGATCCCCGGATCGCCTTCGACACCGCCATCGTCTCGGGCAACTGCGTCAGCGCTTGCGACAAGAACACCACCTACCACCACCAGAACAATCCGCTGGTCGCCGAGCTGCTGCGCGGGCACGGCACGCGCTGGGATTTCGCCGGCGTTGTGATCAGCAACGCAGCGACCCGGCTCGCCGACAAGCAGCGCGCCGCCGAGGCGGCCGTTGAGCTGGTGGCCGATATGAAGGCGGACGGCGCCATCGTCAGCAAGGAAGGCTTCGGTAATCCCGATACTGACTTGATGATGATCCTTCGCGGCCTGGGACAGGCGGGGATCAAGGCCTCCGCCATCACCGACGAATTCGCCGGCATCGAGGGCGACTCGCAGTCGCTGGCCGACGCGACGCCGGAAGCGGATGCGATCGTCTCGGTTGGCAACGCCAACGAGCGCATCCGGTTGCCGGCAATGTCGACCACCTTCGGCCCGCTGCCCGACGTCACCCGGCTTGCCGGCGGCTACCCCCACAGCCTGCGCGATGACGGCACCATGGAAGTCGAGCTGCAGTCGATCATGGGAGCCACCAACCAGCTCGGTTTCAGCCGCCTAAGCTGCCGGGAGGTGTGACGGTGGCGAAGACGATCCGGGCGATCCATTGCCTCAATCAGTTCTTCGGCGGCCTCGGCGGCGAGGAAAAGGGCGGCCTCGCGCCGCAATGGTTTGAGGGGCCGAGGGGCCCTGGCTCACTGATCCAACAACTCGCGGCCGATATCGCGGTCGTGGGCACCGTCGTCGTCGGCGACAACTACATGGCCGAGCATCCCGACGAAGGTGCGGCGGAGATCGTCGCGCTGATCGAGACCGAGATTGCGAAGGACCCGGCGCTGCGCCCTGATCTGGTGATGGCTGGCCCCGCTTTCGCCGCCGGGCGCTATGGCATGTCGTGCGGGGCAATCTGTCAGGCGGTGCTGGAGAAACTGGGCATCTCCACGGTCACGGCGATGCATCCGGACAACCCCGCACTCGACATCTACCGGCAAACGCTCACCGTGGTCCGCGCCGGCGCTGACGTGATGGGCATGCGCGAGGCCGTCGCGGGCATGGTCCGCGTCGGGATCAAGCTCGTCGCGGGCGAGGCGATCGTGCCGGAGACGGACGGCACCATCCCGCGCGGCCTGCGGCGGAACTATTTCGCCGATGCCACGGGCGCGGAGCGCGCGGTTGAGATGCTGATGCGCAAGCTGCGCGGCGAGGAGATTCGCACCGAATATCCGATGCCGGTCTTCAGCCGTGTCACCCCGGCGCCCCCGGTCGCGGATATGGCGAAGGCAACATTGGCGCTAGTTACCTCAGGAGGGATCGTGCCGCGCGGCAATCCCGACCGGATCGAGTCGGCGAACGCCAGCAAGTACGGTGAGTACTCCCTGAGGGGTCTGGATCACCTGAGCGCGGAAAGCCACCAGTCGGTGCATGGCGGATACGACACGACCTATGCCAATGAAGATCCGAACCGCGTGCTGCCCCTTGATGTCGTGCGCGACCTGGAGCGCGAGGGACGGATAGGCGGCTTGAACGAGACCTACTATGCGACCGTCGGCAACGCGACTTCGGTCAAGCGCGCCGAAGCCTATGGCCGGGAGATTGCGGCCAAGCTGATCAATGTCGGCGTGCAGGCCGTTATCCTGACCTCGACGTGAGGCACCTGTACTCGTTGCGGGGCAACGATCGTCAAGGAACTGGAGCGGGCCGGATTGCCGACAGCGCATGTCTGCTCGATCGTGCCGATCTCGAAAACCGTCGGCGCGAACCGCATCATCCCCAGCGTGGCGATCCCGCATCCGCTCGGCGACCCCGACAAATCGCCCGATGAGGAGAAAGCCATTCGGCGCCGCCTGGTGGAAAAGGCGTTGAAGGCGCTGGAGACGGAGATTTCTGAGCAGCGCGTCTTCGACTGAGCGCGCCCACCGCTCCGTGGGGCTATTTGCCGCGCACCTGGCGCATCGTCTCCTGGATCTCTTCGATCAGCTCGTCTTCGGCCTGCAGCTCCTCGACGGCCATTTCGCTGGCCCAGGTATCGGCGGGAATCTCCGATTTCAGCTCGAAGATATGATAGCTCTTGAGCCCCAGCGCGATGCCGCCGAGCGCGCCCGCGAAGCTGGGATCGCCCTCCTTGAAGGTGGTCGCCATGATGCGGAGGTTCGCGGGCTCGTTCAGGCCGAACACGACCACGAGGTCGTCGGTGCCGTACTTGTCGGCGAGCTTCTTTATGTCTTCCTGCTCCGCAAGACCTGCGGCGCCAGCGGCCGTTCAGACAAAGCAGGAGGTCGCCTCATAGACGACTTCGCCGCCAGCCGCTTCGACGCATTTACGTACGGCGAGGCCAGTCACATCGTCACGCTCTCCGAACACGGCGACTTTCTTGCCACTCAACATTATATCGGCTCCATTGGTACTAACGATTGGCCTGCGGGTTCGCCTCCAGCAGGAATGACACGCCATCATAAAGCTCGGTGACCCGGTTTAGGAACAGGCTAGCCTTGCAGAGGAACATGGCGCGGCGCATGGCGCCCTCGCGCATGGCCTGCATGGCGTGCCCCATGAACGGGATCGCCGAGGGGATGTGGCCTTGGGTCGGGGCGAAGCCGGTCATGCCGACCTTGTCGACGAAAGCCGGCATCTCCGCCTTGGCGATCTGATCGGCCAGAACGGCGATGGCGGCGATCAATCGGTAGTTCTTGTGCACCACGTCACCCGAGCCCGAATGCTCCATGATCTCGGGATTGTGGAGCTCCGGCGCGAACTTATCCACGTCGGTCATGGCCAGGCCCAGAACCTTGAGGGGCTCGAGGATGAGCTCGCGATAGACCGCTTCATCGGAGGTACTGGCGCCGATGCTGGCGGTGCCGACCGTGCCCGGTTCCATATGCAGGATGGGGCTCGTACCGTCGTCGGGCGTGACCAGAAAAGCCATCGCGCCCAGGCAATCGTCAAGGACTGGCATGCCGGCTTGCAGAAAGGACTGATACTTCATCCCGAGCTTGGCGAGCGAGCCGCCCGCCACCACGGCGACGCGCTTATACAGCCCCGATTTCACCAATGCACCGGCGGTGATCAGGGCGGAGGCGGGGCCGGCGCAGAAGTTCTTCACGTCCATGCCCGAGGCGCTGGTGCAGCCGCACATCTGGGCAATGCTTTTGGCGATGCCGCCGGCGCCGCGCTGATAGCGGTCGCCCGCCGCCTCCTCGCCGCAGCTGATGACGAAGTCGATCTCGGCGGCGTCAAGGGCCTCGCGATGCAGCAACCACTTGAGCGCGATCGCGCCCGACGCCTTGACACAGAGCGTTTCCAGCAGCGTATGCGCATCGAGATTCTCGTCTTCGCGGCCCTCGGCGCGGTTGTCGCGGCGCACGCCGCCGAGCAGCGTGTCGCCCGATCGCAAGGCGAGCGCCGAGCCATCAGCGATCTCGGCTTCGATCGTCGGTTCGGGCACGAAGGTGAAATCCGCGAAGCGCGAAAACACGGGATGGTTCGCCAAGCGGGTCTTGAGCGCCGCGCGGTGCTCGGAGGCGAACTCGACCAACGGCGGGGTCAGGACGTTTGCAGCCTTCAGGATCGCGTAGAACAGATCCTGGGAAACGATCTCCCCGAACGGCCCCGTGCACAATGCCTCGCCGTCCTGCTCGTCGTCCCGGCCGTACCAGGGCCGCGCGATCCCGGCCAGTTGATCGGGCGTCAGATTGCCGATGAAGGTTTGGTTCGGTGGATAGGCCACCGCTTGCGGGAAGGACCGCAAAGCCTCCATCAGGCGCGGCTCGGTCGACGGGTCTTTCAATATCTCGCGGCGGGGTTTCGAGCCGTAGGGCACGAGATCGGGAACATGCACCAGGCACTGCGCGCAGTTCCTGATAACCGGGTTGCCCTCACCGGCCTTTTCCCCGGCGGATGACATCAGCGCGCCTCACCGAAGCTCGCCAGGGCCGCGAGCGCCTCGTCGATATCGGCCTTGGTGTGATCGGCCGAGATCTGGAAGCGGATCTCCTCATCGCCGCGCGGCACCACGGGGAAGTTGAGACCCGTGGCGAGCACGCCGTGATCTTTCAAATGCGCGACCAGGGCGGAGGTCCGCGCGGTGTCGCGGATCATGACGGGCACGACGGGATGCTCACCGGGGATGGCCTCCAATCCGAGCGCCGCCAGCCCCTGCCGGAAGCGTGCCGTCATCGCGCCAATGTGGTCGAGCAACGCCGTCCCGCGCGGACTGTCCAATATGTCCAGCGCGGCCGTGGCGGCGGCCGCCTCGCCGGCCGTTATCGGATTGGAGTAGACGTAGAAGGGCGAGGTTTCCCGCAAATACTGAATGAAGGTCTCGCTTCCGACCAGATAGCCGCCATTGACGCCGATCGCCTTGCCGAGGGTCGCGACGAGCAGATCGGCTGGGGTGTTATCACAGATCTCCTCGGTGCCGCGTCCGCTGGCGCCGAAGGCCCCGACGCCGTGGGAGTCGTCGACGACGACAAGGACGTTCTCCGCGAACGCCGCGTCGTGCTTGCGCGCCAGGGCTGAAATCTCCTGCAAGGGCGCGTGGTCGCCGCGCATGCTGAAAACGCCGTCGGTCACCACGATCGCCCGGCGGCAGGCGCCCGCGGCAGACGTCAAGGCATCTTCGAGCCCGGCCATATCGAGATGAGCATAGACGTGCTTTTGCTTGGGCGTTGCGAGCCGGACAGCGTTGATGATGCAGTTGTGATTGAGCGCGTCGCTGATCACCGCGGTTTCGCCGTCGATCAGTGGCGGCAGAATGCCCATCACGGCGGCGTAGGCAGAGCTGAAGATCATCGCCGCGGGGCGGCCGTGAAAGGCCGCGAGCCGCTGCTCGAGCTCGATATGGGGCGACCAGGTGCCGCCGATGAAACGCACGGCGCCAGGGCCCGTTCCGTAAGACCTGACCGCCGCTTCCTCCGCTTGGATCACCTCGTCATGGAACGACATGCCGAGATAGCTGTTGGAGTTCATCCGCAGGAACGGCTTCTCGCCTGCGCCTTCGATCAGGTAACGCGGGCCCTTGCCTTCGCTCGGCGGAATGACGCCGGCGATCACCGTTTCGCTGCCCTTGCGGCGGCCGCTCGTCTCCAGCTCCGCGAGCGCGCCCAACAGCACCGTTTCAAGTCGATCGTGCGGCATGGGGGTCTCCCTTGGGTCCGGCCGAGATTACTTTGCCGGCGTGAGCCTGACGCGCAGCTTGTCGAGCATATCCTCGGTCATCGCGGCAAGATCGTATTGCGGCTGCCAGCCCCATTCGGAGCGGGCCGCGCTGTCGTCGATCGACTGCGGCCATGAATCGGCGATCGCCTGGCGCACCGGATCGACTTCATAGTCGATGACGAATTCGGGGATGTGCGCCCGGATGCTCTCGGCCAAGTCCTCCGGCGTGAAGCTCATCGCCGCCACGTTGAATGCATTTCGGTGCTTCAGGCGAGCCGGGTCCGCCTCCATGACCCCCATCATCGCCCGGAGCGCATCGGGCATGTACATCATATCGAGGCGCGTGTCGGGCCGCAGGAAGCAGGTGTAGTGGCTGTAACGGATTGCCTGGTAAAAGATTTCGACTGCATAGTCGGTGGTCCCGCCGCCCGGCATGGCCACGTGGGAGATGATCCCCGGCAGCCTCAGGCCGCGGGTATCCATCCCAAATCTGAGCGCGTAGTAATCACAAAGAAGCTCGCCTGCCACCTTGGTCACGCCGTACATCGTGGTCGGCCGCTGTACGGTATCCTGCGGGGTCTGCTCGCGGGGCGTCGTCGGGCCGAAGGCGCCGATCGAGCTCGGGAAAAACACCTGGCAGCGGTACTGCCGTGCGACCTCGAGAATACGGTACAAGCCGCCCATGTTGAGATCCCAGGCTATTTGCGGCTTGTCCTCGGCGACGGCGGAAAGCAAGGCGCCCAAATGATAGATGCAGCCGATGTCGTGGTGGCGGACGACCTCTTGGATCTGCCGCATCTTGGTGCAATCGAGGTACTCGAACAGGCCTGCGTCGACTTCGGCGCCCGCCGATGGGGCTCTGATGTCCGACGCGACGACAATGTCGGCACCGTGTTTCTCCCTGAGGGCCGGTATCAGCTCCGTGCCGATTTGACCGAGCGCCCCTGTCACCAGGATTTTTTGCACGCTAGTCCTTCTCGTCTCCGCGACGAGAGCGAAAACATCTGAGGTTTAAGTCTTGCGGATCCGCCGAGCCTTTTCTGTTCGCGGAAGAGGCTGTCCACATCATCTTCAACCCGCAACACCATCTCATATCCCGCGACACATTGCGCGATCAAAGCCGATACCGCAGGGCGGAGGAAAGCCGCGGTCGTCGCTGGCTGAAGGTCAGCCAGTCGCCCCCAGCGCGAGCCTGCTCTAGCATCGATTCCTTCCGTGACAATCTTCCTGTGATCGGTAGTCTCGTTTGGTGTGGCGACGCGTTGGCCATGGGGGGCGATCTACACCGCTTCGGACGTGGTTCTTCTGCCTGACGTGTCTGACTGAATTTAGCGGGTGGATTAATGCGTCAGTTGCCGATGAGCGCCTGCGTTCTAGCTGCGGCGTCGTTTGTCACCGCCACCCCGGCGGCGGCGATCGAACCGCAAACAGTTGCCAAACGGCTTGAAGCCAGCGTGGTCCGCGTGCTCACCGTCGGCGAAGGCGGTCAGGTTTCTGGCTCGGGAATGGTGGTTAGCCGCAAGGGCCATGTGGCGACGGCCTACCACGTGATCAGGCCGCACATTAAAAACCAATGGAAAATTTTCGTCGTGGTGCGCGGCAATGCCGCCGAGAACCGGCGTCCTGCCAAGCTGGTCAAAGCCTATCCGGGCGAGGATCTGGCGGTGCTGAAGGTTGAGGGTTTGGCACGACGGCCGGTACGATTGAACGATCGGGATTCCGGGCGGCCGTTCAAGGGAACGACCATATTCGCCATTGGGATTCTCGATGCGGGCAGTCGGCTCGGCGCCGGCATTGACACGAGCTTTACCACCGGGACGGTAAGCCGGGTGTTCACCGGGTCTTGGGAGGAAAAAGGTCCGCGCATCCGAATTATTCAGCACACCGCCCCTACCAACCGGGGCAACAGCGGCGGACCGGTGGTCAATGCTTGCGGTCAAGTCGTCGGCGTCAATACCCAGCGGGAAATAGCCGTCATCCTGCTCCCTGGCGGGATACCGATTGTGACCGATTTCATTCAAGGTGTGTATTTCGCATCGCACTCCTCGGTCCTGGTCGCAAAACTCAAGGAATTGAACATTGGATACTCCGGTATCCGCGCAACGTGTCGACACTTTCTCGGCGTAGCGTCGACTAATTTTCGGTTGTACGGAGTTATCGCCGTACTCATCACAATCCTGCTCCTGGCGTTCGCCATTACGCTCCTGTTCCGGGGCCCGCGGCAGCCGGTAATTCGGATTTTTGTCGGTTTCGGGTATGCAATGAAGAACGGGGCCAAGGCCGTCGGTCGACTGGTTCGAAAACCGCGGTAACGGGTTCAATGACGACGCACAATCTAATGCGGGCTCAGTTTGCCCGGGGCCGCCATTGTTGGCCAAGGCGGATTATTTTTGCGCGCCGAATCCCGTCGCCGATACCGAATGCTCACGATCCGGCGCGGCTCGACTTGCGGCGGTTCAGCCACTTGTAGAGCTCGATCGGGACGAGCAGGCCGAGCGCGAGCGGGACGGCGATCAGGAACTGGTCAGGCCCGATATGGGCCATGCGCAGGAGCCCCACGCTGTTCGACCAATACATGGCCCCCAGATGCAGCCAGAGCGCCGCCGCGACCGCGAGGATGACCCAGGGGTTGGCCCGCAGCGGCACGGTAAAGGCCGAGCGTGTCTCCGAGCGGCAGTTGAAGACGTGCACGTTCTCGAACCAGACCATCAGCAGCAGCAGCGTGGTGCGGGCCTGATCCTCGGGCATGCCGGAGCGGATCGCCCACAGAAAATAGGCGAAACCGGCGAAGCCCATATAGCCGCCGACGATCGCCGTCTGCGTGATCATGCGGCGGTCGAAGATCGGCTGGTCGGGCGGCCGCGGCGATCGGCTCAGCACGTCCGCCTCGCCTTTCTCGAAGGCGAGCGCCACGTCCTGAATGCCGTTGGTCACAAGGTTGAGCCAGAGGAGCTGCACCGCGAAGAGCGGGATCGGCAGGCCCGCCACCAACGCCAGCACGAAGAGGACGATCTCGCCGATCCCGGTGCCGATCAGCAGTATGGTCACCTTGCGAACGTTGTCGTAGGCAATCCGGCCTTCCTCGATGCCGGCAACGATCGAGGAGAAGTTGTCATCGGCGATCATCAGATCGGCGGCAGCGCGGGCCACGTCGGTACCGCTTTCTCCCATCGCCACCCCGATATGCGCCGCCTCCAGCGCCGGCGCATCGTTCACGCCGTCGCCGGTGACCGCGACGAAATGCCCGGATTGCTGAAGCGCGCGCACGATATGAAGTTTTTGCAGCGCGTCGACGCGGGCGAAGATCTTGGGGTGTGCGATCGCCTCGCGTTGCGCCGGCGTATAGTCGCTGGTGTCGCCGCTCAGGATTTCGGCCAGTTCGGTCCCCGTCATGACCTCGCCGGGCTCGCGCGCAAGCCCGAGTTCGCGCGCGATGGTGAGCGCCGTCGCCGGATGGTCGCCGGTGATCATGCGCACCTCAACGCCGGCTGAGCGACACGCCGCGATCGCCGCCGGCGCCTCGGGGCGGAGCGGGTCGATCAGCCCGACGAAGCCAAGAAAATTGAGATCGGTCAACGCGGCTTCCCTGGGATTGGCGGCCGCCGGCTCGTCGGCCCGCCCGGACGCCACCGCGAGCACCCGGTAGCCTTCCGCCGCCATTTCGTCCGCCAGCGCGAGCCAGCGCTCGCCGGCGCCGGCGCACATCGGCAGCACCGTCTCCGCGGCGCCCTTGACGGTGACCTGAACCCCACCGTCCGGCTCGCGGTGGAACGAGGCGGCAAAGCGCCGGTGCGGCTCGTAGGGGATGAGGCCGAGTTGGGGCGAGCGCTGGATCAGCTCAGCGCGCTTCAGCCCCAGCTTGGCGGCGAGGATCTGGAAGGCGACGTCGACGGTGTCGCCTAGATGGTAGACGTCGCCGTCGGCCAGGTAGAGATGCGCCTCGTTGCACAGCGCGCCGGCCCGGGCCAGCGTCTCCGCGCTCCGCTGTTCGGAGGCGGCGAGCGGCTGCCCCTCGCGCGTGAGCTGGCCGTCGACGCGGTAGCCTTCGCCGCCGACCGCCACCGCGCCGATCTCGGGCAACCACAGCCGCTTGGCGGTAAGCTCGTTGCAGGTCAGCGTGCCGGTCTTGTCGGAGGCGATGAGCGTACAGGCGCCCAACCCCTCGACCGCAGGCAGCGAGCGCACGATCACCTTGCGCCGGCCCATCCGCGCCATGCCGACGGAAAGCGCCACCGTGATCGCCACAGGCAATCCTTCCGGGATCGCCGCGACGGCGAGCGCCACCGCGACGAAGAACACTTGCGTCACCGAGATCCCCTGCAGGATCTGGACGACCGCGATGGCGATGATGGCGCCGGTCATGAGGATGGCGATCTGGCGGGCCAGGCGTCGCAGGCGGATCAGCAGCGGCGCGATCGCGCCGCCGGACAGGGTGCCGGCAATCGCGCCCAATTGGGTCGCGACACCCACGGCGGTTACCACGCCGGTTGCCCGGCCACTCGATATGCTGGTGGCGGCGTAGACCATCGTCGTGCGGTCACCCAATACCGCGGCCGCGGCTACTTCGGCGGCGGGGTTCTTGACGATGGGGATCGACTCGCCGGTCAGTAGCGACTCGTCGACGATCAGATCGTGCGCCGAAAGCAGCCGGACATCAGCGGGCACCTGCATGCCCGATTCGAGGTCGACGATGTCGCCAACCACCAGCTCGACACTGTCCACGCGCTGGCGGCGTCCGTCGCGCAGGACGATCGCGGTGCTCGGCGCCATCCGCATCAGCGCCTGCGCGCTCGCCGCCGCACGCCATTCCTGCACCGTGCCGATCAATGCGTTGACCTGGAGTACGCCGAAGATGAAGCCGGCATCGCTCCACTCGCCGATACCGGCGGAGACGACCGCCGCGGCCAGCAACAGATAGATGAGCGGGCTCATGAACTGGCGCAGATAGACCAGCACCACATGTTCGCGCTTGGGCGGCGGCAGCTCGTTCGCCCCGTATTCGGCGCGCTGGCGCTGGACGGCGGCCGCATCCAGACCGTCCAGGCCGACCGAGAGGCGTTCCAGCACCGTGCCCGACGGAACGCTGTGCCATTGCGGGGCAGGACTTGCGTGAAGCCTGGCGGCGATTAGGCGCCTATTTGCCATCTCAGAAATCCCAGCAGGAGCGTTCCGTGGCGTGGGTCATGGCGGGTGGTGCCGAGAACGTCTGGCACCATCCTACTAGATCCAGGGCCTCAGCGTTGACGCACATCAATGTCGGATATCCGGCCGCGAATGATAGTCGGCGTATCAGAGTGGCTGTCGTCGGCGGCTTTCCAAATCATTGCGTGAGGCGCGCGCCCGGCGGCGGTGCAGCAGTCGCAGGCAAACGATGAACGCGGCAAGACCCGACATGTCTGTCCAGGAACCAAGCTACGTCCACGGCGTCAGCGACACTCCGCTGCTCGGCATGACGGTGAGCGCCGCGTTTGAGCGCGCCGCCGTGCGTTGGCCCGAGTGTCTGGCGCTGGCAGTGCGCCATCAGGACATCCATTGGAGTTATGCCGAGTTGAAGGAGCGGGTCGACGCTTTCGCCGCCGGGCTGGTGGCGCTGGGGTTGGAGCCGGGCGAGCGCATCGGCGTCTGGGCGCCCAACTGCGCGGAATGGGTGATCGCCCAGTTCGCCACCGCCAGGGCGGGGCTGATCCTGGTCAACGTCAACCCGGCTTACAGGCTGCCCGAGCTTCAATACGCGCTTCAGACGGTGGACTGCGCCGCGCTGATCACCGCGCCCAGCCTCAAGACCAGCAACTACATTCAGATGCTAAACACGCTAATGCCCGAGCTCGGTAAATCGCTGCCGGGCCAGCTCAAGGCGAAGGCGCTGCCGAGCCTGCGCCTCGTCGCCCGGCTCGGCGAGGAGCGCTCGCCCGGCATGCTCAATTTCGACGATATCCCGCGGATGGCCGAAGCCGAGCACCACGCGGCGCTCGAAGCACTGGCGCCGACGCTGCAATTCGACGATCCGATCAACATCCAGTTCACCAGCGGCACCACGGGCACGCCCAAGGCGGCGACGCTGACCCACCACAACATCGTCAACAACGCCTATTTCACCGGCCTGCAAATGAAGCTGGGCGAGGAGGACCGGGTCTGCATCCCGGTGCCGATGTATCACTGCTTCGGCATGGTGCTGGGCACACTCACCTGCGTCGTCCACGGGGCAGCGATGGTGTTTGCCTCGGCCGGATTCGATCCGGGCGCGGTGCTGGAGACGGTGGCGGGCGAAAAGTGCACGGCGCTGCACGGCGTGCCGACCATGTTCATCGCCGAGCTCGATCACCCGGACTTCGCCAAATACGATCTCTCAAACCTGCGCACTGGCATCATGGCCGGCGCGCCGTGCCCGGTGGAGCTGATGAAGCGGGTGATGGACGAGATGCGTCTGACGCAGATCACCATCGCTTACGGGATGACCGAAACCGGGCCGGTCAGCACCCAGACCTCGGTCGACGATCCGATCGAACGCCGCGTCGAGACGGTCGGCCGGGTGCTGCCGCATACCGAGATCAAGATCGTCGACGGTGACGGCCGGGTCGTGCCGTGCGGCGTTCCCGGCGAGCTCATGACACGCGGCTATTGCGTGATGCCGAAATACTGGAACGATCCCGAGCGCACCGCGAAGGCGATCGACGAGGCGCGCTGGATTGCCAGCGGCGACATCGCCGTGGTCGACGAGGCCGGCTATTTCCAGATCGTCGGGCGCATCAAGGACATGCTGATCCGCGGCGGCGAGAACATCTTCCCGCGCGAGATCGAGGAATTCCTCTACACGCATCCGAAGATCGAGGAGGCCGAAGTCTTCGGCGTGCCCGATCCCAAATACGGCGAGGAGGTCTGCGCCTGGGTCAAGCTGCGCGAGGGCGAGAGCGCGACCCCGGACGAGATCCGCGCCTTCTGCGAAGGCAAGATCGCGCACTTCAAGATCCCGAAATACATCAAGTTCGTCGACGAGTTTCCGATGACGGTCACTGGTAAAGTGCAGAAATACATCATGCGCGAGGCGATGGCCGAGGAGCTCGCGCCCAGCAAAGCCAAGTCGAGCTAGGCCGGCGGGGCGGGCGGGTCCATGTACCGGATCAGGTTCCACGGCCGCGGCGGCCAGGGCATCAAGACGGCGAGCCGCATCCTCGGCACTGCCTTTTTCCTTGAGGGCTATGAGGTCCAGGACGCGCCGCGCTACGGCGCCGAGCGGCGGGGCGCGCCGATCTTCGCTTACGTCCGCGCGGCGAATGACCCGATCAACGAACGCGGCGTCATCACCAATCCCGACCTGGTGGTGGTGGTCGATGACAGCCTGGTGCCGGTGCCGGCTGCGGGTGTCTTGGTGGGACTTGGCGACGAGGCGGTCCTGCTGATCGATAGCACCGAGCCGCCGGAGACCTGGAACCAGCGCCTCGCCGTCACGGCGCGTGTGGTGATCCTGCCCGCCGCGGATGCGGCGTCGGAAGCGACCCAGGCGGGCGCGGAATGCGCCGGTGCTGCGGCCCGGCTTGTCGGCGTCATTGGGCGCGCGAGCCTGGAGGCGGCGGTGCGCCAGGAACTCGCCGACGTGCCGCCGGCGGCCGTGGACAACACCGCCGAGGCGGCGCTCGCTGCCTTCGACCGCATGGCAGACGAGGAGGGAATCGTGAAAGAAGGTGCGCTTGCCTCGGCGCGCGACTACGCCAAGCCCGACTGGATCGAGATGCCGGTCGACGATGTCAGCCTCTCCGGTCCCGCGGTCCATGGCGGGGCAACCAGCGTCCAGGTGCGCACCGGCTTGTGGCGGACCATGCGCCCGGTGATCGACTACGGACGCTGCCGGCGCTGCAACTGGGTGTGCGGCTCGTTCTGTCCCGACAACGCGATCAGTGTCGCCGAGGACGGCCGCCCGATCATCGACCTTGACCACTGCAAGGGCTGCATGATCTGCGTCGCCCAGTGCCCGCCGCATGCGATTGAGGCGATCCCCGAGACCGAGGCCCTCGCTACCGAGCGGAAGGAGGAGCGCGCATGACCGGCCAGCCCACAACCCGCCAACTCATGACCGGCAACGCCGCCGCCGCCTGGGGTGCGCGGCTTGCCGATATCGACTACGTGCCGGCCTTTCCGATCACACCGCAGACCGAGATCATCGAGACGCTGTCACGCTGGATCGGCGAGGGCGCGCTCGACGCCCGCATGACCATGATGGAGTCTGAGCACTCGATGCTCACCGCGGCGGGCGCGGCGGCGGCGACCGGCGTGCGGGTCTTCACCGCGACCTCGAGCCAGGGCCTGCTTTACGGCATGGAGATGCTCTACACCGTCGCCGGCTGGCGCGCGCCCTTCGTGCTGGTCAACGTCTCGCGCGGCCTCGCCGCCCCGATCACGCTTGAGCCCGACCACAACGACATCATGGCCGCGCGCGACAGCGGCTTTCTCCAGATCCACTGCGCGACCTGCCAAGAGGTGCTCGACCAGATGCTGATCGCCTACCAGTTGGGTGAGGATGCGGGCGTGCGGCTGCCGGTAATCGTCAACCTCGACGGCTTTTATCTCTCCTTCACGCGCGAGCCGGTCGACCTGCCCGACAAGGCAGCGGTCGAGGCTTTCCTAGCGCCCTTCGACCCGGGCCCGACCCGCTTTCGCGCCGGCAAGCCGGTCAGCCAGGCCGTCGCGGTGTTAGGCGGGGTGCCCTATTCCTACTTCCGCTACGAGGTCGAGCTGGCGGCGCGCGCCGCCCTCGATGTCTACGACGAAACGGCAGAAGCCTTTGCCGCGCAGTTCGGCCGCCGCCACGACGCCGTCGAGGCCTATCGCTGCGACGATGCCGAGATCGTCTTCGTGATGATCGGCTCCTTCGCGACCAAGGCCAAGGAGGCGGTCGACCGGCTGCGCGAGGCGGGCACCCCGGCTGGCCTCCTCCGCCCCGTCTTGCTGCGGCCGTTCCCGGAGGCAAAACTGCGCGCGGCGCTTCGTGGCAAGAAGGCGGTGGTAGTGATCGACCAGAACCTTTCGATCGGCAAGGGCGGCGTGCTGCACGGCGAGCTTGCCTCCGCACTTTACGGGCAGACCGGCGCACCGGGCGCCCTGTTGAGTTTCATCGGCGGCCTGGGCGGGCGTGATATCGGCGCGGAGGAGTTCTTCGAGATGGCGGCGCTCGCCGCCACGGCGGCGCAAAGCGGCGAGACCCCGCCGCCGCGCCTGCTCTACACCGGCCACGAGCTCCGCGAGATGCGCAAGCTGCAGGCGATCGCCCATGTTGAGCACGCTGAGTCCGGGCACGCTGAAACGGGAGAGACGCCATGAGCGAGCATTTCGAGCGCATGAAGGATCTGCCATCGACGCACCTGCTCGGTGCCGGCACGGCGCTTTGCGCCGGCACCGAG
>Ga0209633_10002970_pt1 | contig 15924 bp, 13 predicted proteins | sample Cruoilmetagenom1_FD_187290 | JGI IMG/M metagenome (GOLD analysis project Ga0209633, IMG submission 187290) | Oil polluted marine microbial communities from Coal Oil Point, Santa Barbara, California, USA - Sample 1 (SPAdes) (version 2) | ecosystem: Environmental > Aquatic > Marine > Oil seeps ... | reverse complement strand
AAATAAATGACGCAATTATTATTGCAAATGAAATGGGTGTTAAAAATATTGTTTTAGTTGGTGGTTATCAAGCTGATAAAACAATTGCTTTATTAAAAAAATATAATGTGCCGGTTCTTGTTAGACGAACACATAGCTTACCTTTTATTAATGACCATGATTATGATCTTTCTTATAAACTACCTAAATTATTGATGGATAACGGTATTCTTGTTGGCTTAGAAAACAGTGGTCAAATGGAACGCATGAATAGTAGAAATTTACCTTTTTATGCTGGTCAGGTTGTTGGACAAGGTCTAGATAAGGAAAAAGCACTGCAATTAATTTCTTCTAATACAGCAAAAATTCTAGGGATTGATGATAATTATGGAACATTAGAAGTTGGTAAAAGTGCTACGTTATTTATCAGCGAAGGTGATGCCCTAGATATGAGAACAAATAATCTAACTCATGCATTTATTGATGGTAGAAATATTAGTTTAGAAACACATCAAACGGAATTGTATAATCGTTATATGGGTAAATACTCTGAAAACTAAAATGTAAATCTCAAATAATTAATTCGAAAAGGTCTTAGTCTTGAAATTTGGGATTTGAATATTAGAATTTATTTTAAAAACAAGCGTTCTTATTGAGCGCTTTTTTTATTTTTGACAAACTTTCAACGTGTACAAAGAAATAACAAGCATAAAAAACCCCCTGGTCAAAGAAATTTTACAACTTCAAGAGAAGTCAAGAGTCCGGAAAAAATTGGGTTTATGTATTGTTGAGGGTAAACGTGAAATTACACTTGCCCAACAGGCAAATTATAAAATTGAAACCCTACTCTACTTTGGTGGTATTTTTGATGAGTATTTATTAGACGTTTTTAATATTGAAAATCAAAATATTATTAAAGTGTCAAAAGAAGTTTATCAAAAAATAGCTTTTAGAGATACTACGGAAGGCGTGATTGCCATTATCAAAACTAAAGCGTTGCTGTTAGATAAAATTTCATTTGGAAATAAAAATCCATTAATTTTGGTTGCTGAAGCTCCAGAAAAACCCGGTAATATTGGTGCTTTATTACGCACTGCAGATGCAGCCAATTTAGATGCTGTAATAATAGCTAATCCAAAGACTGACATGTATAATCCGAATATAATCAGGTCTAGTGTAGGATGTGTTTTTACAAATCAGATTGCCATTGGTAGTAGTATGGAAATTATTGAGTTTTTAAAAGAAAATAATATTCATATTTATTGTGCTTCCTTACAAGGTTCGGTTGATTATCATTCTCAAAATTTTACAGAAACTACGGCCATTGTGGTAGGAACAGAGTCAACTGGATTAAGTGATGAATGGTTACATAATTCTAAGCGTAATATATCCATTCCTATGCAAGGTCAAATAGACTCTTTAAACGTATCTGTTGCTGCTGCTGTCTTAATTTTTGAAGCTAAAAGACAAAGAAATTTTAAATAACAATGAATAGAGTTAACTTTTTTACATCAATTATAATTATACTACTTTTAAATAGCTGTGGTGCATCTAAAAGAGCTGCTACAACCAAAACTACAAAAGCGAAACTAGAAACACAATTTCAACTTTATAAAGGGGTTCCATACAGATATGGAGGTACTGATAAAAGAGGATTTGACTGCTCAGGATTTACTCAAACCGTGTATAAAAATGCTTTTAGTATACAATTACCCAGAACAACCAAAACAATTGCCAAATTAGGTAGGAAAATTTCAAAACGCAAGTTAAAACCGGGAGATTTAGTTTTTTTTAGGCCTTCAAGAAGATATAGACACGTTGGTGTTTTTATAGGTAGTAATACCTTTATTCATAGTTCAACCTCTAAAGGTATAATTAAATCAGATTTAGATAATCCATATTGGAAAAAGAAATTTAGATTTGCAAAACGAATTTTAAAAAATTAGTAATGACCTCTCAATTATTATTTTATTTGATCATTGCAATATTAGTTGTTAATTTTTTAGTCGACAAATGGTTAGACTATTTAAACTCAACTCATTTTGACCATGAAATTCCTGAATTATTAGGAGATGTATATGAGGACAAAGAATATTACAAATCTCAAGATTATAAAAAAGAGAATTTTAAATTCTCAAGTATCATTTCAGTTTTTTCTTTTTTGTTAACGATTGCTTTCTTCTTTTATGAGGGATTCGCTTTAGTGGATGAATATGCAAGAAGTGTAAGTGAGCACCCAATTGTTATTGCTTTAATTTTCTTTGGTATAATAATGTTGGGAAGTGATATATTGACTACTCCACTTTCTTATTATAAAACATTTGTTATCGAAGAAAAATACGGATTTAATAAATCAACAAGATTATTGTTTTTTATAGATAAAATTAAAGGATGGTTGCTTATGACACTACTTGGTGGTAGCATATTGGCACTTGTTATTTGGTTTTATCAACAAACAGGTAAGAATTTTTGGATCTATACCTGGATTTTCATGGCCGCTTTTTCGATATTTATGATGTTATTTTATTCTTCACTTATTGTTCCATTATTTAATAAACAAACCCCTTTACAAGAAGGAGAACTAAAAAATAAATTAGAAGATTTCGCTAAAAAAGTTGGATTTAACTTAGATAAAATATTTGTAATAGATGGATCAAAACGTTCTACAAAAGCGAATGCTTATTTTACGGGTTTTGGTAAGAAGAAAAGAATAGTACTGTATGATACTTTAATTAAAGATTTAGAATCTGATGAAATAGTTTCAGTATTAGCACACGAGGTTGGACATTATAAAAAAAAGCATGTCGTGTTTAATATGATTGTATCTATTCTGATGACGGGATTCACCCTTTTTATCTTCTCTCTATTTATAGACAGTAAATTATTATCTAATGCGCTATCTGTTTCAGAGCCTAGTTTTCATATTGGCCTGATTGCTTTTGGAGTATTATACACCCCTATTTCAGAAATTACCGGCTTATTAATGAATTTTATTTCAAGGAAATTTGAATACCAAGCAGATAACTATGCTAAAACAAACTTTGGGGCTATTCCGTTGATTTCTTCCTTAAAAAAATTATCGAAAAATAGTTTGAGCAACCTTACTCCGCACAAAGCGTATGTGTTTATGCATTATTCTCACCCTACTTTATTACAACGTGTACAAAACTTAAAATCTTAATATAATTAGGCTTATTTTAAGTTATTATATCTATCAAAAAAACAAACATAAGGTTTGTTCAGTATAAATCTTTATGCTATTTTTAAACTATGGCTTACGTTGCAACCATTGAAGATGAAAATAAAGAAATAGCGAAGCGCTATAGGGATATGTTGAGCATAACTTATCAAACCTTGTCAAAGAATGATAAGACACAGATTCGTAAAGCATTTGAAACGGCTTTAGACGCACATAAAGATCAGCGAAGAAATACAGGCGAACCGTATATTTACCATCCTATTGCCGTCGCAAAGATTGTTGCGAACGAAATTGGTTTGGGGGCAACTTCCATAATGTGTGCATTACTTCATGATGTTGTTGAAGATTCTGATGATTATACTTTTGAAGATATTGAAAGACTCTTTGGTGAAACCGTAGCAAGAATTGTTAACGGGCTTACTAAAATTTCTAGATTAAAAAGTGATCAAGAAATATCAATACAATCAGAAAATTTTAGAAAAATGCTCTTAACATTACATGATGATGTTAGGGTTATTCTAATCAAGATAGCAGATCGGTTGCACAATATGCAAACGATGACTACAATGCCTCAACACAAACAAGTAAAAATTTCTTCTGAGACTTTATATATCTACGCCCCATTAGCTCATAGATTGGGTTTGTATAATATAAAAAGTGAATTAGAAGGTTTAGGCTTAAAATATACAGAACCAGAAGTTTACAATGACATTCTAACCAAAATTAAAGATAGTAAAGAAGACCAAAATGCTTATATCAAAGAGTTTACTAAAACTATAAAAAGCGCTTTAGATAAAGAAAATTTTAATTATGTAATTAAAGGGAGGCCAAAATCGATTTACTCGATTAGAAGAAAAATGCAGAATCAGAATGTCACTTTTGATGAAATATATGACAAATTTGCTATTCGCATTATATATAGCTCAGATATCTCTGAAGAAAAATTCAATGCATGGAAAATATATTCAATTGTAACTGATAGTTTTACTCCTAATCCGAATCGTTTAAGAGATTGGATATCACAACCGAAGTCGACCGGGTATGAATCTTTACATATCACTGTAATGGGACCAAAAGGTCAATGGGTTGAAGTACAAATCCGTTCTGAACGAATGGATGAAATCGCTGAAAAAGGATATGCGGCACATTTTAAATATAAAAATGCAGATGAATCTGAAAGTGGATTAGAAAGTTGGTTAAATAAACTTAAAGAAACGTTGGAAAATCCCGACGTAAATGCAGTTGATTTTGTTGAACAATTCAAACTTAATCTTTATGCGAAAGAAATATACATTTTTACGCCTAATGGTGATATCAAATCACTTCCTAAAGGGGCAACTCCAATAGATTTTGCTTTTGCCATACATACAGAAGTAGGTATGAAATGTAGAGGCGCTAGAGTTAATGGTAAATTGGTTCCTTTAGGTTATGAACTTAAAAGTGGAGATCAGGTAGAAATAATAACCTCTAATTCTCAAAAACCTAAATTAAGCTGGTTGGATATTGTAAAAACAGCACGTGCCAAATCAAAAATTAAAAATATTCTTAAGGAAGAACAAAAACAAATTGCTAAAGAAGGCAAAGAAGTGCTTGAGCGTAAACTACGACACTTAAAAATTACACTAAATGAAAAAACTGTAAATGAATTAGTTAGTTATTTTAAACTCAAGACAAGTCTTGATTTATTTTACCGATTTGGTAATGGCTCTATAGATAATCAACAACTAAAAAACTTTGTGAGTCAAAGAAGCAATGCATTCTATAGTTTTTTCAGGAATAGAATTAGAAAAAATAAAAATGAAGGTTTAGAAAATAAAAATGATGAAGTTACCAATAAATATGATTTATTAGTTTTTGGTAAAGATGAGGAAAAGTTAGATTATAAATTGGCACAGTGTTGTAATCCTATACCTGGTGACAAGGTATTTGGTTTTATTACTGTTTCAGATGGAATTAAAATTCACAAACAAAATTGTCCTAATGCGATAAGTATGCAATCGCAATTCGCTTATAGGATAATTCAAGCAAAATGGATAGATTCTTCACAACAGGAGCATAAAGTGTTATTAAAATTGAATGGTATTGATAACGTTGGGCTCGTCAATGAGGTAACTCGAATTATATCAAATAGTATGCATGTTAACATCCATAATCTCAACATTTCGAGTGACAACGGTATGTTTGAAGGAAAGATCATGGTTGGAATAAAGAATAATGAACAGCTTAGAAAATTAATTGATAGACTCAAAAAAATTGAAGGCATTGACAAGGTTTTGAGGCTGAATAAATAAGTTGTTTAAAAGTTGTTAATTCTTTTAGCGAACTGTTATTTAAAAATTCTATTTTAAATGTAAATTTGTCTAACAATTAGTTATTGATAAGGGTATGGATAATTCTAAAAATCAAGAAATCGTAAAAAATGTTTTTACTAAATTTCTTGAATTGAACAGTCATAGAAAAACACCTGAGCGGTACGCTATTCTCCAAGAAATATATGACCATAATGATCATTTTGATATTGAATCATTATACATTTATATGAAGAATAAAAATTATCGCGTTAGTCGTGCAACACTCTATAATACTATAGAATTATTGTTAGAATGTGGCTTGGTAAGACGTCATCAATTTGGACAAAATCAAGCGCATTATGAAAAATCATATTTTGACAAACAGCATGACCATATAATTTTAACTGATACCGGAGAAGTTATTGAATTTTGCGACCCTAGGATAGAATTGATTAAGAAAACAATTGAAGAGGTTTTTGATATTTCAGTTCAAAAACATTCATTATACTTTTACGGACAAAAAAATTCTCAAAAAGATTAAATAGATTAATCTTTAAAGGGTAAATATAGAAACTATAATTTTTAAAAATTATTATTGATGGTAGATTTATTACTAGGCTTACAATGGGGAGACGAGGGAAAAGGAAAAATTGTAGATGTTCTTACTAAAAATTATGACATAATTGCACGTTTTCAAGGAGGTCCCAATGCGGGACATACTTTAATTTTTGATGGTAATAAGCATGTATTACATACTATTCCTTCCGGTATATTTCATGAAAATGCTATTAATATAGTTGGTAATGGTGTTGTCATAGACCCTGTTATATTCGAAAAAGAACTTGATAATCTATCAAATTATAATATCGATTTTAAATCGAAACTGCTTATATCCCGTAAAGCACATTTAATTTTACCAACACATCGGTTGCTAGATGCTGCTTCAGAAACTTCAAAAGGAAAAGCGAAAATTGGTTCTACGCTAAAAGGGATTGGTCCTACTTATATGGACAAAACCGGTAGAAATGGCATGAGAGTTGGCGACCTAGAATTAGAAAATTGGAAAGATAAATACAATGCATTAACCGAAAAGCATTTAAAGATGCTTAACTTTTTTGATGTTGATATTCAATATGATCTGGCAGAACTCGAAGATGAGTTTTGTAAAGCCATTGAGAGGCTTAAGCAGTTATCATTTATTGATAGTGAAGAATATTTAAATCAAGCAATTAAAAATGGAAGAACAATTTTAGCCGAGGGTGCACAAGGCTCGTTATTAGATATCGATTTTGGTACCTATCCTTTTGTTACTTCTTCTAATACAACAGCAGCCGGTGCTTGTACCGGTTTAGGAGTAGCTCCTAGTAAAATTGGGGAAGTATTCGGTATTTTTAAAGCATATACAACCAGAGTTGGTTCAGGCCCCTTCCCTACTGAACTTTTTGATAACGATGGTAAAAAAATGTCAAAAGTTGGTCAGGAATTTGGTGCTACTACCGGAAGACCACGCAGATGTGGATGGTTAGACCTTGTTGCATTAAAATATGCTGTTCAAGTTAATGGAGTTACCCAGTTAAATATGATGAAAGGTGATGTACTATCAGGTTTCGACACCTTAAAAATATGTACTTCTTATACCTATAAAGGAAAAGAAATTAATCATTTCCCGTTTAATATTGATCCTGATAATGTATCTGTGAATTATACTGAATTCAAAGGATGGAAGGCAGATCTTACCAAAATGGAATCTGCAGATCAACTACCGAAAAATTTAATTAGCTATATTGATTTTATTGAAAAAGAATTGGAAGTGCCAATTAAGATAGTTTCCGTTGGACCAGATAGAAAACAAACAATTTTCAGGTAACAATCTTAAATTAAAGATTCTTATTTTATATTTTTTTCAGTTGAGTCAGGTAATGGCTGATTTTGTTATCTTCACATCATGCTTCAAGAAAAAGCGCTAGCCATACTAAAATCGGGTAAAAATGTATTCTTAACAGGTTCTGCAGGTACCGGTAAGACGTATGTTTTAAATGAATATATAAATTATTTAAAAGCCCGAAAGGTACCTGTTGCTGTTACTGCTTCAACGGGTATAGCTGCTACACACATGAATGGTATGACCATACATTCCTGGTCAGGTATTGGTGTAAAAACTCATCTTACCCAAGGTAATTTAGTTACAATGAAAACTAAAAAGTACCTTAAAAAACATCTTGAAAAAGCTAAAATATTGATCATTGATGAAATATCAATGCTTCATAAAGATCAGCTAAATCTAGTCAATACAGTTTTAAAGTATTTTAAAAATAATACAAAACCTTTTGGAGGTATTCAAATTGTTTTAAGTGGTGATTTTTTTCAGTTGCCACCAATTGGTAAATTTGGAGAAAAAAGTAGAGACACATTTTCCTTTATGTCTGATGCATGGGTAAACGCCAATTTAAAGGTTTGTTATTTAACCGAACAATTCAGGCAAAATGATAATAGTTTAAATGAAATACTTAATGAAATTCGCTCGGGTCAGATTTCAGATAAAAGTCTAGATCTGTTAAAAAATGCAGGGAAAAATAAGTTGGATAATAAAAAAGATCCTACAAAATTATTTACACATAATATTGACGTTGATAAGATCAATGCACAGCACCTTTCTACTTTAAAAGGTGCAATCAAAATGTTTAAGGCTACTACTAAAGGCAATATTAAATTAATTGACACGCTAAAAAATTCAGTTTTAGCAGGTGATAAATTAGAGTTAAAAGTTGGAGCAAAAGTAATGTTCGTTAAGAACAATGTAGAAAAAGGATATGTAAATGGCACTTTAGGAAAAGTAATAGATTTTAATGACGATGGCTTTCCAATTGTAAAAACATTAAATAACAAAACCATTATAGTTGAACAAGAAAGTTGGACAATACAAGATGATCATAGCAAAGTGTTGGCTAGTTTCAACCAGTTCCCATTACGTTTGGCATGGGCAATTACCATACATAAATGTCAAGGAATGACATTAGATGAAGCTGAAATTGATCTATCTAAAACTTTTGAAAAAGGTCAGGGTTATGTGGGTTTATCACGATTAAAGAATATTGAGAACTTACACCTAAAAGGGTTAAATGAAATGGCCTTAAAGGTTGATGGTTTGGCTTACAAAGCCGATTTGCGTTTTCAGGAACTATCAAATGAAATAGATGAAAATTTTACTATAGAGGAATTAGATGCTGTTGCTGCAATATTTATTAAAAATAGTGGTGGTACTCTCGATATAAGTGAAATTAAAAAATATAAAAAGAAAATCAAAGAGAAAAAAACTAGCAAACAATCTACCTATGCTATTACTTTATCTTATTTAAAACAAAAAAAATCTATTAAGGATATTGCAGAAGAACGTGGTTTATCTAAAGGTACTATTTCAAGTCACCTCATTAAAATTTCTAAAGATTATCCTAAAGAAGATCTAAGTTTTTATAAGCCAAAAAAATCCATCTTGGAAAAAGTAAAAAAGGTATATGATCTACAAACTAATGGAAAGTCTATAAGTTTAAAAGTTATATATGACTCCTTAAATGGAAAAGTTACTTATGACGATATAAAGTTGAGTATAGCTTTTTTCTAGATAATGGATTCATGTGATTACAGTCTTTAACAAAAAATTAAAATATCATAAACTCTTTTTGATTAGTTTTGTACCAAATAGCAGATTGCTATTTTGAACTTAAATAGTCCATCTTAGAGTAATTGAGAGGCTACAATAATTGAAATTGTCCATTTGAACACCTTTAGATTTGAAAAAAATCATATTTATTATTATTCTTTCAATTTCGTTCACTCTACAAGCGCAACAAAAACGTATTGAAATTGTCCATGCTGATAATTCTACTATTGATGAAGAAAAGTATCCTGGAGCAACCATCTTGTTAGGTAACGTATTTATTGAGCATGAAGGTATTACTATGAGAAGTAAAAAAGCAATTCATTATAAAAAGAATAATATTCTAAAAGCATTTGGTGATGTTGTATTAAATCAAGGAGATACTATTACTCAAAATAGTAGATATGTGCAATACGATGGTAATACAAAAAAAGCCCGTTCTTGGGGGAATGTGGTTCTCAATGATCAATTAATGACACTTACTACTGATACTTTGAATTTTGACAGAGTAAAACAAATTTTATATTACAAAAGCGGCGCTACCATAAAAGATACTGCCAATGTATTGGTAAGTAAAGAAGGAAATTATTTCTTAAGTACATCTAAATTTCAAGCTTTATCAGATGTGGTATTAACCAATCCTGATTATGTATTAGAATCTAATCATTTAGATTATTACACTAATAACGGACAAGCCTTCCTACACGGTCCCTCTACAATTACAGGAGAAGACAATTTTATCTATACAGAAAAAGGATTTTATGATACTAAAGCGAACATATCGCATTTTACAAAAAACTCAAGGATTGAATTCGATGATAGACAAATTAAAGCCGATAGTCTATATTATGATCGTACCCAAGGTTTTGCCTCTGCAACGCAGCATATTCAAATTAAAGATACAGTTAATAGTTCTGTGATAAGAGGTAATTATGCAGAATTCTTTCAAAAATTAGACTCAGCTTATGTAATCAATAGAGCTGTTGCGATTACTGAAATAGATAAAGATTCTATGTATATCCATGGTGATACATTATTAGTGACTGGAAAGCCTGAAAATAGAATTGTTAGAGCGTATCATCGCGTTAAATTCTTTAAAAGTAATTTAAGTGGAAAGTGCGATTCTATTCATACAAATCAAAAAACAGGATTAACACAACTTTTTAAAGACCCAGTGCTTTGGTCAGAAGAGAATCAAATTACAGGAGATTCTATTCATTTAATTTCGAATACTGAAACTCAGAAATTAGATAGTTTGAAAGTTTTACAGAATGCCTTTATTATTCAAAAAGATTCCGCCGGTTACAATCAAATTAAAGGTAGAAATATTTTAGGAAAATTTATAGAAAGTGACTTGGAAAATGTAGACGTGATCGGTAATGCCGAAAGTATTTTTTTTGTAAGAAACGAGGGTGATAACAGCTTAATCGGTATTGACAAAACAACCTCCAGTTCTATAAATTTTAAATTTAAAAACGGTCAATTGCAATCTTCAAAATCTATTACTATGCCAGACGGAGGCACTTATCCTCTATCAGAATTTCCAGAAAATATTCGTATTCTCAGGGGATTTATTTGGCGTGAAGATGAGAGACCTTTAACAAAAGATGACATTTTTATAGTTGATAATGCTACTCCAGAAATACAAAAAGAAAATACTACAATTAATACTGAAAAGATTAGAGAAAAAAATCTTGAGAAAAAAAATACAACAACAAAGAAAGAGATTAATGAAATTCAAGACTCTAACAACGATTCAAAACAAAAAAATCTAAAAAAAATAAAATCTATAGTTAATAGTGGTGATAAAACCGAAAAGAATGATAATTAGGTTTTTATGAAGGATCAATTTTTTAAATACCAAGCGCAAACTTCTCCACATCCTTTAGGTTTAGAAATTTCACATGCTAAAGGTAATTTTATATACGATACTAAAGGAAAATCATATTTAGATTTTATTGCCGGTGTATCTGCAAATTGTTTAGGTCATAACCATCCCAAGATTAAAAAGGCCATTCTTGATCAAGTAGATAAATATACGCATGTAATGGTGTATGGTGAATTTATACAACAACCACAAGTAGGTTTGAGCAAATTACTATGTCAGCAGTTACCAAAAAAGTTGCAATCGGTATATCTAACGAACTCAGGAACTGAAGCTACAGAAGGTGCTTTAAAATTGGCGAAACGAGCCACAGGTAGAAGCGAAATTATTGCAGCAAAGAATGCCTACCATGGCAATACACAGGGAGCCATGAGTGTTTGTGGTAACGAAACTCAAAATGCCGCATTTAGACCTTTAGTTCCCGATAGTAAGTTTATAAATTTCAATAATTTTGAAGATATCCAAAAGATAACCTCTAAAACAGCAGCAGTAATTTTAGAAACAATTCAAGGTGGCGCAGGATTTATCGTTCCTGAAAATGACTACTTGTTAAAAGTAAAACAACGTTGTGACGAAGTTGGTTCTTTATTAATATTAGATGAAATTCAATCTGGAATTGGAAGAACAGGAAAATTATTTGGATTTGAAAATTTCTATATAGCTCCCGATATTTTGATTATTGGTAAAGGATTAGGAGGAGGAATGCCTATAGGTGCATTTATAGCATCAATGGAACTGATGGCATTATTAAAACAAAACCCAACCTTAGGACATATTACAACTTTTGGGGGTCATCCTGTAATTGCAGCGGCGGCTCTTGCAACATTAAAAGAAATAACACAAAGTAATTTAATGAGTGAGGTTTTGGAAAAGGAAAAATTATTTCGGAATCTATTACAGCATGATTCGATAAAAGAGGTTAGAGGTAAAGGATTAATGCTTGCAATTATAATGGAAAGCCCTGAAACTACTTCCAATATCATTTTGAAAGCTATTGATAAAGGTCTTTTACTTTTTTGGTTACTCTTCGAAGATCGTGCTATTCGTATTACGCCACCATTAACCATTTCTAACGATGAGATAGAAAAAGGATGTAAGATTTTATTAGATATTATTGATGAAATTTCTTAGTATCATTCTTGTTATTTTATATACTTCATTTTTATATTATTATCTTCGTTAATTGTTTACTCGAATAATTTAAAAATAGAAAAGCGTTTCTTCCTCCTTTTATTATAAGCCAATTTAGCATCTAGAAACTGCTTGATTGTTTTATAATCTGAATGACTAATTTCAGTATAATTTCTCCATTTATCTTTTTCTATAAAAAACTCTTTTACCGAAAAATATTCACCAACCGTATAGTCAATCCCTTTAGCTTTTAATAATTGTTTTATTGAGACCTTATATATAGATACTGCTTCATCTCCAAAAAGTACATAGGTTGCAATATCATCTATTGATTTACTCATGTTTAGCGATTTTTATATATAACAATTTAAAACAGTAAAGTCCCATCATTTATTAAGAAAGGTATAAATTTTAAGCAGAAAAGTTAATTTGAGTTAATGTTTATTAAAAAAAAGGTTAAAACCAATTTCTTTGTGTAACAAGTGTTACAAAGTGAGGTCTTAATAGTATACGTCTAATATTTAAATAAACTTATTATGAAAAATCTTAAATTAATTGCATTGGTAGTAGCAGTAACTATTTCTTCTTTCTCTTATGCTGCCACAACAAACAATGAAGATCCAACAAGTGAACTTCGCGAACAAATTATTGAGTTATTAGGTGATTATAATGACACCTTTAATACAAAGGAGGTAGAAGCAGAAGTTGTTTTTACATTAAATAAAGATTCTGAATTGGTTATTGTATCTGTTAACTCTGAGTATGATCAAATAGAATGGTTTGTAAAGAGTAGATTAAACTATAAAAAAGTAAAGCTAAATTCTATTGATGAAGGGAAAATATATCATATGCCACTTACAATAGTGAATGAATAATCAAACTGCTTTCAAATTAAAATCCATTAGTACTATTTTACTAATGGATTTTTTTATTCATTTATTAATTTATCCAACAATTTTCTAACCTTAGAGTTATTCCAATCTGCAGGTCCAAATTCAGACAAAGCCACTCTTGTATTTTTATCTAGAATAAATGTGGCAGGTATGCTGCTTGTTTCAATTTGTTTAGGTGGATTCGATATCATGTTAAACGTTGGAAAGTCATAATTATGATTAGCGTAGAATTTTTCAACTTTATTCTTATCGTCTGATGTAATAAAAACAAATTCAACTTTATCTTTATAATCATTATATAAATTATCAATCATGGGCATTTCTGCTATACATGGTCCACACCATGTTGCCCAATAATTTATAAAAACTACTTTTCCCTTTAATGATTCTATACTTAATTCTGGAACATTAGTAATTCCTTTTAGTTGAAAACTAGTTGTATCTAACTCTTTTCTGTCTTTAACATCAGCTATAGATGGTGGCATAACCAAAGTTTTAATATAGGTAATACCTTGCGTAAGTTTTGCCTTTGTACTCAAACCAAAAGGTGTAAATAAAAAAATTATAAATCCGAAAAATAAAATATTTGAAATAGTTTTTTTTGTAAGCTTCATATTGAATTGATTGTTTTGTAATTAGTTGTATATTTTTTACTTGCTTACAAAAAGTAGATCAATATTATGGTAAATACAAAATATACAACGATATAGTGTTACTAATTGAATTCAATAAAAAAAAGCAGGCTATAAGCCGGATTCTGTATCTCGCCAAAACGAGTCCTTACCATTTATCTACATTATATATTACTACATAACTTTAGCTGTTTACCCCTTAGAATCAGACGAGTAGCCTTCAAGCTCTAATATACGTAACATTGCACCTTGTAGAGTTTACCTGATTTCACTACAGCCGAACTGTACTTGCTTTCTGTTGCACTGGTCCTCTTTGTCAAAGACAAAAGGCGGATGTTATCCGCTACAATACTCTGTGGTGTCCGGACTTTCCTTCACATGCTGAACTTGTTTCAGCACCTTTACAAAATCATAACGATAGTTGGAAAGGCCCCGAAACAAGTTCGGGATGTAACGGTAAGGCACCTGCTCTTTGCAAAAGTAATTCATTAGATTAAGGTAGATGGATTTTATTGTAAAAAAAATCCCACCCTCAATAAAGAGAGTGGGAAAATTGCTATGAAAAAGAAATATTACTGCACTTAACTCAGTAATACAATATTAATAACGGCACCAATTTCTATTTATTGCTATGGAAATAAAAATATTTGTTATAATTTATAATACAATTATAACTACTTAATTATAAGATATATATATTAAATATTACTTTAAAAATTAAAACAAAAAAAACCCACTCTAAAATTAGAGTGGGAAAATTGCTATGAAAAAGAAAAAGTGTTGAATCAATTAACTCAATTCAACGGTACAAATATATATAAAATATTATTAAATTGTTAATAATATTAATAAATATATTTAAATTTTTATTTTTCTGTAGTTAATTTTATGAAAACATATCTTTTACTTTTTCAAAAAAAGATTTGTCAGAATTAGACGGATCAGGTTCAAAATGATCATCATCTTTCATTTGTTCAAAAAATACTTTTTGTTCTTTAGATAATTCTTTAGGTGTCCACAAATTAATATGCACTAATAAATCACCCTTACCATAACTATCTAAACTTGGTAATCCCTTACCTCGTAATCGTAAAATTTTACCTGATTGTGTTCCTCCTTCAATTTTCAATCTAATTTTACCTGTTAAAGTATCTATTTCCTTACTTGAGCCTAATACGGCATCAGGAATACTTATATATAAATCATAGTGTAAGTTATTTCCTTCTCTCTTTAATTTATCATGAGGTTCTTCTTGAATTACAACTAATAGATCTCCTGAAATACTATTCCCTGGTGCTTCATTACCTTTACCTGTAACTTTTAATTGAACATCATCAACAACTCCAGCCGGAATTTTAATAGTTACTTTTTCTTCCTTATTAATTAAACCTTGTGCATTTGCACCACTCGGTCTTTTATCAATAGACTCTCCTGCACCATGACATGTAGGACATGTTGTAGCGGTTTGCATGCGTCCTAAAATGGTATTTGTAATTCTAGTAACCTGGCCTTGGCCATTACATGAACCACAAGTTTTATAAGTTACTCCGTCAGCTTTTATTAGACGTTTTACCATTACCTTCTTTTCTACTCCATTAAGAATTTCTTCCAATGTTAGTTTTACTCTAATACGAAGGTTACTTCCCTTTACTCGTGCACGGCCTTGGTTACCACCAAAACCTGAAAATCCTCCGCCACCGAATCCTCCTCCGCCAAAGATGTCTCCAAACTGACTGAAAATATCTTCCATGTTCATGCCTCCAGCGCCAAATCCACCTGCACCACCGTTTTCAAAAGCGGCATGACCATATTGATCATAACGCGCTTTTTTATCAGCATTATTCAACACTTCATAGGCTTCCGCAGCTTTTTTAAATTTTTCTTCAGCAACTTTATCATCTGGATTTTTATCCGGATGGTATTTTATGGCTTTTTTACGATACGCTTTTTTAATCTCTGCAGCCGTCGCATTTTTATTGACTTTTAATATGTCGTAATAATCTTCTTTCACTCTTTTTTATTTTAAGTAGATGTCATACTATTAATAGTATATAAAGTACTCGATAAATTGGTTTTTCTATCTTTTTTGTTTACTGTCCGATAACAACTTTAGGAAAACGAATAATTCTATCCCCTAATTTATATCCTTGTTCTACTACATCTATAATTTTTCCCTTTAATTTATCACTTGGAGCAGGTATTTGGGTAATTGCTTCATGCAATTCTGCATCAAAAATATCACCTTGTTTTATTTTAATT
>Ga0209633_10002969_pt1 | contig 15925 bp, 17 predicted proteins | sample Cruoilmetagenom1_FD_187290 | JGI IMG/M metagenome (GOLD analysis project Ga0209633, IMG submission 187290) | Oil polluted marine microbial communities from Coal Oil Point, Santa Barbara, California, USA - Sample 1 (SPAdes) (version 2) | ecosystem: Environmental > Aquatic > Marine > Oil seeps ... | reverse complement strand
CCCCGCCGCTACGGATGCTCCGATACGGCCTTACCCCTTGGGCTCGGTGACCGCGGCATGGGCGATCACCTTGCGCAGGAAATCCTCGCATTGGGCGAGCTGGTCGATCTCGACATATTCGTCGGGCTTGTGCGCCTGGTCGATCGAGCCCGGGCCGATGATGACGGCGGAGACGCCGGTCGTCTGGAAATGCCCCGCCTCGGTGGCGAACGACACCGTGCCGGCGCGGTTGGCGCCGGTGATGTCGCGCACCAGGGCCTCGGCCGGTGAAGCGTGCATGGGCACCAGCGGCGGCGAGGCCGCGCCTTCGGTGGTGACCACGGCGGCATCGGGAAAGCGTTTTTTCATGCGCGGCAGCAGATCGCCCTCGATGAAGTCGTAGATGCGGGCCTTGATCGCGTCGGGATCGGCGCCGGGAATGGGGCGGAACTCGTAAGCCAGGCGGCAGGATTTGGGAATGATGTTGATCGCCGTGCCGCCCTCGATCAGCCCGACGTTGAAGCTCGTATAGGGCGGGTCGAAATCATGCGCGAAGGGGCCGCGCTCGGCCATCTCGGCGGCGAGCTCGCCGAGGAAGGCCACCAGCTCGGCGCCGTGGAAGATCGCCGAGACGCCGATATGCGTGGCGCTGGAATGGGCTTCCAATCCCGTGAGCTCGCTCTCCAGGACGTAGATGCCCTTATGCGCGTTGACGAGCTTCATGTCGGTCGGCTCGCCGATGATGGCGATCTCGGGACGCGGCAGCGATTTGGCGATCTCGGCTATCAGCGTCCCGATGCCGATGCAGCCGAGCTCCTCGTCGTAGGAGTAGACAAGGTGCAGCGGGGTCTTGGGATCGGCCTCGATCATCTCCGGCACCAGCGCCAGGGTGGCGGCGATGAAGCCCTTCATGTCGCAGGCGCCGCGGCCGTAAATGCGGCCGTCCTTTTCCAGCGCCGTGAACGGGTCGGACGTCCAGTCCTGGCCTTCGACGGGCACGACGTCGGAGTGTCCTGAAAGCGCGATGCCGCCGTCGCCCTGCGGGCCGATCGTGGCGAAGAGGTTCGCCTTGGTGCGCTCTTCGTTGTGGACCAGGGTTACGTCGATCTCGTGCCCGCGCAGATAGTCGGCGACGTGCTCCACGAAGGGCAGGTTGGAGTTGGCCGAGACCGTGTCGATGGCGATCAACTCGCTCAATATCGCCGCCGTGGTGGTCGATCCGGCGCTCATGGGCGTTCACGTCGCATGATTATAGTCATGGCAATTATACGGTTGTCCACGCGGCCTTCGGGCAATCGATGATGCGGCAATAACCTGACTTGCGGCGCCTGCCGATCTCCACGCGCATGGCCACCCACTAGCCGCGCCAGAAGGCGCGGGTGAAGAGAACGAGGACAGTGAAGAGCTCGAGCCGGCCGAGCAGCATGCCCGCGGCGAGCGCCCATTTGGCGGTGTCGGGCAGGGTTGCGTAAGTGCCGGCGGGACCGATCACATCGCCCAGACCGGGGCCGACATTGGCGATCGCCGACGCGGCGCCCGTCACGGCGGTGATGAGGTCGAGGCCGGTCAGGCCGAGCACGCCGGCGAGCACGGCGAAGGTGGTGACGAAAAGAAAGAAAAATCCCATCACCGAGGCCGCGACGTCTTCGGCGATCGGGCGGCGGTTGTACTTGGCGATGAAGACGCCGTGGGGCTGGAGCAGCCGGGCGATCTGGGTGCGGGCGACGGCGTAGGCGATCTGGAAGCGGAACACCTTGATGCCGCAGGTGGTCGAGCCCGCACAGCCGCCAACGAACATCAGCGTCAACACCGTGACCAATGGCAGCCCGCCCCATTGGTTGAAGTCGGCGCTGGTATATCCGGTGCCGGTCATCATCGAGATCACGTTGAAGCTGCCAAAGACGAGCGCATGGTCGAACGGCATGGCTTGTACCAACCAGAGCCAGACGACAACCGCGAGCACGCTTGAGATGGCGATGGCGAGGAACCAATGAACCTGGGCATCGCGGAGCAGTGGGCGCGGCTTGCCGCGCAGCGCGTCGACCAGGAAGACGAAGGGCAGCGAGCCCACGATCATGCAGATGACAATGATCCAGTGGATAAGCGGATTCTGCCAGTAACCGAGCGAGAGGTTCTTGGTCGAGAAGCCGCCCGTCGCGATCGAGGTCATGGCGTGATTGGCGGCGTCGAAGAGCGACATGCCGGCGCTCCACAGCGCGATGAAGGCGAAAAGCGTCAGCAGCACATAGGCGCCGCCGATCGAGAACGCGATCTGGGCGGCGCCCGGCAGGACCTTCTCCGGCGTGTCGAAGGCCTCGACCTTGAAGAGCTGCATGCCGCCCACCTGCAGGATCGGCAGGAAGGCGAGCGCGAAGACGATGATGCCGATGCCGCCCAGCCACTGCAGGATCGAGCGCCACAGCAGGATGCCGACCGGCGTGGTGTCGAGTTTGGTCATCACCGTGGAGCCCGTGGTGGTGATGCCCGACATCGCTTCGAAGAAGGCGTCGGTGACCGACAGGCCAAGATTGGAGACGGCGAAGGGGATCGCCCCGAAGGCGGCGACCGAGAGCCACGACAGCCCGGTGAACAGGAAGGCCTGGCGCAGATTGAGCCTCATGTTCTCCATGCGGCTGGTCAGCACCATGGCGCCGCCGATGAAGAGCGTCAGCAGCGCGGAGAGCACGAAGGCCTTCCAGGTTTGGTTGCCGGCAATGCCGTCGGCCAGCGCCGGGATCAGCATGATCCCGCCGAGCGTGGCGATCAGGATGCCGCAAAGGAAGGTGACGGGGCGAAGATCGAGCACGGAGGCTCCGGCGTGGTGGGCGGGACGCGCGCATGGGCGCGGCATCGCCCGCGAGGGCGCGCGCGCGATCATGGCGCGCGCGGGCCGTGGGTCAAGGGGAAAGAAATCTGCCGGGCTGTCGAGGCTGTCCGGCCCCGGCCTTGGCGTCGCCCGCATTGGCGTCGCCGGCCTTGGCTTCTCCCTTAGAGCCTGACCGGAAATGAATGCAGCTAATTCAAGTAGATAATTGTTTCCCTCAGCGCTCGCACCTCATGGTGAGCCAACTGTGGGGACTGCTGCTGCAATGACCAGGGAGGCCGGTCGGGATCGCCGCGCCCGAATGAAAATACACAGCCTATTTTGAGTCAGGCTATTAGGTGTTCGTCAGGCCGCGCCGGCCGGGGTCGCCGATCATGGCGAGGAATTCGCGGCGGGTCTTGTCGTCGTCGCGGAACGACCCGGTCATGTGCGAGGTCACCATCGTGGTGCCGGGCTTGTGGATGCCGCGCGTCGTCATGCACTGATGCGCGCCCTCGACGACCACCGCGACACCGTAGGGCTGCAGCACGTTCTCCAGGCACTGCGCGATCATCGCCGTCATGCGCTCCTGGATCTGCATGCGCTTGGTGACGATCTCGACGAGGCGCGCGAGCTTGGAGATGCCGACGACCCGGTGGTCGGGAATATAGGCGATGTGGACCGTGCCGATGATCGGCGCGATGTGATGCTCGCAATGCGACTCGAAGCGAATGTCGCGTAGCACGACCATCTCGTCATAGCCGTTCGTCTCAGTGAACGTGCGCGCGAGGATCTCCTGGGGGTCCTTGGCGTATCCCGAGAAATGCTCCTCGTAGGATTTGACGACGCGCTTGGGCGTGTCCACCAGACCTTCGCGGTCGGGATCTTCGCCGGCCCAGCGCAGCAGAACCCGCACCGCTGCTTCTGCCTCCGAACGGCTCGGCCGGTCGCCGGCCCCGCCGGGCGACGGCGCGTCGCCGTCTGCGCCCTTGCTGCTGCTTGCCAATTAAGGTTCCTTCCGGATTTGCCGGGCTGTTAGTGCAGTTGCCGCGCGACGTGCGGCGAATCGAGCGAGAACATCGGGATGGCGACTTCAAAACGCTCGCCCGTGCCGTTCTGCATCTCGTAGCTTCCGACCATGAAGCCCGTGGGCGTCGGCAGCGGACAGCCGCTGGTGTATTCGTAGATATCGCCCGGCTCCAGCACCGGCTGCTCGCCGACCACGCCGGGCCCGCGCACTTCCTCGATGCGGCCGTTGGCGTCCGTGATCTGCCAGTGTCGGTTCAGCAACTGCACCGTCTCCGTCCCGTCGTTCTCGATGCGAATATGGTATGCCCAGACGAAATGACCATCGTCGGGGGAAGATTGATCGTCGAGATAGTTGGGCTCGACGACAATGGTGATGGCTCGCGTGGTCTCGATGAACATGGACTTTACTCGCAAAGTGGCCGCTTGGATGCGCCGCCCGACGCATTTTCCGGCCGCGCCCGGGCGGGGCGAAGACTTACAGCGCGCGGATTCTAGGCGCGGACACCGATATGTCTAGCTTTGCGGCATGCCAGGGTTAACCGATCGAGCTGTGCTGTCGGGAAAGGCAGCTGCGCGGGCGGCGATCCTTCGAGACGCGGCGCTCGCGCGGCTCCTCAGGATGAAGTTCCGATCATGATCAGCACCCTGACTTCATGGTGAGGAGCGCCGTTGGAGCGGCACGTCTCGAACCATGCGGCGGCGCGCCTCAGCGCAGGTGGATGGTGACGCGGCGGTTGCCGGCATGGCCGATCCCGTCGCCGGTACCGATCGCCCCGTCGCCCTCGCCGCGGGCGAAGATGCGGACGCGGTCGGGCGCCACCCCGGCGCCGATCAGCGCGGCGCGGACGGCCGCCGCGCGGCGCAGCGACAGCCCGGTATTGTAGTCCGGCGCGCCGGCCCGGTCGGCGTGGCCGGTGACGGTTATCCGGGCCGCGCCGCGTTGCCGGGCGGCTTGCGCGGCGGCCTTGATCTTGGCCAGCTCGCCGGCGCGCAGGCCGTCCTGATCGAAACCGAAAAGAATGGTCCAGGCGCCGGCGGCGGGCGCGATGCGGGCGAGACGCGAGACTCGCACGACCGGGGCGCGCGCCGGCGGTTGCTTCCGGGCAAGACGCGGCGTGCGGACGCGTTTGCGCGCAATGCCCTTGCCCTTGGCGTCCATGCCTTTGACGCCGTGGCGGTTCGCTGCGCCTTCGATCGCCGCCAGCGCCGCGAGGAATTCGCGCCGGCAGGTTTCGATCGCATCCGCCCCGGCGCGTCCGGCGGTCCGCTCGACCCAGCAATCGAAGCGCGCCTGGGCAACCGCGGCGCGGGCGGGGCGGCGCGTGCGCGCGCCGGCGGCAAAGGCGCTGACGAGGCGGCCGCGATAACCGGCGAAGGTCGGCACGTCGCGGCGTGAATGAAGGTTCCAGCGCCCGAGCGGCTCCGGTGTCACGGCATCGTCGCGTTTGGCATCGGCGGCGCGCAAACCCTTGCGGGCAAAGTGGCGCGCATTGATCCAGTCCTTCCGCGTCCGCGCCTCATAGTCGGCATAGGCAAGATACTCGCGGGTGAGGGCGCGGGTGAAGCGGCTGCCGGCGGGCAGCGGCATCACGGCTTTTTCCAGCAGCGCGATCAGGGCACCGTACTGCTCGCGGCATATCAGCACTGCGCCGCGATCGAAGCGCCCATGGATGCGTTCCGCCCAGCAGTCGAATTTCGCCTGGGTCTTGGCGGCGAGCGCGGGCAGGCGGCGGCGCGCGCTGCGCTCGAGCGCGGCGTTGAGGCGGTTTCGGGCCTCCGCCAAGGCCACCCGGTCGGGCCCCGATATATCGAGGGTGCCGGGGTCTTCCGGTGCGACCGGGCCAGCCGCGGCGCGGCGCGCCTTCGCGGTGAAATATCCGGCGCGAAAGCGGACGTGTTGCTTCTGCTTTTCGCGGCGGACGTATTCCAGGTATTCCTCGGCCAGCGCCTGGCCGAAATTGGTGCCGGCGGGCTTTGCCGCGGCGGGCTTGGTCGTAGCCGGCGGCTGGGGCCGCGCACCGGACATGGCGCCGGCGGCCTGCCCAGCCATCGGCGGGGCTTGTGGCTTGACGCGCGCTGTCGCCCGCTCGCTGGTTTGCTCTGCAGATTGGTGAGGGGATTGATGCGGCGGCCGTTCGATCGATCCGCTGGGGAAGCCTGCGAGCAATAACAGCGCCGCGGACAAACCCGCAATGCCGGTTTGGACGAGACGTCCCAGTCGCAGCTTTTCTATCCCAGACCCACCACGCCGGCGCTCGGGCACCGGTCATTTGCTTCGACTCCTGGCGGAGCCGGATTTATGTGCCGGAACAACATCATATGTTGTGTAGTCGCCCGGATCAGCTACCAGATAAAGTATGACAGCTGTGTAACGATTGCACGTGGAATCGGCGCCAAGGACGCTTTGACGCACTCGAAATTGTCGATTTACACAACCCTCTATGGCTCGACGGCATCAAGCGTGCATATTTCAAACGCGCGTCGGCGTTCAGGGCGCGTCGAGTGCGCCTATCTCAAAGCGCGCTGAGCGCGCGGGCGAGATCCTCGATGATGTCCGCCACATCCTCCAGCCCGACCGAGAGCCGCACCAGGCCGTCGGCGATGCCCTGCTCGGCGCGCTCTTCGGGCGTGAGGCGCTGATGCGTGGTGGTGGCGGGATGGGTGACGAGGCTCTTGGCGTCGCCCAAATTGTTGGAGATATCGATCAGCGTGAAGTGATCCAGGAGCGTGAACGCTTCCGTTTTGCCGCCGGCGATCTCGAAGCTGACGACGCTGCCGCCGGCGCTCATCTGTTTGGCTGCGAGATCGTGCTGGGGATGCGAGGTATGCTCGGGGTAGAGCACGCGCGTCACCTTGGCGTGGTCTTCCAAGAATGCGGCGACGGCACGGGCGTTCTCCAGGTGCCGGTCGAGGCGGATCGGCAACGTCTCCAGCCCTTTCAACAGCGTCCAGGCGTTGAATGGGCTCAAGGCCGGGCCGGTGTGCCGCATGAAGGGCATCAGCAGGTCGTCGTGGAACTCCTGGTCGGACAGGATCACGCCGCCCAGGCAGCGGCCCTGGCCGTCGATATGCTTGGTGGCCGAATACATCACCACGTCGGCGCCGAACTCCATCGGCTTTTGCAGCAACGGCGTGGCGAAGACGTTGTCGACCACCAGCCGCCCGCCGGCCGCATGGGTCAGCTCGGCGACGTGTTTGAGGTCGATGATCCCCAGCGTCGGGTTCGAGGGCGTCTCCAGAAAGACGGCCTTGGTGGGCTTGGACAGCGCCGCTTCCCACTCGTCGGGCTTGGTGCCGTCGACCAGCACGGTCTCGACGCCGAAGCGCGGCAGGATCTCGGCGATGATGTAGTGGCACGAGCCGAACAGCGCGCGCGAGGCGACGACGCGGTCGCCGGCGCGCAGCTGGCAGATCAGCGAGGTGAAGACCGCGGCCATGCCGCTCGCCGTGGCGAAGGCCGCTTCCGAGCCCTCTAGCTGGGCCATGCGCTCCTCGAACATGGCGACGGTGGGGTTGCCGTAGCGCGAATAGATGAAGCGGTCGTTGCGGCCCTTGAAGGCGTCCTCGGCCTGTGCTGCGTTGTCGTAGACGAAGCCGGAGGTGAGGAAGAGGCCCTCGGAGGTCTCCGCGAAGCCGGAGCGCTCGGTGCCGCCGCGCACGAGGCGCGTGGCCTGACGCCAATTGGATTTGTCGCCGGCGGCATTGGCCGATATCGCGTTCGCCGAGCTCGACTTGATGGAACTTGATTTCGTCGTAAGGGGCTTGTTCATGACCGTTCCATGCCTCCCGAAAAGCAAAAGCCCTGCCCCGCGTTTCGGGTCAGGGCTTCGTTTCGGAAGCACGCCGACCTTTTAGCGGTTTGTTTTACGTGGCCGCAAGCCGGTCGGGCTCAAATCACCACGAGGGTCTGTAATAATCATGCTTTGCACAGTCGTCAACCGGGAATTGCGGTTGAGCAGCGGGGAGGCGGGGATCGAGCGATGAGTATCGACGGCGGAAATCTCTTTCAGGACCTGCCGGAAAACCTCGACGAGGAGGCAATGGAGACGCTGGTGTCGCGCGCCGGTATGCGGCTGGTGCGCATCGTCTCGACCGGTCAGGCCACCGCGGAGGGCGAGTGGTACGACCAGCGCGAGTGGGAATGGGTGGTACTGCTGACGGGCTCAGCCGGGCTGCGCTTCGAGGGCGAGGCCGCGGCGCGCACGCTCGCCCCCGGCGACTTCGTGCACATCCCGGCGCACACCCGTCACCGGGTGGAATGGACCGCGGCCGACGAGTCGACGGTGTGGCTGGCGCTGCACTATGATTAAGTGACAGAGAGCCACGATCTTGAGCTTAGACTCGCGGCGGTGATTGTGGCCGACCAGTTCAGTCAAACGTCCAATAGCGATTCGTCATACCAGACATCTTCCTGGTCTTCGGCGATTAGAAATCTCCAGCCAGGGGGCAGTCCAAGATAGGGGGTCGCGGCCGGACACCACTCGGTCAAATGCGACACATGCAGCGGTAGAAAAAAATCGGGGTCGGAGGAATATTCTTCTCCGGCCCAAATATACCAACCAGTCGTATCGCCGCTCGGTGGATGCCGCAGTCCGTTAAGCGGCGGTATTCCATCTTTCACGTTGACCGAGATCCCGACCTTGAGATCGGGTGGCGCGGGGTGGTGGAAGACACCATGTTTCAGGCAAATTTGCCGTTGTTGTGACTCGGCGCGAACCCAAAAAGGAAGCAAATCCTCCGCCGTTTCGGTCACTGGAAATCCCAAGTCTCCGTACTCATCGAGCCACTGGAGTTGTCCAGCGGCGGCTTCCTCCGATGCATAAATTGTCATGCCGATCATCGTCATCGCGAGTTGCAATGCCTGAACCGCGTCGATGCCGCCGGCACGCAGCACCTTGTTCGCTCCGAGGCCATCGATCTCGAATGGACAAAAATAGTCATGACCGTCATCGAATAGCTGAGGCATGCCGATTCGTACCGTGACCGGTCGTTCGCCATCTGCGCTTTTCAAAACGAGCTTGCGGGTTGCCACGATGGTGCCCAGTGACGTCGTCATTACTACCAGCCCGCCATACAACCAAATGTTGAATGGCGCTATTGAACCACATCGATTGACTGATCGTGAAGATCGAAAAGGCTGAAACGCCAAGGGCGGTTCAGGGCATATCGCGCCGCTTACTTCCCGCCCGAGCACGACCCCCCGCCGAGCACGCAGAAGCGGGCGCAGTGGGGATGGTTGAGCTTTACCGCGCCGTCGGCCTCGGCCAGCGTGGCGCCCATCTCGAAGTCTTCGTCGTAAGGCAGCAGCGTGCAGGGGATGACCACCGGTCGCGCCGCGCCCCTGCGCTTGATGACCATGCGCTCATGGGCGCACATGACGTCGTCGGGCTTGGCGCCGAGGATGTCCCAGCAGGCCTCGCTGATCTCGGGCACGTCCAGCGTCTCGTCCATCTCGGGCAGCAGCACGAGATGCGCCGGATCGCGTGCGTCGAGCGCGATGGCTTCTTTGGCGAAGAGCCGGGCGTATCCGCGCCGCATCGCGTCCTCGGCCTCGCCCATGAAGGTGCGGCCGGCGACGGCGAGATGGAAACCGTTGGCCGACAGCCATTTGACGCCTTCGAGCGCGGGATCCCAGGACCGCTCGCCGCGCTCGAGCTCGTGAATGGCGCGGGCGTGATAGTCGATCGAGACGCGGATCTGCAGCGCATCGCCGAACTGTTCCTTGAGCTCAATAAGCTCGGCGCGCTTGTGCGCCATCGGCTTCATCGCGTTGGTCAGCACCAGCACGCGAAGCCCGCGGCCGAGCGCGTCGGCAAGCATCGCCATGATGTCGGGGTTCATGAAGGGCTCGCCGCCGGTAAAGCCGATCGTCTCGGTGGGCAGCTTGCCGGCTTCGATCTCGTCGAGGAAGGCGGCCGCCTCGGCGCCAGTGATGTAGGCGAGGCGGTCGTTGGTCGGCGAGGATTCGATATAGCAGTTGCGGCAGGTGAGGTTGCACAGCGTGCCGGTGTTGATCCACAGCGTGCGCAGGCCCGACAGGGCGACCTCGGCGCGGCGCGCGCCGTCGGCCGTGACGTCCGGGTCGACGAACTTGCCGCGTCGCAGCGTTTCGTCGCGGGCCTGCGGGGTGGTCACGGTCACGGTCATGCCGGAGACGCCTTTGCTCGTTGTCGCAAAAAAGGATTGCCCGCCCTTGGCTTCCGGGCGGAGCGTTCCCCATATGCCTGACTGGTCATATAGCGGAGCCCCATGCAAGGGTCCATGCGGGGGCGCGTCACGATTTCGTCAGGCAGGCGCGAGCTTGGGCGCTCGAGGCGGCGGCGCAGGGCGCTTTGCGGCGCGGTACGGGCGGGCTATAGTCCGGCCGCCAAGCGGGTGTAGCTCAGTGGTAGAGCACGAGCTTCCCAAGCTCGGTGTCGAGGGTTCGATTCCCTTCACCCGCTCCATTCCCCGGTGCGCCCCCTGGGCGCAGATTAAATGCCAGGCAGGCCAGCGGCGCGCCCATTGCCTTGTGGGGGCATCGCACGGCGCCTCACAGGGCGATGGTCGTCTCGGCCCGAACCTTTGTATAAGTGGATGCGATCGGACAGGGTGTAGTCATGCACCCGGTGCGGTCATACAGGCGGTGAGGTCATACAGGGCGTGGTCATGGTGAGCGGGCTCGAAAAACATGTGGTGACGGAGAACGGCCAGCGGCGTCCGCGCGGCCGCCTGGCCGCGCGCCTGGGGCTGAAGGCGATCGCTCTCGCCGCCTCGTTTGCGCTGCTCCCGGGAATTGGCGGTGGTGGCCGTGTGCTCGCGGAGACGCGCGCCCCGAACGGCCCGCAAAAGCCCCAGCAGAAACCCCAGCAGAAAGCCCAACAGAATCCCCAACAGAATCCCCAACAGAATCCAATGGGCGTCTACGTCGCCGAACCCGTCTCGGCGACCAACCGGGAATGGCTGGAAGCAGCGCGCGCGGGCACGATCCGCGCCGCCATCGACAGCGCCTTCGACGGTCTCTGCCGTCCGCTGGTCGAGGTCGACGGGCGGCTCGGCAGGCTTTCCGCCGATGCATTGCTGCGGCTTGCCGGCAGCGACGATGATGAACGCCCGGCGCTGCCGAAGTCGGCGCGCACGCGCACGCTGGTGATTGCCGCCGTCAGCCGCGCCGGTAAGGGTTTCGTCGTCGATATCTCGGCGATCGATGTGACCACGGGCAAGCTGCGCGCGCGCGAGAGCGCGGCCGCGAAGACCGCCGCCGGGCTCAGCGCGGCAGTGGCGGCGGCGGCGGCGAAGACCAAGGCGGCATTGCCCTGCCCGGTCTGGCGCGGCGAGATCGTGCTGACCACGACCGAGACCCGCGCCGAAAAGGGCAAGGATTTCTCGCGCACCGGCCAGGCCGAATGGACCGTTCTCGTGCGCGTCGACGGCAAGAAGACAGTGCTGGAGGGGCGCTATTCGATCCGCGTCGTGACCCAGCGCTGCAACAAACTCGGCAAGGCGTGCTCGGTTCACGTGCTGGAGGGGGCGGGAAAGGCCGAGCCCGTGAAGGATGCGGTCTCCGGCTTCGATCCCGGCACCGGCAATGAGTACACCGTGACCGTGGGCCACGCGCTCGCACGCCTCACGATGAAGACACGGCTCTGCCGCGCCGATGGCAAGAACTGTCAGGAGCGGCGGTTCGAAACCGAGCAGGCGCTGACCGGCGCGCGCGGCACCGGCACGGTCTGGCAGAGCGAGGATTCGGTGTTCGGTTCGATCACCCTCGCCGATACCAAGAAGCGCAAGCGGGTGATGAGTTGGCAGCTTGAGCGGGTGCTTGAGTAAAGGCGATAGCGGCTTAAAGCCGGGGCGGAGACTTGAGGATGCGGCGCGCCTGCGCCAGCGCGTTTTCACGCGCCATGCCGGGCGCCAGGGTCTGATGATAGAGCGTGCGGATGGCGATCGTATCGAAGCGGGTGAAGCGCAGGCGCCGGGCCGGTGTGTCGCGGCGGGCGAGCACCGAGCGGATCGCATTATCGCGGTTGCTGGCGAGCCAGTGCCCGTCGAAGCCAAGCGCGTGCATGAGCTCGTGATCGAGGCAGTCGGTGTAGCGGTCGCTGATCTCGATCCGTGCGGTGTGCAGGCGGCCGTTCCAGCCGAAGGTCGCGGCGGTGCAGACATGGCCGCCCGGACCGTAGCGCTGGAGCATGGCCGCGTGCGGCACGATACGGATCGAGATGCGCTTGCGGCGCGGCGCCTTGGCCGCCCCCGCGGCACGCGCGAAACGCTGCCCCGTCCAGCGCGAGATGTCGGCGAGCGAGCGGTCGAGCCGGGCACCGAAGCCGGCGGGGATCTCGCCCGAAAGCGTGACCGCGACCGGCCCGTTCCAGCGGCGTACCCATTTGGGCCGAACCCCGGGGGGAGGCTCCTGCTGGCGGAGCGCGATCTGGTCGAAGAAATAGATCAAGGCGTCCGGGCGGATCGTGTGGCCGCCGGTGGCCCCCGCGCCGCCGCTGCCGGCGCCGATGGCGGCGACGAGAAAGAGGGGCGACAGGCCGGCCGCGATCCGGCCAGTGCGGCCGGACATTCGAACCATGCGGCACTTGACGCGCGAGGCGGGATGCATTGGCAAATGCTCGGCGGAAGGCGATCGCGGGACGGCTCCCGGGCCGCTCGCGTACCGCGCACGGGAACGTTATGGACGTTCCGATTAGACGCACGGAAACGTTACGCAGTCGTTATTTGAGTTTTGGCAGATTAGAAGGCATCTAAACTTGCAAGGGCGAGGGTTACAAGAAAAGTCCTCAGACCTAGAAAAGACCTCTGACAATGCCTGTCAAACCCGTATCCGATGGAGGATCGACAATGCGCGTAAGCGGAAGACTTCTGGGCGCGGCGGTGGGCGCGGTGGCGCTGGCCGGCCTCAATGCGGGCCTCGCGGCGAGCGTGGCCCAGGCCGCCGAGAAGATGGCCGGCAAGCCGACGGTGATCAAGCTGACCCAGACCGGCTGCCAGTTCGTTGAGCCGGAGAACGGCGTCGACCACAAGTACAAGACGATGAAGCGGGCCGATTGCGTCAAGATCAATAAGCAGACCGAGGACGGACGCCTCGCCAAGCACAAGATCATGAAGCTCAAGGCCGGGACCTACATCTTCCGGGTCAAGAACGAGAACGTGCCTTACATGCTCGGCTTCTATCTGCGCGGCCAGGGCATCCGGCGCTTCACCCTGCCGAAGACCTCCGGCGGCGGGCTCCACAAGGGCGTGACCCAGGATTACAAGATCACGCTCAAGCCCGGCAAATACATCTATTCCTGCCCGCTCAACACCACGCCCGACTACGAGATCCACGTCTCGGGCTGAGCGCGGCGGATGTCCATGCGGGAGCGCCTGGCGTTTGCGCCGGGCGCGTCCCAATGCCGATCAACCGTGCGAAAAGGCGCGGCCGGCGAAATTCCAAAAGAGTCCGGCTTGAAGTGCGCGATGTCCTGAGGGCACGCGTTGGGGTAGATATCAACCGCTTCGAAGCTGCCGGATCAATGCTGGAACCCATGATGGCTGAAACACTGGAATTCGATGTCTGCGTGATCGGCGCCGGCTCGGGCGGGTTGTCGGTGGCGGCGGGCGCCTCGCAGATGGGCGCCAGGACCGCGCTGATCGAGCGGGCTGCGATGGGCGGCGATTGCCTGAATACCGGCTGCGTGCCGTCGAAGGCGTTGCTGGCGGCGGGACATGCGGCGCAAGCGATCCGGACGAGCGGTCGCTTCGGCGTTAACGGGGCCGAGCCGAAGATCGACTTCGCGAAGGTCCACGCCCATGTCCACGGCGTCATTGGCGCGATCGCCCCCAACGATTCGGTCGCGCGCTTCAGCGGGCTCGGCGTGCATGTGATCGAGGCAGAGGGAAAGTTCACCGGTCCCCGCGAGGTCGAGGCGGGCGGCACGACAATTCGCGCCAAGCGCTTTGTCGTCGCGACGGGTTCCCGCGCGGGTGTGCCGCCGATCGAGGGGCTGGACGAAACGCCCTTCCTCACCAACGAAAGTATATTTGAGCGCACCGCCGCGCCCGAGCATCTGGTGGTGATCGGCGGCGGGCCGATCGGGCTGGAGATGGCGCAGGCCCATCGCCGGCTCGGCGCGCGGGTCACGGTGATCGAGATGGCCGCGATCCTGGCCAAGGACGATCCCGAGTTGGTCGATATCCTGCGCAACCGCCTGCGCGCCGAAGGCATCGACATCCTCGAAGGCGTGCGGGTGCTGAGAACCGGCCGCAAGGGCAACGGCATCACCGTGACCATCGAGGAGGACGGCAAGGAAACCGCGATCGACGGATCCGACTTGTTGGTGGCCGCGGGGCGGACGCCCAATGTCGACGGGCTCGATCTGGAAAAGGCGGGGGTCGAATACTCGCGCAAGGGCATCACCACCGATGCGCGCCTGCGGACCAGCAACAAACGCATCTACGCGCTGGGCGACGTGGCGGGCGGCCCGCAATTCACCCATGTCGCCGGCTATCACGCCGGCATCGCCATCCGCAACATGCTGTTCCGGCTGCCGGCCAAGGTGGATTACAGCGCCATGCCGTGGGTGACGTATACGGCGCCCGAGCTGGCCCATGTGGGGTTGAGCGAAGCGGGCGCGCGCGAGGCGGGCGAGGAGGTGACTATCCTGCGCTGGCCCTTCGCCGAGAACGACCGCGCCCAGGCCGAGCGCGAGACCGACGGGCTGATCAAGGCGATCACGAACAAAAAGGGCCGCATCCTCGGCGCCACGATCCTGGGCGCGCATGCGGGCGAGCTGATCCTGCCGTGGGTGCTGGCGGTGGGGCAGAAGATGAAGATCGGCGCGATGGCCGGCGTCATCGCGCCCTACCCGACCTTGAGCGAGGTCTCCAAGCGCGCGGCGGGCAGCTACTACATGCCCAAGCTCTTCAGCGAGCGGACGCGAAAGATCGTCAGGTTCCTGCTGAAATTTGGGTAACTCATCTTCGCCAGACGCGGCCGGATCAGCCGATGGCCCGCTTCCAGGCGTTGATGTGGACGCTCTCGAACAGCCCTGCCATGGCGTAGGGATCGCCGGCGCCGAAGGCCTCGGCCTCGGATTTGTTGCCCGCTTCGACCACCAGGAAGCTGCCGATCACCGCCTCGTCCTCGGCGAGGATGGGGCTGGCCATGACGATCTCGATCGGCCTGCTTTTGAGGTACGTGGCATGGGCCGGCAGGTGTTCCTTGCGCAACCCGCCCGCGCCCGGCTTGTCGAGGCAATGGACCAGATAGTGCATGTGAATTCGTCCCTGTTCGTGCGTCTTTTGATTCCACGGCGTTAGTCGACACCGCGCGATGCCGCGACGCCTCCCGGGCCATCGCAGTCATCACGGCGCATCAATTGGATCGCGAAATTGGTCTTGCCAAGGGCGTGCTGCGACAATCATGCGGCAATGTATGTGGCTTATTCGATGGACAGAGGATGAAATCTTCTCGACACAAGAAACCTACTAGCCAGGCTCATTTTACGTCTTAATATGCGAGTTGCCGAGAGTCAAAATCGCGTGAAACGGGAGGCTTTTTTGATGCGCTATCTTGCAATCATAGGTCTTGCGGCCATCACCGTCGCCACCGGGACGGCCACGGCGGCAGAGAAAAAGCTGGATGGGGCTGGCATCAAGGCGTCGTTGACGGGCGCCAGGCTCTAGTTCCGAAACGGCGATGTGCAGATCGACTACAAAGCTGGCGGTATGATGGTCGGTGCAACCGCCAGCGGGGCGTCGGACAACGGCAAATGGTGGATTGACGGCAACAAGCTCTGTCGCCAGTGGAACAGCTGGTCGGGCGCGAAGAAATCCTGCGTGATCCTATATCAGAACGGTGAAAAGCTCCGCTTCGAGTCCCCGGAAACTAAGCAAAGCATTTCCGGCCGCGTCGCGCGCTAGAATCGGCGGGTCAGAGCCGTTGGAGAAAGAAGCGGGCGTTCCAGCTCATCGCCGGGAAATCGGCCGGCATGTCGGCCTTTGTCAGCTCTTCAAAGCCGTGGCGGGCGTAAAAGCGGCGGGCGGCGGCGAAGGCGTCCAGCGTGTCGAGATAGATTTCCGCAAAACCGCGCTCGCGCGCCCAGGCGATGAGCGTTTCCAGCAGGCGCTCGGCGATGCCGTAGC
>Ga0209633_10002968_pt1 | contig 15926 bp, 17 predicted proteins | sample Cruoilmetagenom1_FD_187290 | JGI IMG/M metagenome (GOLD analysis project Ga0209633, IMG submission 187290) | Oil polluted marine microbial communities from Coal Oil Point, Santa Barbara, California, USA - Sample 1 (SPAdes) (version 2) | ecosystem: Environmental > Aquatic > Marine > Oil seeps ... | reverse complement strand
ATATTTACTAGCAGGTGTTGAACTAAATATAAAAGAAGGTGCTAATGGTATTCATACTTTAATTGTATTTAATGAACAGTGGTATGCAAATAAAACAGATGAAGACTTTATAAATAAATTTTTAAATTCTGTATCAGAAGGACAAGAAAATTTTGCTACTAAAAATGGTAAAACTAATACTGACTTCATAGAAACAATTAAAAAACTAGAGACATATAAACAAAATGGTAGAGATTATTTTATTATATTAGCTCATGTAGATAATAATAGTGGATTTTTTAAAGAGTTGAAAGGTGGAATAATAAAACAACTAGCAGATAATAAGTTATTTTATAAAAACGTAATAGCCTCACAAAAATCTAAAATGAATAATGGTAGAGAGCATTTAAAAAAAGAGTTAGCACTTATAGAAGGTTCAGACCCTAAAAAAATAGATGAAATAGGAAAAGGTGAAAAATCATATATTAAGATTGGTGATTATAATTTTGAAGCAGTTAAATTTGCATTACAAGATAAAGAATATAGAGTAAAAAAAGAAAAACCTAAAACTGAAAATTCATATATAAAATCTATCTCTTTTACTGGTGGTAAATTAGATGGAGAAACTATTGAATTATCAACATCAATGAATAACTTCGTAGGTGTTCGTGGAAGTGGAAAATCTTCTATTATTGAAGCTATTAGATATGGATTGAATTTAGAATTTTCAGATAAAAATGCAGATTATAAATATAAAAATAATTTAATAGAAAAATTATTAGGTAGTGCAGGAAAAATGACTATAAAAGCTTTTGATAGTCGTAGTAACGAGTACACTATTGAACGAGTTTATGGACATAGTGTAGAGATTAAAAAAGATAATGAGATAATGAATCTTGATATTTTTTCACTTCTTAACAAACCATTATATTTTGGACAAAAAGATTTATCAAGCTATAAAGATGGATATGAAAATGATTTAATAAATAAATTTATTGGAGATAAAACTAAAGATATTAAATCTAAAATTGATATGAAAAAGCAAGAGATAAAATCATTACTAGAAAATATAAAAAAATATGATAATTTAAATGATAAAAAAGAGGAAGTTAAAAAAAAGATAGAAGAATTAAAATTAAAGATTGATGAATTTAAAAAACATAATATTGAAGAGAAGTTAAAAAAACAAATGGAATTTAATAAAGATGATTCAAATTTTTCAAATATTATTAAGGATTTACAAGAGTTTAGAAATGATGTAAATGGTTTTGTAAAAACTTATGAAGAAAACAGGTTTTTTGAGAATTTAAAGCAATATAAATCTAAAGAGAATCAAGATATATTTGATAAGCTTTATAAGATTATAGATACAAGTAAAGATACATTTTTAAATATTTCTAAACAGTTAAATGATTTAACAAGTGGATTTAAAGATATAAATTCTTTACATAGTTCTTTTAAAGATAAATATAAAGAATTTAATGATACTTTCTTAGAAATACAAAGAGATATTAATCTTCCTAATAACTTAAGAGCAGATGATTTTATAAATTATACAAAAACATTAAATTCACAAGAATTGATGTTAAAAGAGATTGAGAAACTATCAAATCTAAAAAATAGTTTATCAACCAATTTAACAAAACTTATATCAGAATTAAATAGTTTATATTTAGATGAATTTAGATTAATTGAAGATGGAATAAATTCTATAAATCAAAATAAATCATCTATTGAATTAAAAGCTACATTTAAAGGAGATAAAGACACATTTCTTCAATATTTAAGAAATATTTTTAGTGGAAGTGGATTAACGAAAGCTGATTATGAAAAACTTACGCAATATAAAGATTGTATTGAAATATATAATGACTTTGATAATATATCATTTGGTGGCAATAAGCTATTAATATTTAAAGAAAAGTTTATAAACTCACTTTCATCACTTCTTACTTTTCAAGTATCAAATAAAATAGAAATACTTTATAATGGGGAATTACTTGTAAACCATTCATTAGGACAAAGAGCATCAGCATTAATTATATTTATTTTAACACAAAGAGATAATGATATAATAATTATTGATCAACCAGAAGATGATTTAGACAATCAAACAATATATAAAGAAGTTATAAAAGAGTTGATAAAACTTAAAAATAAAACTCAATTTATATTCGCAACTCATAATGCTAATATTCCAGTATTGGGAGATTGTGAACAGATAGTAGTATGTGATTATGAAGAAAATAAAATCAATATACGCTTCGGTAGTATAGATAATCATCTTATACAAGACAGTATAATAAATATAATGGAAGGTGGAGAAGAAGCCTTTGATAAAAGAAGGGATATATATAATTTATGGAAACATTAGAATTAATTGAAAGAATTTCAAAAGGTGAAGATAGTTATACACAGTTTAAAGTACAAGCTGTAAGTAGCAAAGATTTAGCTAAAGAATTTGTTGCATTCTCAAATGCAGAAGGTGGTATTTTAATTTTTGGTGTTGCTGATGATGGAGAGGTTAAAGGACTAGATACAGATGAAATTGAATCTTTAGGACAATTAATAGGTAATGTTGCAAATGATCTTGTTAAGCCACCTATTCATCCCTTAATACAAAATATGTCAATAGGTGATGAAAAATTGATTATTGTTTCTATTAAAAATGGTACTAGTAAACCTTATGCTACAAGTAGTGGAGATTACTATATTAAATCTAGTTCTGATAAGAAAAAAATTTCACAAGAAGAACTTAGGAGACTATTTGCTGAATCTAAAAGATTGTATGCAGATGAAGACATTGTAGATGGAAGTGATATTAGTGATTTAAATAGTGAACAATTTTTTATATTTTTAGAAAAAGACAATATAGAAGTTTATGAAGAATTAAAGCAAGGTAATTTAGAGTTATCTACTGTACTAGAAAATCGTGAACTAGCCAGAGATAATCACTTAACATTAGCAGGTAATTTAATCTTTGGTTTAAATCCTCAAAAGTTTAATAAATCTTTCTATATTGATTGTGTGTATTTTGATGGAGATGATATTTCAATAGATAAATACATTTCAAAGGTTATGATTATTGGTAGTTTTGAAAAACTTTATAATGATAGTATGAGTTTCATAACTAGTAACTTATCAAATAAACAAGAAGTTGATGAATTTAATTCAACACCAAAACTAGAAATTGATGAACGAATATTTACTGAACTTATTATAAATGCTATTGTTCATAGAGATTATTATATTAATTCTTCAATTAAAATTTTTATGTTTCATAATCGTATTGAGATTATCAGTCCAGGTAAATTGACAAATTCACTTACTGTTGAAAAAATAAAAAGTGGTATTTCTATACATAGAAATCCAATATTAAATTCAATATGCAAAAATGTATTACCATATAGTGGATATGGAAGTGGTATAAAAAGAGCATTAAGTATAAGTCCAAATATTGAATTTATAAATGACATAGATAAAGAAGAATTTAAATGTGTTATTTTACGAAGTTAAAGTAAAGATGAATATTTAAGGTTGATACACACAACAAAACCTAGGAAAAGAACAAGTGTAAACTGCAAAAATATCGAGCTTTTAAGTGTCTCATAAAGTTAAATTTACACTCTCAAGGAACTCGAAATCTAACAGTAGAAAATATTCGACAATTATATCAATTATTTAAAATACCATTAGAGAGTTTAGTGGGTGTAAAAGTAGCTTAATATTTTTTAGAAGAGTTACTTTTGTAACTCTTCAAGAGTTTGTTTTACAACATCTGCATGTTTTATCTCAACTGGCTCATCATCTATTTTTTTCTTTTGTCGTACCTTTACATTTTCCCAAACGGCTGCAATATCACCTTCAGGATTGATGATAAAAGTTGAACGAACTACACCCATATATTTTCTACCATAGTTCATCTTCTCTTGCCATACACCATACGCTTCACAGAGTGTTTTCTCCTCATCTGCAAGAAGTGTGATAGTAAGCTCTTTTTTCTCTATAAAATTTCTATGCTTTTTAGGGCTATCTGGACTAACTCCAAGTATCACTGCATCTAAGTCATCAAATTGAGCTTCTGCTTCTGTAAAATCACACGCTTCATTTGTACATCCTGGAGTGTTGTCTTTTGGGTAGAAGTAAAGCACTATCCATTTCCCTTTTAAATCTCGTAGACATATCTCAACTTCATCTTGGTTTTGATTACAAAATTCTGGTGCTTTTGTTCCTATTTCTAACATATATTTTCCTCGTATTTAAATTTTATTTTATTGCTATAAAAGTTGCGAAATTTACCCATTTGAATATACACTCAATATGTTTAAAGCCAGCATCTTTTATCATTCTTTTGTTTTCATCATAACTATAAGGTATAAGTACATTTTCTAACGCTTCTCTTTTTTGGGCTATCTCAAACTCACTATACCCTTGCTCTTTTTTGAAACGGTAATACTCATCTATAAATTGTTTATTTAAAACCTTATCTTCACAAATAACTTTCTCACTAAAGATAAACACCTGACCATTATTTAATGAATCATAAATCTTAGAGATAAGTTTTTCCCTTTGAAGTGGTCTTATAAACTGCAAAGTGTAGTTTGAGATAACCACATCAGCATTTTGAAGCTCAATATTAAATATGTCATCTTGAATAAAACTAATGTCATGACCATATCCTTTTGCTTTATGTGAAGCACGATTTAGCATGGCACTTGAGGTATCTATACCTATTAAGTTCAATTGATGATTTGTATGATTTGCAATATTTATAAGTGTTGTTGCAGTGGAACAACCTAGGTCATATACAGTACTATCTTTTTTTGTATATTTGAGTGCAAAAGAGGTAGTAAGATTTAACATCTCTTTATAAAATGGAACTGAACGGCTAAGCATATCATCAAAGACAGATGCTACATCTTCATCAAACTCAAATTGTTTTATGATCGGTTTTTCAAATATTTTATCTTTCATTGGTGGTATTGTATAATAAAAATGGTATTAAAGCATTTAAGAAAAGGATTAACGATAAAAATTTTAAATAATTTTAGATATAATCGCTTTTATGATAACAATAGAAAATATTCAACAAGCAAAACAGAGACTAGAAACAATTATACAACCAACACCTACATCATATGCACCAATTTTAAGTGCAAATAGTGGTGCAGAGGTATATTTAAAAAAAGAAAATTTACAACTCACTGGAAGTTTTAAACTTCGAGGTGCTTTTAATAAAATAGCAAAATTAAGTGATACTGAAAGAGCAAAAGGTGTAGTTGCTGCAAGTGCTGGTAACCATGCTCAAGGTGTGGCATTTAGTTCTAAACATTTTGGTTGTGAAGCAACTATTGTGATGCCAGAAGCTACCCCACTACTAAAAGTAAGTGGTGTTCGATCTCATGGTGCAAATGTAGTTTTACATGGTGCAAATTATGATGAAGCATATAAATATGCTACTGATTTTGCAACAAAAAATGATAAAGCTTTTGTACACCCATTTGCAGATGATGATGTGATTGCAGGGCAAGGAACTATTGGGTTAGAACTTTTAGAAGAGATAGAAGATATTGATGTAGCAATAATACCAATTGGTGGTGGTGGATTAATATCTGGAATAGCAAGTGCATTTAAGCAATTGAAACCATCAATTAAAATAGTAGGAGTTGTAGCAAGTGGAGCTAGAGCTATGAAAGAGTCTTTTGAAGCTAAAACACCTATAGATTCAGTCTCTGTTAAAACTATAGCAGATGGTATTGCTGTAAGAGATGTAACCCCTAAAATGTTAGATAATGTTTTGGAATTGGTTGATGAGATTATAGAAGTTGAAGATACTGAAATAGCATCTGCAATTTTATTTTTACTGGAGCAACATAAGCTTGTAGTTGAAGGGGCAGGGGCAACTGGAACTGCTGCAGTGATGCACAATAAAATAGATGTAAAAGGGAAAAAAGTAGTTTTACCGTTAAGTGGTGGAAATATTGATGTAACTATGCTAGCACAAATTATTGAAAAAGGTTTAGTAAAATCTTCAAGAAAGATGAACTTAATAGTTACTCTTATAGATAAACCAGGTAGTTTAAAAATGTTGACTCAAATCTTTGAAAACCTTAGTGCAAATATTGTGCAAATAGATTATGATAGAGATTCTGTAGCACTTGATTTTGGAGATGCAAATGTAATTATTGCTCTTGAAACAAAAGGGGAAGAACATCAACAAAGTATAAGAGATAATTTGAAAAAAACTGGGTATAGATTTCGTGAGTTGTAAGCTATAGTTTAAGTTGCAATTATTATTAAAATTAATTCCCATTTTCCTAGTTCATTGATATGTTTTATTTAGCTTTTTATAAAAATTCTATACAAATAGATTACTTTAATCAAATTCTTTAAAGAATTCAGAAATATCTACTTCAAGAATCGTAGATATTTTATATAAGTGTTCAAGATTAAAATGCTTATTTTCAGCTAGTAATTCAGCTTTACCTAAAAAAGTAGCATTTTGATGTCCTATTGCATTTGCTAATTTTAATTGTGAAATCTTTTTTTCTTTTCTAATTTTTATAACATTTTTACTTACAAGTTTATAAAAATCATCTAAACATCCATTGTCAAAATCAACTATTTTCATCTATATAACACCCTATAAGGTTTTATTAAATTGTATTAGTATATGATTTTACTTACAACACCTGATAAGGTGTAATTATATGGAGGTCTCAAATGAAGGGATTATTATTTGGTTTTAGCGTATTGCTAATTTCAATTGGGTTTAGTGGTTGTACTAGTGAAATTGACACAGTAAAAGATGGTGTGATGAAGTTTAACAAAACAATAACAGTTGGTCAAGCTTTAGATAATTGGTCAAATTGTGAAAGTACTGAATGGGAAATGTTCGAAACAGAAAATGGTGTAAAAGTTGTTCAATTTACTTGTAATGAAAAAAATCCTACAGAATCAAATAAAAAACTTGCAAATAGTTTAACGCAAAAAACTGAAGTAAGTGAGGAAAAAATTAGAAAATTGAAAGCTCGTTGGGCAATTAATGGTAAAGACACGAATAGTGATTGGTACAAAAGAGATTTAAAAAAATTAGAAGATGAACTAATAGAACAAAATAATGATATTGCTAAATTTAAAAAATCTGAAAGTTTAAATATCGCTTCAGTAAAAGATATTTTTCAATTTACAATAAATAAAGATGACAGTTTTCAAATATCAAATGTACAATATGAAATAGTATGGGAAAATGGTAAAAAATTTTCAGCACCTCAAAACATGATGTCTCGATTACAAACAGCATATAAGAATCAAATTGATGATGGTTTATTTGCTAAACCTGTATATGGTTATTATAGCAATAGTGGACTAGAAAGAGTTTATCAAAAAGCAAAATAAAGGAAAATCATGCCAGAACCTACAGAAGTTAATCCAAATAACTATAAAGTTAAAACTGTACTATTTGATAACACTGAATTTTCAATAGTATTGGGAGCATGGGAAGGAAACGAAAATGTTCTTGCAATGCGATGGAATGGTGATAATGAGGATGATAAAGGTTATCCAAAAACATTTGGAAACCCAATGTGGTTTATTATCCATGGGGATTTAAAACAGCCTATTATTCAAGCCTTAATGCAAAATGATAAAAATATTATCACCAAGCTGTTAAGTCAATAATTAATGAAAAAAACTTAAGTGAAATTCACTTAAGTTTTGATAAAATAATTTATATCTTAAATATAGGAGTATATTATGCAATTAGCAATAGATGTATCATTACCGAATATTTTAAATTTGATTTCGCAAATGTCATTAAATGAAATAGAAGAAGTTAAAAATAAAATAGTAGAAAAAGAACTTTATTTTAAAAAATTCAAAAAAGATAAAATTGAAAATGTTATGAGTGATTTTCAAAAAGAAGATTATTCAGATGACTTTTTAAAAGATTTAGAAAATGGATTAAAAAAGAGTTCAGTTTATAATGCAAATTAAACCAATTAGAGATGATTTAGATAAATATCTTAAAAAACATAATTTAGCAAAGAAATATAAAAAAGCAAAAAGTTTTTTTGAAAAAGACCCACTTTATTCATCATTAAATACTGAATTATTAGAACCAAAAGATAGACTAATGTATTCATTTCGATTAGATAGAAAATATAGAGCAATATTTATTTATATTGATGATAATATGATAGAGATAATAGTATTTACAAATCATTATAAATAAAATTTGATATTTCTTAATTGATGGATATAACAAATACTAGGAAAGGAACGAGCTAAAATTGCAATTTTTCAAGCTTTAATTGTGTCAAATTAGATACTTTAAAGACTAAATAAATATTGCATAATATCCCTTATACCTTTTGCACTTTTCCAGTCAATTTGAGGATATTTTTTTAATAATTCTTTATTTGTGATTTTATCAATATTTTTAAGATTTTCACCTATAGCAATAAGTTGCATACAAATACTATTAAGTTTTTCCATACCTTGTTGTGTATCTGTAAAATAATCTACACTATCTACTATTTCAAATCTTTTTTGTACTATTTCAATAGCATTTAAAACTTGTTCAAATATCTCTTTTACTAGCGATTTATCATACATAGATAGCTTCGTTTTGTATTCTTTTTTTGAGATAAGGGTTCATCTTATCTCTTATTCTTACTAGGTCTATTTGATTTGACAATAGTTTTTGTAAGTCATCTTTTATATGAACAAGGGCAAACATTGGAATGAGTTATATAACCGTGTAAGTAAAATGACAATTAATAAAAAGGTAAATAAAGATAATAATAGTTTAGAAATTGATTTATTTTCAGATAAAGAATATGATTATAAATTTGATACGGCGTATGATGACAAAATTGCTAAAATTATTGAAAAAAGACATCATAATCATTATTCAAGTTTTGGGTTATTTATTGACATTAAATACAAAAAACATGTTTTTAAAATAGAACTTTACCAAAGAGACAATGACTATATGTATCTTGAAATAAATTTAATAGGTCAAAGAGGAGCATATAAAAATAATAAAGTCTTAGAGAGCTTATTAGAAGAGAATAATTATATTTATTCAAGAAAATGTATAGAGTATCCTGAACTTTATTTTTATGCAAAAGATGTAACTGAACCAACTTTTGAACTTTTTGATGATGAAAAATTTAGTTTTTATTTAACAGATTATACAAAAGAAATTAAAAAAGCTATACAGCTTATTGAAGATAATAAAGCTGAAATCCTACCTTAACTACAAACTTATGTAATCTACTAAAGTTATACTTCTAAATATATAAATTTAGGGGTTTAACAATGACAACTATTGAGATAAAATATTTAGGAAATAAAGTTGATACTGTAAATAATGGTTTTTTTAATGCCCTTGGAAAAGAAGCTTTGAGAAATGAGTATATTAGTAAAGTTCAAAATGAAATTAAAGATTTAGAAAATATTGAAAAAGTCATAGAGTTTATAAAAACTATTGAAGATGAAGACAATATCACCACTCAAAATACAGTTTTTATTGTTACGATAAAAAGTAAAGAATACTATATATTACACAACTTTAACCTTATTTCAAAAAAAGAGTTTAAAAAATTAGATTTTGTTCCTTACATAAAATTTGATAAATCTAATTGTGATATATCAAAAGAAGAGCAAAGGATAAACAAAATATTGAAATATAAGAGTTCAGATGAAGCAATTGACTTTATCAATGAGTACATCAAAAATATACCAAAACAGTTAAAAAATATATCTGATAAACCAAATAAGATTTATTTATATTGCATTGACAATGACAAAACTTTTGATTTAAAAAAAATCTATAAGTTTACAAATAGATAAGCTTTGATATTATTTACACATGAGGGAAAATAATCATATACATAAAGCTAAAAAGATTTTAGAAAAAAACAGACATTATGTGTTTTTTAAAACACATCTTTATGACTTTAGTGCCATTAACAATTACAAAGGATTTGAATATTTAGACTCTTTTTTTGACAAAGAACTTTATGATAGAAGTGATAAGCCCCATTTTAATCTTTCTTATACATGTTGGTTTGTCGTGGTTTGTGTTTTAAATAATTTTGGCGATGACTGGAGTGAGTTTGACAATGATAGAGACAGATTTATTTATGATTATGAGTATATAAAGACACAGAATCTTTCAAAAGTTTTTTATGAACTCAAAGAGTTCTTTGTGGCATACAAGATACTTTGTAAAAATATAAAAGATACAAATAGCCTATGGTACGGAAATGTACCTAAAAACTTAAAGTTTTGAAAAGTATTTATTCAGGAGAATATTTTGCAAAAAGATATTCAAATCACTTTAGAGTTTAGAGTAAATCAAATCTATTTTAATAACTTTAATCACTTCCTAACTCAATCTTCAATATAATAATTACTATGAAAAAAGACACTTTAGTTATGATAAAACAAATTAGTAACATTGTTAAAAATATAGAAGAGATAGAGTTTGCATATCTATTTGGTTCGTATGCTACAAACTCTTATACAAAGAAGAGTGATATAGATATAGCCATATTTGTAAAAGACGGTGTAAGCTTACTTGATGCACATCTTAATGTTCATCATCAATTAGAAATAAAGTTACAAAAAGAGATAGATATTGTAACTTTGAATAACGCAAAGAACTTTAGTTTAGTAAAAGATATTTTAACTCAAGGTGTAGTTATAAAAGATAGTAATAATGATAAAAGAGAGATGTATGAGATTTATAAAATGCATGAGATACTTGATTATTTTGCTTTAAAAAGATCACTAGATGTTGCATAAAATAGAATCTAAAATTGTAAGAATTGAAGAGATACTTACACTACTTGAAGATATAGGAAAAGATTGTAAATCAAAATTTTTGACAGATAAAATTTATCAAGGTGCTTTATTACACTACTTATATCTTATTGCTGATAGTTGTATTGTATTAGCAGAAATGATAATAAAATATAAAAATATACCAAAAAGTGAAAGTTATTATCAAAGTATAGATTTATTGGGAGAATACAATATTATTCCTGCAAATTTTGCTTATGATTTTGCAAAGATAGCCTCTTTTAGAAACTTTTTAGCACATCATTATGAAAAAGTTGATTATAAAGTTGTATGTGAAGATACACTTGCAAAACTTGATGAGATAAAAATTTATTTAGAACATATAAAGAAATCAATAGAAGTAAAATGAAAGAAGAAATACAAGGGATACTAGAAGATAAATCAATTCTTTTAACACAGCAGTATTTTAAACTTCAAGAGCTTTTTGAAGCGAAGTATGGAAAAGATACTGTTGTATTGATGGAGGTTGGGACTTTTTTTGAAACTTATGAAGTGAATAATGATGAGCAAAAATTAGGAAAAGCTAAAGAGATAGCGGAACTTTTAAATATCCAACTTACTCGTAAAAACAAATCAATCCTTGAAAACTCACAAACGAATCCTTTAATGGCAGGAGTACCTGCAGTCTCTTTTGAAAAACATATTAACCGTATCATCCAAGAGCAAAAATATACAATAGCTATCATCAAACAAGTTGGAACACCACCAAATGTAAGAAGAGTGTTAGACGCTATCATCTCTCCTGGGACAAACTTTGATTTTGCAGTTAGTTCAGATGAGAATAATATCACTTCAATTACAGTTGACCAAGTACGCGGTAACTATCTCATAGGATATAGTGCTATAGATGTCACTACTGGAAAATGTTTTTTTAATGAAATGTTTGGGACTAGTGAAGACCCAAGCTTTGCACTTGATGAAGTGTTTAACTATATGAATATGCATAAAACAAGTGAAGTAGTGATCACATTTTTGGATAAAAGTATCAATCAAAAAGAGGTATGTGAATATCTTGAACTCTCACAAAAAACTTTTCATATCTCTACTATGCGACCAAAAATTGCGTATCAAAATGAGCTTTTTAGAAATGTATTTGATATAGAGTCTCTTTTAACTCCTATAGAGCATCTTAATATGGAGAGATATGCACTAGCTAGTGAAAGTTTAGCCATACTTATAGATTTTGTAATAGGACACGATAGTAAGATTATAGAGAAGCTTTCTTATCCAGTTAAACTGGATGTTAGTCGTTATATCTATCTTGGGAATAATGCTTTAGAACAGTTAAATATCCTAGAGATGCCCCATCAGCCAAATCTCTTAAAACTTATAAATCATACAGCAACAGCTATGGGGAAACGACTTCTCAAAGAAAGACTTACCCACCCAATCAAAGATGAAAAAGAACTCAATAGACGATATAAATTAAGTGCTGATTTGTATGATTATCATGCACCTATTGAAAATAGTTTAAGTAATATTTATGATATAGAGCGATTAACAAGAAGAATTAAACTCAATCGTTTGCATCCTTTTGAGCTAAACTATTTGTATGATTCACTTGGAAGTATCAAAGAGATAGTAAAGTTTATGGAAAACTATAATTTCGTCAAACCACCTTGTAGTAGTGAAGATATTGAAATCTTTATTAAAACTATTGATGAAACTTTTGATTTATCTTGTAGTGGGAAGTTTATGTTAAAAGATATAGATTCTAATATGATAGCACGAGGGATTGATAGTAAAGTAGATGAGTTAATCAAACAAAATGAGCTTTTAGAAGAGAAGTTAGATATTTTTATGGAGCATATTTTAAAATTTTTAAAAAGTGATGATAAAAATCTTATCTCTGTAACAAGATTAGGGAAAGAGGGTTTTTTTATAGGACTTACTAAAAACCGCTACTCTTCAATCAAAAAGGAACTTTTAGAGTCACATTTGATTATTGATGATGAGTTATATCTCTTTAAAGATTTTTCTATAAAAGTACAAACTAATAGTGTCAAAATAACCAATAAACTCACCTCCACCATTTCAGACCAATATGTTCATAACTTACAAAAAATAATTGCTCTAAATAAAGTGATATTTAAAGAAAAAATAGAATATTATGAAAAAAAATTTGCCTCTATGCTTTTAGATTTGGTTTCCTTTATAGCCGAGATTGATTTAACAGTATCAAATATAAAAACAGCAAAAAAATATAATTTTGTACAGCCAAAAATTATTAAACAAGATGAGGTAAAAACAAACTTTTTAGAACTAATTGAGTTACGACATCCAATTATCGAATCAAGTGAAGAAAATGGTATCTATGTACCAAATGATATAGTACTGGGAGATTTAACAAAAGTATCAAAAGAGCATCAAGATAACTTAATAGTGAAAAATTCAAAATATGATAATTTATTAGATAATAAAATGCACGGTATCTTACTCTATGGGATAAATAGTAGTGGAAAAAGTTCTTTGATGAAATCTATAGGAATTGCAGTTATTATGGCACAATCTGGATTTTGTGTGCCTTGTAAATCTATGAGATTTTGTCTATTTGATGAGGTGTTTACACGAATATCTGGAAGTGATAATATCGCAAAAGGCTTATCATCTTTTGCAGTTGAGATGTTGGAGTTAAAAAATATTTTCAATCGAGCAACACCAAACTCACTTGTGCTTGGAGATGAGATAAGTCATAGTACTGAAACCATGAGTGGAGTAAGTATTGTTGCAAGTGCTATACTCAAACTTGCTTCTTTAAAATCACAATTTGTATTTGCTACACATTTACATCAATTGCCAGAGATAGAAGAGATAGAAAAGCTAAAAAATATCATTTGTTTACATTTAAGTGTATTGTACAATGAAGATGATGATAAGCTTGTCTTTAATAGAAAGTTATCTTATGGAAGTGGCAGTAGTATGTATGGTTTAGAGTTTGCAAAATCACTTCATATGGATAAAGAGTTTCTAAAAGTTGCTAATAATATACGAAAAAGACTTACTGATGACTATGATACTTTAGAGAGATTGTCTCAAAAGAAAACAAGCACTTACAACAAAGATTTATATGTTACTTCATGTGCTATTTGTGGAGCAGCAGTTGATGATGTGCATCATATCAAAGAGCAGCAATGTGCAGATGAAAAAGGCTTCATAGGTCATATAAATCAAAATCATAAGTTTAATCTAATTCCACTTTGTAAAAAACATCATAAGTTAGTGCATGAGGGAAAGATAAATATCAATGGATTTGTGACTACTTCAAAAGGTTTAGAACTTCACTATAGCAGTGTTGAATAGTTATTATAAATATAATTTAGGTAAATCCGACCACCCATAAAAGATTATAGTTTTATAGTGCAGATCTTACGAAACTAATTTTTTATTTTTAGAAAAAGGTAGTTTGTATAAGTTTATTGGTAATTTAGTTGTTAAAACCTAAAAAAAGCCAACTTTTAGGGATGGGTTAACTGATATACTTTTAGTAAGTATTGATTTTAGAATATAAAAAGCTATAAATTAAAAGTATTAAAGTTCAAATATATCTGATATGAATATATCAGAGTTTTCACAATATCTTTTAGTCCTTGCCATTGTTAATGGTTTTTTAGTTTGTACATTTTCAACTATAATCTTTTCACCTTTATATTTATTAAAAAATAGTTGATAAAGATTAACTGCAAAGCTTCGCAATATTGAGATACTAAAAGGATCTACATAACATATATGGGCATCTTCACGAGTTAGCATATCTAAATGATAATGATATGTTTCAACTCCCCAGTGTTGAAGTATAATATCTTTAAACTCTTTTGCAGATGTTTTAAAATTAGCTATAAGATATTGAATTGTAATTTTAACTTCACCTGTAATATTATTAACTATCTCTTTTGTAGTTTTAATAATAGTTTGAATACTTTTAAATCTATTATCATACATAACTATATCGCAATCAATATTCTGATATATATCAACTTTTCTTTTTACAGATTTATTATTTTCAGTTTGAAATATATCTGTGTCTTCATATGTTTGTGTTGGTTTATGAAAGTTATTAACTGTAAGTTCAACCTTATCTCTTAATGCTTTTTGATTATATTTTACTTTTGCAATATATTTATTATTTGCATTATTAATAGTATCTAGTATTTCTACTTGGGTCATTAATGCATCAAATGAGAATATTTGTCCTCCTTGATTAAATGTATCATCTTCTAATAACTCTTTAAATGCAGGTATCTCACTTAGTTTACCTTTTTTTAGAAACCTATGAGCTATTACTATTTTAGAATCTTTATCAAATATATTAAATATCAACTTATGAGATTCTTTTGTATATTGTCCATGTACATCACTACCATTTAGCCATTTTCCATCAACAGCTATATTTTTCTTTTTTACATACTTTGCAAAGAAATTTACAAATACTTTTTCTAAAGCTTCATTATCTGTATTTACCAATATTCTATGAAGTGTTGACTCACATGGTACATTTAATACTTTTTTATTAAATAATTTTAGAAAGATTTTATTTGTACTATTAAACTCATACCAATCATGTAACTGTTCAAAAGTATGATTACCTTTTAGTAAACCAAATAATGATATAAATAAAACTTCATTTAATGGATATGTAATCTTATCATCATTTCTAAAATCTTTTATCTCATTCAGTTGCTTTAATAACTCTTTTTTTCTTTTTAATTTCATATATTTATCCATAATAATTTTAATTATATTATAGCAGAATAGTGGTTCATAAGTGCTTGAAATAGCGATAAATACTAGCTTCTTAATGAATTTAATTTACTCAAATATTAGTGATTTGTTTTGAATAAATTGAATATTTATTAGATATAAAAGTAGAACAATTTTAATACTTTATTCTACTTCTTAAAGTTTTCTTGTAGGTTTTTGTTTTTATGGTCGGATTAACCTAAAATATAATTAGAAAAAGAAAATAATTAATTTTAGTTTATGGTTTCTATGATAAAATTTGTATAAGATGAATGGTGGTTAGTAACCATTCACTCTAATATAAGGAGAATCCTCATGAATACAAGTATAGTAGGAAG
>Ga0209633_10002967_pt1 | contig 15927 bp, 16 predicted proteins | sample Cruoilmetagenom1_FD_187290 | JGI IMG/M metagenome (GOLD analysis project Ga0209633, IMG submission 187290) | Oil polluted marine microbial communities from Coal Oil Point, Santa Barbara, California, USA - Sample 1 (SPAdes) (version 2) | ecosystem: Environmental > Aquatic > Marine > Oil seeps ... | reverse complement strand
GTCTTTTTGTCTGTAGCACTTCAAAACCAAAAAAGTAAGGAGTTAAAAGGTAGGTACTCCTAGAGGTCGGTTTATTGAGTCTTTGCAGATTATTTTAAATTCAGAGCAAAGAAACAGAAGATCTCCGGAAATCTTTTTAAGCCATCATTTCTCACCAAGTTGGTTTAACCAACAATTACAATCTTTTAAGGAGGAATGAAGATGAAAAGTCTTAACAGTCTATTTGCAGCTTTTGCAGTATTGTTTTTCTTAGGCGTACCAGCGATTGCCCAGGATATCGAGCTATTCGGACTGGCTGAAGAAGGACGTGAAAATAAGACAGAAGCTATAAAAGTAAGAGAAACAGGACTATATTCAATTGATCCTATAACCGGTGCCGCCACCAAGATTGGACCTGTTACAGGATATACTGAATGCACAGGTTTGGACTTTGAACCTGTTACAAATGATCCATTCGCTGTCTGCCTGAGACTAGAAATGGATGATGAACCAGGAGAAGAAGTCAAGCTTGTACCGAAACAAGACGAAGCGGTTTTAGTCAAATTAGACATATTAACCGGAGAGGTCACCGAGGTCATGCCTCTGAATATGATCGGGGAGAAATCTGGTCGAGTCACTGACATCTCATTCAGACCAGACGGCGTTTTATTCGCCCATGTTAACGATGTCATTGGTGGGGAAGATGAGATGGCCATGGCTATGCCTATGGTTAGCACTAACTATCTAGGTACAATAGATACTCAGACAGGTCAATTATCATTAATCGGACCTACCGGGTTTGGAGATGATTTTAGTGCTATAGGGTTCTCCCAAAATGGTGATAATTTATATCATGGCGCTGATGACGGCATTATGGGAGCGTTGAATATGTAATATTGTGGACCAGGTCACAGGCATTGCCGACCTTGTCACGGCTCTTAATTATCCAACTCCCCTCGCTGACAGTATGATTATAGCATCCCTGGATACACATCCTGGTACGAGTGATTTGTACAGTACAATTGCTTTTGAGAATAATAGCGAAATTGAAGTCGAGACCAGGATTGGAGAGTTAGAGGGAGTTTTTCTCACCATTATAGACCCCGTGACCGGTGATGTTGAAATTGTAGGGCAAACCCCCGACCTGCTGCTTGCCGCTATAGCATTCCCAAATAAGAAGATAGTAAACACTCCTATCCCAACCCTCTCCGAATGGGGTTTGATAGCAATGGCGGGAGCATTGGGGATAGTAGGATTTATGGTTATAAGAAGAAGGAAAGTTACTGCTTAGCTAAGAATATATAATAAATCCCTCCTCAAGGGACTCAGGTAGGGGTTGTATAAGAAGAATATATAGCTCCTACCTGTCATTCATTTAATAAAAGTAAAACTATGGGGAGCTTCGGCCCCCTTTTTTGTTTGGTTCTACCTTTCTTAAATCCAACTTAAATCTGGCTTGACAAAAGGGGAGTAGTACAATATCTCTAGCGATAAACATGTAAAAACTCCCTATTTTGGTATTTTACGTCATATAACTAACATTCATGTTAGATAACCCAACTAACTAACACAAATAGCATATTTTGTTAGTTAATGTCTTGCATGTTACAAATATGTTAGTTATTTTTATCTATGTAACATAAATTGACAAAAACGTTATTTAGGTCAAAAATGGATAAAACACAACGAATAGGGGAATATATAAAATGTTCCATTGGTGGAGAAGATTATAATACATATGTACCGCAAAACTTGCCTCCAAAACCTGCATTAGATATGGAAGAGCTATATCCGCTCCTTGATCAGGCTAGTATAGCACTTGGTCGTCTTGATGGAATGAGTATGGTTTTACCCGATTCGTCTCTATTCTTGTACATGTATGTTCGTAAAGAGGCAGTCTTATCTTCCCAAATTGAAGGTACACAATCCACTTTATCTGATCTCCTCTTATTTGAAACAGAGCAAGCCCCTGGTGCACCAATAGCGTAACAGAGGTCTCTAATTATATTGCAGCCATGGATCATGGACTGAAGCGTCTAAAAAAATTTCCTCTATCTCTACGCCTAATGAAAGAAATTCATGCCATACTTATGGCAGGCACACGTGGTAGTAATAAAATGCCGGGCGAGTTTAGATCATCTCAAAACTGGATTGGTGGTTCCCGCCCTGGGAATGCCCTTTTTGTCCCACCTCCGCCAGAGCGACTCATGGATACATTGGGGGCATTTGAGTTATTCCTACATGACGAAACTATTAAGATCCCAGTCCTAATAAAAGCAGCTCTTGCACATGTACAGTTTGAAACCATTCACCCATTCTTAGATGGTAATGGCCGTCTTGGCCGCTTACTTATTACATTTATTCTTTGCGCGGAGGGCGTTCTTAAAGAACCTTTTTTATATTTGAGCTTATATTTAAAAGCAAACCGTCAAGTGTATTATGATCTTCTCCAATCAGTTCGAGAAACTGGGAATTGGGAAGCATGGATAAAGTTTTTCCTCAATGGTGTTATTTATACATCCGTTCAAGCTACAGAAACAGCGCAAGCCATTATAGAGATATTTGATAAGGATCGATCCAGAATTGGAAATGATGAGACACCTACGGCCTCTGTATTGACAATTCATAACTATCTTCAAAGACATCCAATCTCCAACACCACAAGGATCAAGAAAGAATGCAAGATATCTTTGCCCACCGTTTTACGCGCTTTAACCAAACTTGAAGAGTACGGGATTATTAAAGAGATAACAGGCAGAGAGCGTCATAAGGTTTTTGTTTACCACGAATATCTTAACATTCTAAATGCAGGTACAGAGCCACAGAAACTTTAAAGCAGAGAAGTAAAAGGAACAATGACAAACAAACATTACACTGATAAATACTACCGGTTAGTCTATAATTTTTTTTAATGGGGAGCAGTATAATAACTATAACTAGTTCTATTCATTAATAAAAACAATGACGGGCGATGGGGGATTCGAACCCCCGACCTCAGGCTTCGGAGGGCGTTTTGGGGGTTTATTGATACTTATTGATTCTTATCGATTCTCAATGGAATAGCCAATATTTATTGCTTTATAGCAATATAGCAGTCACAGATTCTGATTGAAGCATATTGATTCTTATTGTGACTAAATGGACACCTATTTGGACACCTGATAATCAGAATATGTTTTGTAAACTAAAAAGAGTGTCTTTGCTGCAAGTAGGTTATAAACATCCTCTGATCTGTTAATCATCAACCTAAAGTGCTGTTGTGTTCTTTTATCTTGATGACCTATTATAGGGGGGCAGGTCATTCTAAATTTTTACAATTGCGGTTTTTGTTTTCTAATTATTCGTGTTGAGATTACAACAATGACAAGGATACTCAAAGCTATAATCAAGTCTGGAGATGCTTCTTCTCTCACTGCGAATGCACAGCTTGAGCTTTCCGGCAATTCCCGAAAAACTAAAAAGAAAGGATCATCCAAGCCTCCACTCCCAGAGGTTATGAATGCATCTATGAATGCCCCTGTCATGCCGTCATATCTGAGGACTTGTCTGGTGAAAGAGCTGCCTACGTATAGATTACCGTCTGGTCCGAAGGCAAGACCAGTTGGAGAATTCAGACCTCCGCTCAATTCAGGGACGAATGTATCAATGAATGTACCTGTTAAACCGTTAAACCTGAGGACTTCATTGGGAACATTGCTGCTTACGTATAGATTACTATCTGGTCCGAAGACAAGACCAACAGGAGTAGCCAAGCCTCCACTGCCAGAGGATACGAATGCATCTATGAATGTGCCTGTTGTGCCGTCATACCTAAGGACTTCATAGCTTTCAAAACTACTTACGTATAGATTACCGTCTGGTCCGATAATAAGATCTGACGGACCATTCAGACCTCCACTCATTGCAGTGACGAAAGCATCGATGAAGGCACCCGTCGTGCCATCATATCGAAGGACTTGATTGGTGGAAAAGCTGCTTACGTACAGATTACCGTCTGGTCCGAAGATAAGACCAGCAGATCCATCCAAGCCTCCACTGCCAGAGGATACGAATGCATCTATGAATGCGCCTGTTGTGCCGTTGTATCTAAGGACTTCATCACTTTCGAAACTACTTACGTATAGATTACCGTCTGGTCCGAAGTTAATGCCTTGTGGACGATCCAATCCTCCGCTCATTGCGGGTACGAAAGCATCGATAAAGGCACCCGTTGTACCTTTATAAACAAGAACTTCATCGCTGTCAGAGCTGCTTACAAATAATTCCAGAGCATTTGTATTTACAATACCAATAACCGGGAACAGTAATAAAGCTATAACTAATGACTTTAAAGTAAATAGCCTTAATACAAAACCCTTGTTCTTAGGCTCTTTTCTAATTGTAAATACTTTCTCCATTATTTTTTGCCTCTTAAGGAATTCTTAACTCCTATTATTTAATTCTAAGTATTATAAAACAATAACACTTTTTATTCCATTGTATTGAATATGTCATCATTGTACTGCTTCTTTGTTGCTAAGCTCAGATTAAGCTGGGAATATTGATACTGCTTCCCGTCGAGAACGAAGTAAAATCAAGTTGTTAAGATGCCTTGTGACTTGCCCCCCTATAATATTACAAAGAGTTAAGTTGTTTTTTTGATAGCAAACCCTATACATAGGAGACAAGAAAAATGGGCAGGAAACGCTATAGTGCAGAGCAGATAATAAGACACCTAAGACAGGCAGAAGTATTCTCATCCCAGGGAAGAAGTGTTCCAGAGATATGCAGGGAGCTAAGTGTAACTTCTAACACCTATTTCTTTTCATACTTTTCTATAAATTCATAGCAATTATATTTTTTCGTATCTACTGTCATATTTTAAGACATAAGGCACTGTATGTATAGTCCATAAATTCTAAATATATATTCTATGTGATTGTAAATATAAAGATTTGCAATTTATAAACGTACTGGCACGGATTTTTCATAATATAAAAACCAAACAGATTATTCAAAGCTTTAATTAATGGAGGGAACAATTATGAGAAGAATATTTAAGCCAGGTGATTATTTAAAGAAATTTCTAGGACTTGTATTGCTATTGGGATTTATATCAATAGGCGCCATCGGAGGATGCAATAATGATGGGGGTGGTGACTCAGTAAGCATCGGTATCGGGCCAGCCTTTAAATCACTTTTTGGTATTGCGGTAGAGACAAATGACAATCTGGTGGTGGTAGATGTTGATCAGAGGGCGGTGTTACGGGTGGATCCGGACAGTGGGGACCGCACGATCGTATCGGATGTCAGCATGGGCAGCGGCCCAGTCTTTATAGAACCTCTTGGCATTGCGATAGAGGCCGATGGCAGTCTGTTGGTGACAGATATTGTCCTGAATGCTGTGTTACGGGTGGATCCGGACAGTGGGGACCGCACGATCGTATCGGATGCCAGCACTGGCAGCGGGCCAGACATAGAACCTCGTAGTATTGCGGTAGAATCTGATGGCAGTCTAGTGGTGGCCGATTTTGAGGTGAATGGAGTGGTACGGGTGGATCCGGACAGTGGGGACCGCACGATAGTATCGGATGCCAGTATGGGAAGTGGTCCAGTCTTTAATGAAGCTTTTGGCATCGCGATAGAGGCCGATGGCAGTCTGGTGGTGTTAGATTTTCCGTTGGCGGTGTTACGGGTGGATCCGGACAGTGGGGACCGCACGATAGTATCGGATGCCAACACTGGCAGTGGCCCGCGCTTTGACCTCCCTTCTGGCATTGCGGTGGAGGACGATGGAAGTATGTTGGTGGTAGATTTTGGCTTGAAGGCGGTGTTACGGGTGGATCCGGACAGTGGGGACCGCACGATAGTATCGGATGCCAGCATGGGAAGTGGGCCAAACTTTCGATCACCTCAAGGCATTGCGGTAGAAGCCGATGGCAGTCTGGTGGTAGTAGATAATGGCCTGAAGGCGGTGCTACGAGTGGATCCTGTCAGTGGAGACCGCACAGTCATATCTAGTAACACTGGCACTAGCCAGCCCTGATATCTCGTCAAATTGTCTATAAGCTATAGTAATATAACCAAATGTAATTATTGGTTTATTTCTGGCGGGCGATGGGGATTCGAACCCCCGACCTCAGGCTTCGGAGGGCTTTCTCACCCTTTGCAGAGAGCAAACAAGTACATTATTATACAAACCTATACATATCCTAATAGGTATATTTACGTATTAGTTAAGCTAATATTACTATCATGGCTAAATCTAAACAAAACAAGACAAAAGTAAATAATACAGGCACTAATACAGACACCGAAGAAGAGATAAAACGTCAGATAGTTGAAAAAGCTCATAAGCAGCACACGGCATATATTGAGAAGATTAAAACACCTTTTGAAGAATCATATATACCGGAAAAGGAGGAATATATTCAGATATTACCGCCTTATGAAAGTAATGTATTCAACATTTCTTTGTCGGGAACCGAATCTCAAGAATATATAGAGAGTGTACTTGATGAGATTGACGAATTAGCAACAAGACTTATTGCAAATTCAGATCAATTTGTAACTATTCTTCAAAATAAGCCGTCTCTAATACTAAATGATATAGTGATAAAGCATGCAATATTGAAACTACAGAAAATTATTAGAGCAGATCCATTTATAGGGACGGGATTAAAGCATACAGGTGCTTTGGTAATTGATGCCATTGAAATTCTTGAAAGGGCGGGAATTATGGTATTCAAGCCAAAATCTTCTCCTAAGAAAAAAAATATTAAGAAAAATGAGCTTTACTCATGGGAACGAAACCCATTAGAGTTTGCTTCTTTGGTCAATGTTGTGAAACAGGATTTTGACTCAGAGCTTTCAAAAATCAAAGAGGAAACAGGAGCTGATTACAAAACTAAAGCTCAAAAAGTTAAGGTAATAAAAGAAATATACAAAAGACTGTACAATAAAAAATTAACAGTGCCCGAGAGATACTTGGAAAGCTATGCTACGAGGCCTAAGCTAATAGCAGTAATTTTTGTTTCAGAGCTTCGCGGAGTATCAAGTAGCTCAGCTATTAGATTATGGAAAAGTAGTTCTATTCCTTCCTCACTAAAAAACAAGTCTTCCCAAAAAAATAAGTGATCTATGAGTATTTCCCCCAACATTTAGCCGTTATTGGTCTGCTAACAACACCTTTGTAAATCTATATACAATGCCTTTATTGGGTGACATTAACTCAGAAATAATATCACCTACCTTGTTTACTATACAACAATTAATATTAGGACAGAGTGAATATTTACTCAAATCAAAATTTATGGAGGTACTTATGCAAAAACAATACCTGTCAATCGAAGAAGCTTCGCAACTCTCGGGTTTGTCAAAGTGGTATTTATACAAATTATCTGGGAAAAGAGAGTTGCCGATGTTAAAAGTGAGTAATCGCTGTCTTCTGCCTATGGAGGAATTTCGATCCTGGTTAGAAAAACACCGAATAGACAATACAGGAGGTGAAAAATGAGTTTAATTAGCTTACAGACGATAAAAGCCGCAGAGTACTTGGTAATAAAAGATAAGGTTGAATCTTGCAAAGCGATACTAAAAGATAAGTATAAGTACTCAAACCTCACAGATGAGGAAAGAAATTATATTTATGAGTTAAATTCTAAGATTGATGTCTTCAATTTGCTCACACACCTGGGGTTAAAAGGAGAGCGCATAGGAGATTTCTCAAGTTTTCAGTGTTCATTTGAGAATGATAAAGGAAATCACAGTATTATAGTGTGGGATAAAGTTCCTGGAGCACATGATTATTTTGAGGATTGTACCTATGATATCATTGATCTTATAATAAAAATTAAGGGTTGGGATTTTATTACTGTGCTGAAGTTTCTTAGTGAATACGCAAGGCTAGATATCTCATTCCCATTCTCCGTAGCAGATGATACGAAAAGAAAGAAAAATCAGCCCTCTCAGTTAATTGACATAGCTCTAGGGCATGGAATAACACATTTCCATGATCAGTATGATGAAGCTTTTGTCCTCATCAAAATATCAGATAATAATTTATTGTTACCTATTCAAAGTAACGATTTTAAGTCTTTTATATCAAACATTTACTGGGAAAAAACCCACATGGCGGCAAATAGCGAATCGTTAAGAGCTGCAATCAATATACTAGAAGCTAAAGCTAAGTATGAATCTGTGAGACACAAGCTGTCACCCAGAGTCGCGAGGTTAAACAACGCTATCTGGTACAACCTTGGTGATGGAGCTGCAGTTAAAATTACAAAGGAGGATTGGCAGATTATTGAGAATCCGCCAATCTTATTCAGGCCTTACAAACATCAAAAAGTACAGATTAGGCCAGAAAGAGCGTCAATTGATTTGACATCAGAAATTTTCAAGTTTGTGAGAATACTCGATGGAGATCAACGGACACTCTTTATAGCCAAGTTAACGACAGATTTAGTCCCAGACATCCCTCACCCTATAGACGTTATACATGGCCCTCAGGGTTCATGTAAATCAACAATACAGAAATTGAAAAAAGACCTTATTGATCCCTCCAGAATACCTATTACTTCTCTCTACGGTTCTAAGAATGATTTCGTTCAGACTTTACACAAGCATCACAATATAGTCTTAGATAATCAGTCATATATATCCAGCGAACAGAGCGATCAATTATGTAGGGCAGTAACAGGTGAGGGAATTTCGAAAAGGAAACTCTATACGGATGATGATGAGATTATATTCAATATCAAAAATTGTATTTCCATAAATGGCATTAATGTTATAGCAAGTAAACCGGACCTATTGCAAAGATGCCTTATTTTCTCTACTAGTATAATCCCCCCTGAAGAGAGAATGAACGAATATGAACTATGGGTAGAGTTTGAGAAAGTTAAACCCAAGCTTTTAGGTGCTTACTTCTCGTTACTTTCAAAAGCTATGTGTGAATATGAAAACGTGAAGCTAGACTGGAAACCGAGAATGGCAGATTTTGCTCACTGGGGATCAGCAGTATCTAAAGCTCTGGGTTTTGACGAGAAATTCTTCATTAAGATCTATCGAGAAAATATGCAAGTTCAAAATGAGGAAGCCTTAGAAGCCAGTCCTATTGCTCAAACAATTGTAAAATTAATGGAAAATAGAGAAAGATATGAGGATTCTCCGTCTAATCTGCTTTCGGAACTGGATAATATTGCTTCTATTTTAAGACTTGATAATAAAGATAGGAGATATCCGAGAAGCCCTAAAACATTGTGGAAACGAATTAAAGAAATAGAGACTAACCTTCTTGAAGTAGGCATAACAATAGAGCGCTATAAAAATCTAGAGGGAAGGAAAATTGTAATATTAAAAGAATCTTAGTAAAGACAACAAAGTCAACTGAGACAACAGTAAATTAATTGTTTTTAGCGTTATTGTTTTTCTATTCATAGAATTTTGGAGGATTACATGGTCCGTAGTTTTGAGCTCTTTTATAATTTTGTTGACTGAATTGATTCTTGCCCTAATTCAGATACTTCACTAGCCGACTCAGCCGCTAGTACGGAATTTTTATTTGTACCACAATTAATAGCTCTAATTTGTTTTAAGATGATGTTTTATACACATATTATATATGCAATATATATTATATAGTATAATATAAGTAATAATGACAAAAATATTTCTATGGGAGGTTTGTATTATGGGTGTTTTTAGAAAAGGAAATAGATGGTATATAGACTATTATTTTCTTGGGCGAAGGAAACGAGAGGTTGTTACAATAACTGGTAAAAACCCATCCGATGTTACGCTGCGAGATGCTGAGAAAGCGCTTGCAATAAGAAAAGCAGAGATAGCCCAAGGTAAATTTGACATAAAAATGACAGAGAAGCCTATTAAGATTGAAACATTGATCAGATCATACTTAGAATGGGCTGATGAAAATCATAAATCCCCCGCTAGAGATCATACAGCATGTAAGAATCTTGTAAGACTTCTTCGTGGAAAGGACATCCAGTCCCTAAGTCTATGGCATATTGAAAAATACAAGTCAAACCGGAAAAAGCAAGGAAGAAAGCCTGAAACCATTAATAAGGAACTCGGGGTCCTAAGGAGAATGTTTAATCTGGCATACAAAGGAGTATTAAATATAAAAATTAACAACAATCCATTAAAGGGTCTAACTCTCCTAACTGTGCCTAAAATTCGGCGTAGAGTTCTAAAAGATAGTGAATTTCAAGCTTTATACAAAAGTTCATCTGAGCATTTGAAACCTATTTTATTATGTGCATATATGACTGGAATGAGACGCTCAGAGATTGCAAAACTGAGATGGAAGAATGTAGACCTAGAAGATGGATTTATACATGTAGTAGAATCCAAAAATAATGAGTCAAGAACTATTCCTATAGCTAAAGCTCTGTTAGAGACACTATTGATTTTGAAAGATCAATCTAGAGGAGATTACGTTTTTACGCATTGTGGTGACAAACATTATACATCTGCCACTTCATGGAGAAGAGCATGGAATTCGGCAATGAAAAAATCGGACATAGATAGATGCAGATTTCATGATTTGAGACATACTTTCATATCTAATCTTATCGTAAATGAAAAGGAAGACTTTGCAACTGTAATGGAACTTTCAGGTCATAAGGACATCTCTATGTTAAAGCACTATAGCCATACAAGAGAAGAAGCTAAAAGAAATGCAATTAATAAACTTAATATTAGATATAGTAATGGAGTCTTAAACAGACATAAATTAAAAACAAAATGATATATTTAGTATATTATAGCAACGCAAATGTTCAATATGCTCATTACTACAAATCAATTGTTGCAAATTTATCAATGTAGAGTATCAGCTTATGCAATATCAGATATATTATCTCACTTGCGCCGTTTCCTTCCTGGCCACGGAAGAATACCATCTAATTCTTTTAATCCCATCAAATCTTCATCTATCTCTTGTATACTAGGCGGTACTTCTTCATCTTCAAACCAAAGCAGAGTTAATGTCTGATCCCAACGGCTAATATGTCTGGCGTCTTCAAGCAATACACCGCCACGCGTCCAATCACTAAACCAAGAGTCAGCTTCAATTTCATAGGGACCATCTGTAACTTCCCCATTACGAATTCTTTCTGAAAGAGTACCTTTGGGTATATCTGTTCGCGGTGTAATCCAAGCACTAACCTCACGCATGGCAAGTGATCTCGATGTGTATCTTACTTTTCCCATTTCAGAGAGAACAAATGCACAAGGCGCAATGTTAACTGCGGCATATCGGGAACCCGTGGCCGTAATAGATGCCACAAAGCGCTCTGCTAATTCATCGATGGTAAGAAAGCTAATTTCCTCGTTATCTGCAATTGGTTTAAATAGCTCATAGGGCAACAACAGTTCGGCTGCAAATATATCACAAAGGATCTCACTCAATGGTCTTGTATTATAGCTCCACCAGGGCAAAGATTTATGTTCTGACGGGAGCCCCAGTACAATATGTGCAATTTCGTGACAAATCGTAAACCTCTGACGCTCCGAAGAGTCTTTTTCACTTACGCAGATGTGGTATTTTCCAGAATTCTCGAAAGACCATCCTGGTTCATCAGGTTCAAGATCACTTTGTAGGTGTATCTTAGCATCAACATGAGAAGCATAAGATGTTATATCGACTGGAACATTTGCTGGATTCACTTCAGAAACGAGCTGACGTGCACGCATAACAGCTGTTATCTCATCAATCGCCATATTCTTCTCCAAGTATTTTTTTTACTCGCTGGATTAGTTTTGGATAGTCTGGTCTTGTGGAGCCACGAAAAGCTGCACCAGCTGTTGATGTGAAAATCTCAAAACTTATTGAAGGATCATCAATGACATACATAACAAGTGCTTTATCAGTTTCTGGATATTTTGCCAAATATCGGAGCATAAGAGCTTCCCGTTTGTCTGGTTTAAGAGCGCGTATGAGCTTTGATAGAACCTCCTCAGACGGGGATATTTTATCGCCTGTTTCCAAGCGATATATATAAGCATGGTCTATGTCTGCCAGCTGCGCGAGTTCGCGAAGAGATAGCTTTCTTTTTTCTCTTAAGTTGTGTAGCAATGCTCCTAATGCGGACTGAGTCATAATTTTCCCCTTGACAAAATGAATTTAATGATTATACTGTTGTCTGTATGGACAACGTAACATATCAAAACCGCCTTCAATATTGCTGGACTCAAATACATAGCGCTATAAGCTATGTTGCCTTCATAGACAATATAATTATGTCATCGAGTTTCAGATATGGCAAGTTTTCCGTAAGAAAATATCAATTTGGAGTTGGATCATAATGGGAAGAGAACATGTAGATCATGACGATATTGTACATTTTGCACAAGAAAAAGTGAATCTACCAAAAGACAAAGCCGATGAATATAGAGCACAAGCAAGGCGACTGCGCGAGAAGCTCGAGTCTTGCATTTCAGAACATCCTGATTTCACCTTAAAAAAGATGATGCTTTCAGGAAGTCTGGCGAAAGGTCTGGCTCTGAGGTCATTGAACGATATAGATGTTGCATGCTATATCAGTGGTGCTGAGGCACCTGCAGAAATATCTTCACTACTTGATTATCTTGCTGAACGACTCCGTACTGCATTCCCGAATTTTTCTCCTGACCAGGTACAACCGCAAACCTATTCGGTTACAGTGTCATTCCAGGGATCAGGATTGGATGTTGATGTCGTGCCTATCATATATGATGGCAATTCAGAGTGGTACGGAAATCTTGTTAGTCAGGATGACGGCTCGTTTCTTGAAACTAGCATACCGCTTCATCTAGAATTTACGCGCAAGCGCAAACAGCTCCAGGAAAACGACTTTGCACAGGTAGTGCGACTTATTAAATTCTGGGCGAGGAAAATAAAAAGTGAGAACGAAAGGTTCAGATTCAAATCTTTCATGATAGAGCTGATCTTGGCATATTTATCGGATCGTGGAATAAATTTTTCTGATTATCCTGAAGCTCTACAACATTTTTTTACATATATCGCTAATAGCAATTTGGAAGAACAAATTGCCTTTGATGACTACTACAAACTATCGGAAGTCGGGACATTTACAGAGCCTATTCAGATTATAGATCCTGTAAACCCAAAAAATAATACGGCTAGGCTCTATACAGCTGAAAATGTTGAGGCTATCGTTGATGCCGCGCTTGATGCTGGCGATGCTATCGATGCCGCACTTGCAGCCCCGACAAAACAGGAGACACTATATTACTGGCGGAAGGTCTTCGGACCTTCATTCCAGGTGTGAGGAAAAAAACATGAGCCAAAGTTACACTTATACGCAATCAACAACATTCACAAGCACTCATGCAAAGCATATAGCAGCCAAGGTTGCTACTGACCTTAAACGAATGCAAAGGTTCTATGGCTATCCGAGTGATACAAGAATTGCAGAATTCGAAGAGGAGATCATAGCCTATCTAAAGGCAGGTTATCTAAAGTCCGTAAGTTATGGATTCAAACGCAACGGCAATTGGATAGAACCAATGCTGCGTTATACAGCACGCGAGTTGTCCGGAACAACTACAGATGATGATCCAGGACGTGTCCGGCCTGGCGCTGATACAAGCAATGCGGTCTTTCATAGCTATCTTATTACAAATTTCAGATGGGATTGTCTAACCCCAGCAGAAAAAGAAGCCTTCGAGAAAACATTGCCGTTTCAGAGGACGGGTGCACAAGAACCGGGAATTGATGGCTATTTAAGCAATGACCGTACATATTCTTCTGGTGGTCGCGCCCTCGACCGAACCAGTGTAAGGAGCTACAGATGAGTACAAGCCCTATGGAAAATGAACTATTTGACCAATTTCTTAACTTTCCAGATATTGATGCCAAAGTGCGTCTAGACTCTCTAATTGGTCTTGACGATCATAAGATGCGTTTGACAAAAATACTCGGTTTGCTGGTTAACCCAGAGGGATTAAAAGCTTGGGCCAAAAAACATCATCCAAATTCTGATAAAGTTATTAATATAGTCCTCAGACGACCACCACTTATCGTTTTAGCAGGGGATGTAGGTTCTGGCAAGACAGAACTTGCTGAAACGATAGGTGATGCAGTTGCCAGACAAGAAGATATCAACATTATGCTTTTTCCATTAAGTCTTTCAACAAGGGGACAGGGGCGTGTTGGTGAAATGACTCAGCTATTAACAGCAGCTTTCGATTATACGATTTCGGAAGCTAAAAAGTTGAATTCATCCTCGTCTAATGCTCGAGGGGCAATTATTCTTTTAGTCGATGAGGCTGATGCAATTGCACAATCTCGTGAAGAATCACAGATGCACCATGAAGACCGTGCGGGAGTCAATGCGTTTATTAGGGGCATTGATCGGATCGGTAACGGACAGTTACCGGCTGCAGTCATCATGTGCACAAACAGACTGGATTCGCTCGATCCAGCTGTAAAACGGCGTGCAGCAGATATACTCACATTTGAACGCCCCAATGAAGTACAACGACATGCAGTTCTTGATGGCCCACTTAAAGAACTGGGCTTTTCAGAGACACAGATTGATGATATTGTAAGCGCGACTGGATCACAAAATGGGTCCGGTTATGGATTTACTTTCTCTGATCTAATTCAGAGACTAATACCTGCTATAGTACTTGATGCCTATCCTACGGATAAAGTCAATCCAACTCGAGCTCTGGAAATTGTTCAGTCTATACATCCAACATCCCCATTTCAGGACGGTAAAAAATGACAAATTGGTCTTTATCAACACTTTTCGAAAGTTTGCATGATGAAATACAGGAGAGTCTAGCCAGAGCCCGAAAATCCATGGGTCATTCTGTACCTAAGGGTGATGCTAGCGAATATATTTGGATAGATTTGTTTACTACATACCTTCCCGATCGTTATAGGGTTGAAAGAGCATTTATCGTAGACAGTGATGGGTCATTTAGTGACCAGATTGATGTTGTTATCTTTGACCGTCAGTATTCTCCTTTTATCTTTAATTATAAAGGACAGATAATTATTCCTGCTGAGAGCGTATACGCCGTATTCGAATCTAAACAGACCGTCAACGCACAGCATATAAAATATACACAAGAAAAAATTACTAGCGTTAGGAACTTGCACCGGACAAGCTTACCGATACCACATGCTGGTGGAACATATCAAGCAAAAGAACCTATGCCGATATATGGAGGTATCTTAGCATTTGAGAGTGACTGGGAACCTGCATTAGATGAGCCCTTGAATAGAGCACTCAATGACGATCTAGATATTGGTCGCCTAGATATTGGATGCGTTGCAGCTCATGGACATTTCATATGGGATCAAGAGAACAGCAATTATAATATTTGTACAGATGGGAAAGCTGTTACATCATTCTTGTTAGATCTATTTTCTCTACTACAGCAAAGTGGGACTGTATCTATGATTGATATACAATCATATGCAAAATGGTTATAGTTTTAAACAGTATTTTTCATTACTTTAGCTTCTTGAAGAGGCATATTAAGCCTAATAATAATGCATGTCAGACAACTATTCAGACACTATCTAATAATGTTAACTTTTCTTTATTACCATCAAATTGATATAACTAACTGATAACAATGAATAAGTTAATGGCGGGCGATGGGGGATTCGAACCCCCGACCTCAGGCTTCGGAGGCCTGCGCTCTAATCCACTGAGCTAATCGCCCTGGTTATTTAGTTTTAGGTAATGGGAGTCCCAACTCTTTCATTACGACCTGCATGTCTTCCCAGGCTGGTTTCTTAAAATTTGGATTCCTAAGTAGTGCAGCGGGGTGGTATGTAACCATAAGCTTTGATCCGCAATACATATGAAACTTACCTCTCAAACTTCCAAGGCTCGCCTTAGTTTTGAGTATCGACTTAGCCGCTGTAGCGCCCAAGCAAACTATTGCTTCAGGTTTTATAAATCTGATCTGTTTAAACAGGAA
>Ga0209633_10002966_pt1 | contig 15928 bp, 16 predicted proteins | sample Cruoilmetagenom1_FD_187290 | JGI IMG/M metagenome (GOLD analysis project Ga0209633, IMG submission 187290) | Oil polluted marine microbial communities from Coal Oil Point, Santa Barbara, California, USA - Sample 1 (SPAdes) (version 2) | ecosystem: Environmental > Aquatic > Marine > Oil seeps ... | reverse complement strand
ATAAAGATTTGAATACTTATATAGATTATTTTAGTTTATAAATTTTGTCATTTCCGCGTAGGCGGAAATCTCATATAGATTATTTATGTCAGTTTTTTACTTATACATATTAACAAATAAAAACCACACAACTTTATATATCGGGATGACTAATAATTTAAAGTGGAGGTTAATTCAACATAAAAAAGGAAATAAAAACTCATTTTCAGAAAGATATAATTTAGATAAACTGGTTTGTTTTGAAACTACAAAATATGTACTAAAAGCAATTAAAAGAGAAAAGCAAATAAAAAAATGGAATAGAGAGTGGAAATTAACTTAATAAATGGACTAAACCCAGACCGGAAAGATCTCTCTGGTAATTTTTAAAAGATTCCCTTCTCCGAGGGAATGACAAAAGCATTAAATTTATGAACAGAATAAATAAAAAACTTCAGGAAAACAACAAATTACTTTCAATATATTTTACAGCAGGTTTTCCTAATATAAATGATACGGTTTCAATTATTGAAGCTTTAGAAAAATCGGGTGTTGATATGATTGAAGTTGGATTGCCATTTTCAGACCCATTGGCAGATGGCCCAACGATTCAAGCTAGCAGTACTTTAGCTTTAAAAAATGGAATGACTACGGAAATCTTGTTTTCTCAATTAGAAAATATTCGCGAAAAGGTAAAAATTCCGCTGCTCATTATGGGTTATTTCAATCCGATTCTACAATATGGTATTGAGGCATTTTGTAAAAAATGTGCAGCTGTTGGTATCGATGGATTGATAATTCCAGATCTTCCGGTAGATGAATACCATGAAAAATACCAGGCTATTTTTGAAAAATATAATTTGGTAAATGTGCTTTTAATAACGCCACAAACTTCTAATGATAGAATTAGATTTATTGATAGTATTTCTAATGGTTTTATTTATATGGTAAGTTCGGCAAGTACTACAGGCGCTAAAAACTCTTTCGGCGAAAGCCAATACAGCTACTTTGATAAGATTGCCAAAATGAAATTAAAAACGCCACAAATTGTAGGTTTTGGAATTTCCAATAAAACAACTTTTGAGCAAGCAACAAAAACTACTGATGGAGCCATTATTGGTTCGGCATTTGTAAATTATTTATTGGATAATGGATTGGATAAAATAGATGGTTTTATTAAAAAAATTAAAGATTAAAACTTAACCTTATGGTAATGCTAGATTGACATTTAGATGAAAACTTTACATTTATTTTGTAATTACAATATACTTTTTTTTAAAGAAGTATAAAGCAAAAAAAATGAATGGGTTTAAATTTGAATTATGGTATTTAAATTAGGGTATAGACAAAAATTATTTATCTACTTATCGGTGATATTTATTGTCTTTACTGTGTTAGTATTGCTTTTTCAATACAAGCGGGAAAAAGACTATAAAAGAGCTCAAATAGAAGTAAGTTTAAATAATATTACAGAGTTAACAAGCAACTATATTGAGAATAAAAACCTTAGAAGGTTAGGAAATTATACGGCTATTGATTCTTTACAAAATTATATACCTAGTAAGAATGTAAGAATTACCATATTAGATAAATCTGGAAAAGTTTTATATGATAGTGAAGTAAAAGATATAGGTTCTATGGAGAATCATTTATCTAGACCTGAAATTCAAAAGGCAATAAAGAATATTAGTGGATCAAATATTAGAGAATCTCAAACTACAGGTTATGAATATTATTACTATGCAAAAAGTTATTCCAATTTATTTATAAGAGCTGCAGCCCATTATGACGTAGCAGTTAAAAATTTTTTACATGTTGAAAAGGTTTTTATCATCTATTTAATATTATTATTTTTTATCACCTGGGTGTTGTTAAGCTTTATGGTCAAGAATGCAACTAACACCTTGATTAAGTTAAAAGATTTTGCGGTAGATTTAAGTAAAGGTATAGAAATAGACAAAAATGTTAAATTTCCTGATGATGAATTTGGAACTATTAGCAATCAAATTATAGATATTTATGGAAAGCTTAATATTGCAAAAGATAGAGTTGAGATCGAAAAAAATAAACTTTTTTCACATTTAAATGCTTTAAATGAAGGGATAGCCTTTTTTAAATCAGATAAAAAGGTTGTGCTTAGAAATAAGCATTTTATAGAGTTTTTAAATATTATTTCAGACAAGTCTAATATTTCTGCTGAGAAAATATTTAAGGTGAAAGAGTTTAAGCCCTTATCCGATTTTATAGAAAAAAACCTCAATTCAGACAAAGTAATTCAAAAGGATGATTTGCCTCACTTTGAAGAAACTATAGATAAAAACAAAAGAACGTTTAATATTCATGCCATTTGTTTTACCGATCAAAGTTTTGAAATTGTAATTAAGGATATTACAAAGTTAGAAAAGCAGAGAATTATTAAAGAGCAATTGACTTCTAATGTAGCTCATGAATTAAAAACACCAATTACGATTATCTTAGGTTATCTTGAACTAGTAAAAAATAATAACTTAAGTAAACAAGATTTTAAGAAATATATTAATAGTGCTTATTTACAATCTGAAAGGTTGTCTGAATTAATTCAAGATATATCAACTTTAAATAAAATTGCTGAAGCAAGAGATCAATATAAAATGGAGTTAATCAATTTGAATAATTTGATTTTTGAGGTTAAGGATTCCTTTGATTTAAAGCTTGAAAAAAATAATGTCAAAGTAAAATTTAGATTGGCAAAACCAATTTTTATTTCTGCAAATAAATCTCTTTTAAGCACAGTATTTTATAACCTTTTTGAAAATGCAATAAAATATGGAGGCAATAATATTGAAATATGTGTAAATAATTATTTAGAAGATGGTAATTTTTATTATTTCTCTTTTTCTAATACAGGTAATACCATTAATGAAAAACACTTTTTAAGAATATTTGAACGTTTTTATAGAGTAGATGAAAGTAGGGCTAGAACTGATGGTGGTACTGGTCTTGGTTTGGCAATTGTAAAAAACGCTATTCAACTACATGGAGGAAATATTACGGTTAGCAATAATAATGATAATGGTGTAGAATTTTTATTTACTCTGGCAAAGTAGTAAAAATATATACTTGTAAAGGTTGTCTTTAAAACTTACCTTTATGCAAAATTTTATATGCAATTAAAAAAATCTTCATTACGTACTCGTATTTTTATTGCTATGATTATTTTGGTGGTAATAGCCTCGGTACTTATTGCTGCAATTACCATTTATCAATTCAAAGAACAAGCCGAAGATTATCATAATAATAGGCTAGAACGTAAAGAAGAAGCAATAAAATCTGCTATTTCTTATGAGCTAAATAGAAATACAAATTATGCTCTAGAAACTGAATTTTTACCTCAAATTTTAGATAAAAAACTTAATGAAATTTCTGACATTCATAATTTAGATATCAACATTTATGATTTAAATGGTGAATTATTAAAAAGTTCACATGTACGTTATATTAAAGACACAACCAATGTAAATCTTGATAAAAAAATTCTAAATATAATTGCCAAAAAGCCAAACCATAGGTTAGTACTTCCAAATATATCACCTGACGGAAAAAAATTCAAATCATCATACACCTATTTAAACGATTTAAAATATAAGCCAATAGGTATTATTGGGGTGCCTTATTTACAAGACAATACTTTTCAAGATGAAGAATTAAAAGAATTTTTAATTCGAATATCTCTTGTTTATTTACTCATTTTAGGAATTGGTATAGCCATAGCCTATTTTTTATCTAAATATATTACAAAATCGTTAGAATATGTTACTGAAAAAATGGGGCAAACTGCATTAGATAAAATAAATAAAAAAATTATTTTAGAAGATGCCAGTCAAGAAATTAATGACTTGGTTAGTTCATACAATAGTATGATAGATCAAATAGAAGACAGTGCTGTTAAGTTAGCTCAAATTGAAAGAAAGTCTGCATGGAGAGAAATGGCAAAACAGGTAGCTCATGAAATTAAAAACCCATTAACTCCTATGCGATTAACCGTACAGAGTTTTGAATATAAATTTGATCCAACGGATCCAGATATTAAACAAAAATTACAAGAGTTTAGTGCATCTTTAATTCAACAAATTGATACCATGAGCTCAATTGCTTCGGCATTTTCAAATTTTGCCGAAATGCCAAGTCAAAAAAAAGAAGATTTAAATGTTGTAGAAGAAGTCAAAAAAGGCTTAGATATTTTTCAAGAACCATATATCCATTACCACCCTGAAAAGGATAAAATTACGGCGAGACTAGATAAAATTCAGCTAACAAGGGTGGTTACCAATTTAATTACTAATGCTATTCATGCTTTAAATAATATAGAAAATCCAAAAATTGATGTTCGAGTTTTTGAAAAAGATGCACATATCATTATTGAAGTAGAAGACAATGGGGTAGGGATTTTAGAAGAAGATAAATCAAAAATATTTGAACCAAAATTCACAACTAAGTCAAGCGGTATGGGTTTGGGCTTGCCAATGGTTAAAAATATTATTGAGGCTTATAACGGCAGTATTAATTTTACTACCAAATATAATAAAGGAACTGTTTTTACGGTAATTTTACCAAAAAAGTAATACCAAATTTTAGAAAACATATTTATGAATTATAAAAATATAAAGGTTGAAATAAGCGATAAAATAGCAAAATTATTTATCCATCGCCCTAAAAAATTAAATGCTTTAAATAAAGCAACGATTGCTGAATTACACGATGCTTTCGCAGAATTAAATGCTGATAAAAACATAAGAGCAATTATATTAACAGGCAGTGGAGACAAGGCTTTTGTTGCTGGTGCTGACATATCAGAATTTGCAAATTTTGATATTAAAGAAGGCACTGCATTGGCAAAAGAAGGTCAGAAATTACTTTTTGATTTTATTGAAAATTTAAAAACTCCTGTGATAGCAGCAGTAAATGGGTTTGCTCTTGGTGGAGGTTTAGAATTGGCAATGGCCAGTCATTTTAGAGTAGCGAGTGAAAATGCAAAAATGGGTTTACCTGAAGTTTCATTAGGTGTTATTCCTGGTTATGGAGGTACACAAAGACTACCCCAATTGGTTGGTAAAGGAAAAGCAATGGAAATGATTTTAACCGCAGGAATGATTACAGCAGAAGATGCTAAAAATAGCGGTTTGGTAAACCATGTTGTGCCACAAGAAGCGCTTATGCCACTTTGTGAAAAACTAGCAAAAAGAATAAGTTATAATTCAGGTTCCGCAATAAGCGCAGTAATACAAGCGGTTAATGCCAATTTTAAAGATGGAATTGATGGTTTTGATGTTGAGATTGAACAATTTGGAAACTGTTTTGGTACTGAAGATTTTGAAGAAGGAACAACTGCATTTTTAGAAAAAAGGAAAGCTAATTTTTAACTTATGTTTGTTGGTTTAGGGTTTTGAATTCATTGTTCAACAGTAACCTGTATTATTTATTACCATTCCATTCACTATAAAATTGCTCTAAATATTGTTCCATAAAAACATGTCGTTCTTTAGCAATTTTTTGTCCAGTTTTAGTATTCATTAGATCTTTTAAAAGCAATAATTTTTCATAAAAATGGTTGATGGTAGGAGCTTTACTTTTTTTATAGGATTCTTTGCTTAAATTGATATTGGGTTTAATTTCGGGGTTATATAGTTCGCGGTTTTTAAATCCGCCATAATTAAAAGCTCTTGCAATTCCTATGGCACCTATGGCGTCTAACCTGTCTGCATCTTGAATAACATCAAGCTCTTTGGAGTGAAATTTAATAGCGTTCAATTCCAAACTATTTTTATAAGATATATTGTTTATGATATTTATAATATGTTGGATGACATCTTCATTAACACTTAAACTTTTTAAAAACGCATTGGCTTTTTTTGGACCAATACTTTCATCACCATCGTAAAATTTAGCGTCGGCAATATCATGGAGTAGTGCTCCTAATTCGATAATAAATAAATCGACATTTTCATTTTTTGCAATAAGTTTTGCATTTTTCCAAACACGTTCTATATGAAACCAATCATGACCACCTTCTGCGCCTTGAAGAGTTTCTTTTACAAACTGTACGGTTTTGTTTATAATTAGAGTGTTTTTCATATTGCAAAATAAAAAAAACCTCTGCATAAACAGAGGTTTGATATAAGTTTTTTTAGAAAAAAATTATTTTGTTAATCATAAATTGCCTTACATTTTCCATTTTCACAAATTACCTCATTTGGAGGCGATACAGCCATGCAATTAGACATTAAACCATATTTAATATTGTATTGTTTTTCTAACTCATTATAAGTTTTCACTTTTGCTAAAAAATCTACAACATCAATAGAATTTGAATACACCAAATATTCCCAATTACCTCCACACGGTTTTTCGCCAAATCCTATATATTCACAAGTGAAATCTTCTGAACAAATAGAAGTTTCAGCTAAATTAACAATTTCTTTTGCTAAGGTTTCTAGTGCTTTTTTTTCAACTTCCTGACTAATAATTTCATCAGTATTACTACAATCTATAGCTAAAAAAGTAAGTAAGATGAGTAAAAATTTCATTGGTCAAAATTTTTATTAACAAAATTCTTCGTAAGCACCAGCAAGATTAGCGGCAATCATTTCTGCAGATCTTCCTTCAATATGATGACGTTCTAACATGTGTACTAATTGTCCATCTTTAAATAATGCAATCGAAGGAGAAGAAGGAGGAAACGGGATCATCATTTCTCTAGCTTTTGTTGTTGATTCAACATCAACCCCTGCAAATACTGTTGTTAAATTATTTGGCTTTTTATCTAATTGTAATGATGCAATTGCACCGGGTCTAGCTGTTCCTGCAGCGCAACCACAAACCGAATTCACCATGACTAAAGTTGTTCCTTCTTTTTTTAGTGCATTATCAACATCTTCAATGGTTTTTAATTCTTCAAAACCTGCATTTACCAATTCGTCGCGCATTGGTTTTACTAATTCTTCTGGATACATATTTATATTTTTTTAGTTAAAATCGAATTGCAAATATAATGAATGCATTAATATAATTAGTCTTATAAAATTCACAAAATCTTAAGTTTATTTATCTGATTTTATATGATGAACCCTGTATATTTGCTTTTTTATTTAAAAAAAAGTTATGGCAAATTTTACAAAATGGTTAGGTGCTGGTTTGGGTTGGACGTTTGGTGGTCCAATTGGTGGAATTTTAGGTTTTGTTTTGGGTAGTTTTATGGATGGTTTTTCTGAAAAAGATATTTTAGATTATCAGAAGCAAGCAAATACAAGTACAACAAGTTCGGGTGATTTTGAAGTAAGTTTATTGATTTTAGCAGCTCTGGTAATTAAGTCAGATGGTAAGGTAGATCAGCGTGAATTACAATTTGTACGACAAACTTTTACTAGCATGTATGGTGAAAAACGTGCCAACCATGCTTTCAAACTTTTTAAAGGAATAATTAGTAATAATAATATTTCAACACGGCAGGTTTGTATGCAAATCAATCAGCATATGAATCATGCTTCAAGATTACAGCTTTTACATTTTTTATTTGGTGTAGCAAAATCTGACGGTATGGTAACTGAAGCAGAAATGCATAAAATAAATACCATAGCTGGGTATTTGCATATCAATCATAATGATTTTAATTCTATTAAAGCGATGTTTTATAATGAAGTAAATAGCGCTTATAAAATATTAGAAATAAAAAAAAATGTTACAGATAATGAAGTGAAAAAAGCATATCGAAAAATGGTAAAAAAATATCATCCTGATAAGCTACGAAGTTTAGGGCCAGAGCACATCAAAGGAGCCGAAGAAAAATTCCGACAAGTACAAAAAGCTTATGAACAAATTCAAAAAGAGAGAGGATTGTAAGTTTGATATTTTTACATCCCAGGAAGCCGAGGTATTTTATTTAATTTAGATTTTTTAAAATACCAGCCCCAACCTTTTTTCATCCAATGACCAACAATTGGAAGTGGAAAAATAATTTCTTTTTTATCATCTCTAAATACAAAAGCCGCACCATCACCACTATCCATTACGCATAACACGTTTAAATGTTCTTGATAGCCTTTTCGGTTTGCACTTCCTTTTTCCTTTTCAGAAATATTAAAAGCAACATTTCTTGCCATTACCTCTGCTATATGCCCTTGTTTCGCTTTCCAATTTGGTCCTTCTAAAGCAGAAGAATCGCCAATTGCATAAACAGAAGTATTGTTTGAATTATCAAATTGTACTTCACAGTTGTCATTTATTTTGATAAACCCAGCCTTGCTTAAAGGAAGGTCAGAAGCATTTGTAATTACATCATGACCTTGTAAAGCAGGAATGTACATGGTATAATCACTATTAATTTTTGTGTTGTCAGCAAAAATAATTCCGTCATCTTCAAACTGTTTAATAGGTTTACCAATATGTTTATCAATCTTTAAACGTTGGTAATAATTATCCATAAAACCAGGCGCTTTTTTTCCCATTTTAGCTCCAGGGTTTTCCATCGGAGCAAAGAAAATCAATTTAAAATTTTTACGAATTCCTTTCTTTTTTAAGTAGTTGTTTACATTAAAAAGGACTTCAAATGCTGGTCCACCTCTTACAGCACTTTTATCATGAGGATTACCGCCAAATCCCATGGCAATGGTACCACTACCTTTTTTTATAAGTTGCTCTAAGTTTTCTTTAAGTTGAACTGCTTCTGAAGGTGCTCCACAAATAGATAAGAAATTTTCTCGCCCTTTATATTTTCGTTTTCCAGCTCCCATAGCAATGATTAAATGGTCATAATCAGAAAACTCACGACTTTTACATATTACTTTTCCTTGTTTAGCTTTTATTTCTACAATTTCATCTTTTATCCAATGGAATCCATGAACTTTTTCTAAAGCTGACATTGGTATGCAAGCATCTTCAAATTTAATTTTTTTAACTGGTATCCAAATAGAAGTTGGATAAACATATAAATAATTTCTGTTGCTTATTAAAGTAACTTCAAAATTTTCTTTTCTCAGAAAAATTGCAGCTTCAACACCTGCAAAACCGCCTCCTAAAATTAATACTTTTTTATTCATAATTTTATAAATTGAATTTTAATCCAAAAATAAAATTGATTCCTGGATTTGCAATTCCTTCTTCATTGAGGACAGATAAATGTGAAGTATATTCTTTGTTTAAAATATTTTTAACTGTAAAGTTGACATTAGTTTTTAATGTTTTATACACTAAATTTCCGCCCAATCCTAAATTTAATAAATTATAATTATTGGAAGAATCTTCAAAATCACTTACTTTATTTTGCTTAAAAGTGCTTTCTAAATTTAGAAACAAGTAACCAAAATCTAACCAATTATTGATGTCAAATTCAGCTCTAAAAGTATTGTCAAATTTATTTGCAGGAATTCTAGGAAGATAGCCACCTCCTTTTTGTTTTCCTATAACTGTTTCATAAGTACTTTCAAAATGTAACCAATCTAAAGGGTGTGGGTGTAAGTGAAAGCCCATTTCACCACCATACAAATATGCGTTATTTTGGACATAGGTATAAACTTCAAAATCATTTATTTCTTCATTTGTAGGAGCTATATAAATATAGTCGTAAATATTGTTGTAAAATGAATTGATAAAAAACTCAATGTGCTTACTTTTAAATTCAAGAGATAAATCTAATTGTAAATTTTGTTCGTTTTCAAGATTAGGATTTCCGATTTCCCACCTTCCTTCGTGAATACCATTAGAAGCTAATTCAGATAGATTGGGTGCTCGATAGCCAGATGCTAAATTTAAGCGAGCAACCAAATTGTGTGTGATATTTGTTTTATAACCTAAAGACCCTGAAAAACTGTTTAATGATTTGTCAATTGCCTCTATATAGTGGTCGTTTCCAATAGTGCCATGTTCTTTAGTGTCAATTTTTCTATTATCAAAGCGAATTCCAGCTTGAATTGCACTTGAATTCCAACCATAGTTTAAATTTCCAAAAACCCCTATGTCATTAATATCTGCGTCTGGTAAAAAAACTTCAGAGCCAAAATTCGTATTTGTTTGAACCATTCCTTGAGCACCAACAACAGTTTCAATTTTCCCTAGCTGAGGTAAATACCATTTTACATCATAATTGAATGTGCTAAGCAACATATCAACTGTTTTTTCATCATTTAATATTAAATTTCGACTGTTATGTGTATATCCTAAATTAGTTTTTATAGAAGAAGAATTTAAAGTAAAGTCATTTTTCAGGCTAACAATATGATAATTAAGATCTTGGTATAATCCCATCATTGCTTTAGAAGTTTCTTGCTTGCCAATTTCTTTTGGAATACCAATACTTGATTGGTTATAATTATATCTAAAATCAGATAAAAAATAACTGTTAGTATAGGCTATACCAGCTTTAAAATCGGCTTCGTGATAACGTGAATTAGTAACTCTTTTATTATTCCCAGTTTTATAATCAGAATGTGTGTCATAAGCTCCCCTTGTTAAAAATCGCCACTTTTCTCCTGATGTTTTTATTCCTGCGCTCGTATTAATTCCTAAAGTATTAGAAAAGTATTTACTACTTATATCGCCATGTGTAGTATTGTTAGCAGCATACTTTTCTGGTATAAGATATAGTACACCACCTAAAGCATCTGAACCATATAAAAGTGAAGCAGGGCCTTTGATAACTTCAACACTTTCAACACCAGATTCATTTACTCCTAGTCCATGTTTTTCACCATTTTGATAATTTTCTAATTTTACACCTTGTGTATAAGTCAAAACGCGATTACCACTCAAACCTCTAATTACGGGTTTTCCTATGCCAGTTCCTGTAGAGATATTTGAAACACCTGCAATGGTACTAATACTTTCAACTAGAGTTGTTCCTCCTTTCTTTTCAAGAGAATTGACACTTTTATGTTCGACTTTCATTACATTTTGACTTTGTAATTTATTGAAAGGAGTTGAAACAATTACCTCATCCATATGAAAAACGGTTTCATAAAGCGTTGTATTAATATATTTATTTTCATTAAAAAAGGTGAGGTGTTTTTGTTGTGTTTCAAATCCCATATATGAAAAAACAAATAAATGTTTTCCGTTAGGAATATTTTTGAGGGTAAAACCACCATTTTCATCTGATGTAGTTCCAGTTTGAAGACTTTCAGCATAAATTTCTGCTCCAAATATTATTTGTCCTTGCTCGTCAATAATTTTACCAGTAAGTGTATTTTGAGAATATCCAATAAATATAAAGGTGGTAAAAAATAGGATAATATATACTTTGTTCATTTTAATTTCATTTTTGATTAATTATAAGTGCTAAAAAGAAATAATTAGCAATCTATTTAAATAAAGGATGGTACTTTTTTAAGACCAAATACTTTTAAAATAATTTTAAACAAATGAAATTGGTGGTGCTCTTGAAGATTTAAGCTGGATAAATTTTTGTTGAGTTTCACTAATTATAATTTGAACAACACTATTAAATAAAGGGAAAATTTGGAGCTCAAAATTAAAATTAAAATCAATGACATTAGGATTGATTTTAGTGTGAAAAACAGCACAATCTTTTTCTGTATTTTGTATATGATCTAAATTATCAGAAAATGTTTTGTGGTAAGTGTGATTTTCAAAAGAATGTATAAACTGTATAGAAACGGGTGTTAGTACAGTAACTAACAGTAATATTGAAAAAATTCTATGTAGTGTTTTTTTCCGCATATAATCTGCGCAAAAATAAGTAATATTTACGGTATTAAATGTGTAATTTATTACTTTATTTAGTGTAAATATTTATTTCATTATTTTACCTGAATATTTAGTTAATAATTTTTAAATACTTTTTTAAATTAGAAGTTAATATTTGATTGATTTCTTTTTCATTTCCAAAACTTGTTTCGGTAAATAAAAACCCAAAAAGCGGATATTTATTAAAATCTATTTTTCTAAGTATTATTGGTTTTTCAAAATCACTTAATAATTTTTCATAATCAAAATAATCTATTTCAGTTTCTTTATATTTTGAATTATTATCTAAAACAATAATGCTATATTTTTTGTTTATTTTGGTCTTTAAAATTTTGTTCCAATTAGGTTTTTTTTCATATAAAAAATACTCATAAGAATTAATTCCATGGGCATACCAAGATAAATCACCTGTTGTACACCAGCCACCAAATCGAAGAGGATTTACTTCGATCGGAATTATTTCTCCATTTTTATCTATTCGAATTTCTACATGAATTGGAAAATTTTTTAAATTTGTTTTTGCTCCAATTGTGTTTAAAAAACTTTCTACTTTATGAATATGATTTTCGATTATTTCTTTTGAGGTGGTATAAACACGATCACTAACATCTTTACCTGAAGAAAATATATGATGTAAAATATTTAGCACAATCACCTCGCCTTTTTTATTGAAGTAACAGTCAACAGCATATTCTTCTCCTTCTATATATTCTTCAATAATAAATTGTGAAGTATTAATAACTTCATCAGGGTATAAACCTTTAACCTCGGCAATTTCAAATTTAATTTTTTTCAAGATAGAAGGCCATTCAGATGGTTTATCAACTTTATGAACACCAACGCTAAAAAAACCTACCGCAGGTTTAATTATAAATGGAAATTCTAAACTCTCAAGCGAAAGATTATCTAAATCGTTAAATTCAACTCCTTTAAAAAAATAATTAGGAAAAGCCTCTTTGATTAATTCTCTAAACTGTATTTTGTTTTTAAATATTTGAATTTGGGTTGGTAATTTTGAAGAGCTTAAATTAGTGTTTACCCAATTTATTGCATTTTCAGAATTAGAATATATTGGAGTATTTGGATTTTCATTTAATATATTTATTGCTTTTTTTTCTGATATCCAATTTAAAGAATCATCTAAAATTAAACTTCTAGCTATAGAAGTAGATACAATTTGAAATTTATTTTTTTTAATTGTCTTGATTAAAAAATCGGAAACGTAAGGTTTGTCAATTAATATCATTTATGAGTAGTATTAGATTTGATATAAACATCCATTTGAGGAAAAGGAATGTTAATATTATTCTCTATTAATTTATTGTTGATAATCATTCTGATTTCACTTTTTATTTTTTCAATTCTAAAAGCATCTTTACTAAAAAAGAATATTTCCCAATTTATAGAAGAGTCTCCAAAATCAACTAACATGGCTTCAACTGATTTTTTAAAAGTAATTTTTGGATGAGATGATACGCTTTCTTCTAAAACTTTTTTTACCAATGTTACATTACTGCCATAAGCAATACCAATGGTAATTTTAAACCGACTTTTTGTAGATTGATGACTCCAGTTAATTACTTTGTTGGTAGTAATTAATGAATTTGGAATGATAATAGAAATATCATCTCGATTTTGCACTTTAGAGGTTCGCAAACCAATATCTTGAATTTTCACAACATCATTATCAATTTCTAAAATATCACCAACTTTTGTTGTGCCTTCAATCAATAAAATAATTCCTGAAACTACATCGTTAAATGTTTGTTGTAGCCCAAGCCCAATACCAACTAAAAGTGCTGCCGAACCTGCAATTAAAACCGTTACTTTAACGCCTAAAGTCTCTAAGATCAGTGTAATGGCAATAATCCAAAGAATGTAACTAATAATTTGAAAAACTGCATGTGAATTGTTGTTTTCAATTTTTACTAACTTCTTATTTTTCAATGCTTTATTAATAATCCAAATAATAATTTTTGTGATTAATAAAATCATTAATATCGAAAAAATATGATACACTTTTAATATATTTTCTCCAAGTTGTAAAAGATCAAAATCTAAAAATTTATTTATTATTTCCATGTTATATTATAAATTCAATGCAAGTAAATATTAATTGTAATATCAAATTTAGTGAAAATCAAAGAAATTTCTCCAAATCAATAGGGCCTTCTAAAATTACTTTTTTTATTTCTTTTTTATTAGTTATAGAGTTATTAATTTCACACCATTTAATCAATGAAATTTTAAGATTAACAATTTCAATTCCAATAATTGAATGAGGGTGAACACAACTACCATCATTAAAATGAGGAATATCTCCTGGGTCGGGAAAACGAGGTCTATGTGTATGACCACAAATAATCATTTGGTTGTTATTTTTTACGATCCATTTGTTGAGTTTTTTTTCAACTTTAATTAAATTGGTGTAATTTTTTGCAGGACTTGTAGGGTCATTTATACCAAACCATTTTTGCATGTATTTCCAAAAATAACGCACAAAAAAGCGATTAAATTTCCAATGCACATAATTCATATAATCAGCTTGATGACCATGAAGTACAAATATATTTTTATCCGTATTTTCAATATTTAAAAGTAAACTTTCATAATATTTAAGATCAAATAGAATATTTTTTTCAGCAATATTCTTTGGTAAAAAATACTTATTTCTCAGTTTTTCAACAAAAATAGGATCTCTAAATTCCATATCGTGATTTCCCCAGAGTAAAAATAATCTTTTCTTTTTTTGAAAAAGTTTTAGTAATTCAAAACTGGTTTTATGTGTATGGTAAATTGGTGCAAAGGACTTATTCTCCCATAATTCAACACCGTCACCAATTTCAATATAAGTAAAATCATTACGATAATAATTTTTTAAAGCATGCTCATAAATTTTCATATTATGCTTAAAATCATCGGCATAACTATTATCGCCTCTATGTAAATCGCTAAAACATATGATTTTAGAATCTTTGTTGAGATTTACAAGTAATGCATTTTTAAATGCTCTGTTTAAGATTTTATTTGTTGTGATCAATAGGTTAAATTTTGTCCAACTAAAATAATAAATATATCCAAATAGTGTATTTCTAATATAAGAATAATCATAAAATATAAATTATCTTTGCAAGATGTTAGAAAATAAAAATCAATCGCGTACTTCTTTGTCAGATTTTGGCGAATTTAAATTAATAGAACACTTAACTAATCAAGTAAAATTACACCATAAATCTACTATAAAAGGAATTGGTGATGATTGTGCTGTTTTAGAAATAAATAAACAGCAAACTTTGATAACTACTGATTTATTGGTAGAAGGAGTTCACTTCGATTTGAGTTACATGCCATTAAAACATTTGGGCTATAAGGCTGTTATGGTTAACTTATCCGATGTGTATGCGATGAATGCAAAAGCAAAACAGATTACAGTTTCTATTGCTGTTTCTAACCGTTTTCCTTTAGAGGCTTTAGAAGAATTGTACGCTGGTATTACTTTAGCTTGTGATACCTATCAAGTAGATTTAATAGGTGGTGACACAACTTCATCAACCAAAGGTTTGATGATTAGTATTACGGCAATTGGTGTTGCAGATAAAAAAGATATTGTATATCGTAATGGTGCAAAACCAAACGACTTATTAGTAGTTACTGGTGATTTGGGTGCTGCATATTTAGGTTTACAAGTTTTAGAGCGAGAAAAACAAGTATTTCAGGTAAACCCAAATGCGCAACCTGAACTAGAAAACTACACTTATTTGGTTGAAAGACAATTAAAACCTGAAGCGAGAAAAGATATAGTAAAATTGCTAAAAGAATTGGTGGTCAAACCAACTGCAATGATTGATATTTCTGACGGACTTTCTTCTGAAATTTTACATATTTGCAAACAATCAAAAGTAGGTTGTAATTTGTATGAAGATAAAATTCCGTTAGACCAACAAGTAATATCTACCTGTGAAGAATTTAATATGGATAGTACTACAATTGCCCTTAGCGGAGGAGAAGATTATGAATTATTGTTTACTGTTGCACAAGAAGATTTTCCTAAAATTAAGGCAAACCCAAATCTTACTGTAATTGGTCACATGACAGAAGAAGCTGAAGGTGCGAATTTAATAACGAGAGCAAACCAAAAAATAGAAATCATTGCTCAAGGTTGGAATACCATGAGTTAAAAAATTCCTGTTTTCAAATTTATTGAAAACAGGAATTT
>Ga0209633_10002965_pt1 | contig 15928 bp, 15 predicted proteins | sample Cruoilmetagenom1_FD_187290 | JGI IMG/M metagenome (GOLD analysis project Ga0209633, IMG submission 187290) | Oil polluted marine microbial communities from Coal Oil Point, Santa Barbara, California, USA - Sample 1 (SPAdes) (version 2) | ecosystem: Environmental > Aquatic > Marine > Oil seeps ... | reverse complement strand
CTCCATGCTCGTCAGCGCCCGGGGAAATTCTTCAGCCTCCTGCGCGCTGTCCAGGTAGGCCGGCAGAATTTCATGGATGTACTCCATTTCCATTTCTGCGATTTCTTCATAAACATCCAGTGCTTCAGAAAACATCTCCTGCTGCCTGGCAATTCGGGCCAGTATGAATCTGGCACGTATACTTTCCGGAAAATATCGCCTGGCCTGGCGCAAATGCTTTCTCGCAGCGGCTGGCTTATTTGCTTTAAGGTCGACTTCTGCCATTTCGCAACAGAAATGCGCCATCACAAGGCCCATTTTTTCATCTGTCACCGCTTCAAGTTTTTGCGCCTGCTGCAGAGCCTTTTCCCAGTCTTTTTCCTGCTGGTAAATATCCAGCAAGTGCCGCAATGCGGAAGGCGCGTGTGACTCAGGCTCTGACAATTCATTAAACAGGTTTTCTGCACGATCAAACAGACCGGCGCTCATATAATCCTCACCCAATTCAAGCAAGGCACGGGTTTTCTGGCGTTCATCCAGACCCGGTTTTGAAATGATGTTCTGATGGACCCTTATCGCCCGCTCAACTTCGCCGCGCCGCCTGAACAGGCTGCCCAGTGCAAGATGGGTTTCAATGGTATCGTCTGTAACCTCTGCCATCTCGATAAATACTGCGATGGCCTTGTCGGGTTGCTCATCCAGAAGATAGTTGAGACCCTTGAAATACCGGTTACTGAAATTGCGATTACGTTTACGTTCTCCGCGGGAGGTTGTACTTTTGGCCAATATCCAGCCAGCCCATGCTGCCGCCGGAATCAGGGCAAGCAATAGTATTTCAATCATCAGACAGGTTTAAGCCGGGTGTGTCTTGTTCGCCAGGGTTGTCTTGTTTAATTAATGAAGCCCGTGCTTTGCGCAACTGAAGCCTTAATGGCAGGACACGGACAAAGTAAATTACACTCAAACCCGTCACCAGGCCCAGTGAAAAGCCCAGCAAAATGGCCAACCCCAATGGGATTTCAAACTGAACCCAAAGCAAATCCAAATGGACAGGGTCGGCATTCAGTGTGCCAACCAGTAATCCAACCACAATGGCTGCAATAGCCACCAGGATAAAACCAATTTTTTTCACGACAACTCCAGTAATTTATCCGGAGATATTGTTTACCCGTTCACGCAGTGATTTGCCCGGTTTGAAGTGCGGTACATGCTTACCCGGCAGTGCAACGGCTTCACCGGTTTTCGGGTTGCGGCCCATTCTCGGTGCGCGGTAATGCAACGAAAAACTTCCAAAACCACGGATTTCGATACGTTCGCCGGTAGACAGCGAGCCACTCATTTGTTCCAGTATGGACTTAACACCAAGTTCAACATCCAGATGTGCGAGGTGTGTTTGTACATCAGCCAGACGGTCAATCAATTCGGATTTGGTCATTGGATTCTCTCGTTCCTGTTTTATATTTTTTTAGAGTTAATCAAAAATCGGGCGACTCTGCCTGAGCCGCCCGTTTCCTGAATCAACTATCCTGATCAAGCTGCTCTTTGAGCAATTCACCCAGTGAAGTCGTACCACTGGAAGCGTTTTGCGAACGGTAGTCTTCGAGTGCTTCGGCAAGCTCATCATCTTCGAGCGCACGAACAGACAGCGCCAGGCTGCGGTTCTTACGATCAAGACTGATGAATTTAGCTTCAATCTCATCACCGACAGAGAGTTCCTTGCTTGCATCTTCAACACGATCTTTCTTGATGTCCGCTGCACGCAGATAACCTTCAACGCCATCGACCAACTCGATCACGGCGCCACGGGCGTCAACTTCCTTGACGATGCCTTTAACCTGGCTGCCACGGGGATGTTCTGCCATGAAGGTTGCAAATGGATCCTGATCCAACTGCTTGAGACCCAGCGAGATACGCTCACGCTCAGGATCAACAGCCAGTACCACAGCTTCCACGTCTTCACCCTTGGCAAAGTTACGTACAGACTCTTCACCCGGTGTGAGCCAGGAGATATCAGACAAGTGAACCAGACCATCAATACCACCATCCAGACCAATAAAGATACCAAAATCGGTAATGGACTTGATGGCTCCGGTAACACGATCACCCTTGTTATGGGTAGCGGCAAAGGTTTCCCACGGATTGGAGGCACACTGCTTCATACCGAGTGAAATACGACGACGTTCTTCGTCAATTTCGAGAACCATAACTTCGGTCTCGTCACCGGTCTGAACAACCTTGGCCGGGTTGACGTTTTTGTTGGTCCAGTCCATTTCAGATACATGCACCAGGCCTTCAACGCCATCTTCGATTTCAACAAAGCAACCATAGTCGGTGATATTGGAAACATGTCCGAACAAACGGGTACCCACCGGGTAACGGCGCGCCAGATCATTCCAGGGATCATCACCCAGCTGTTTCAGGCCAAGTGAAACACGGTTACGATCACGGTCGAAGCGCAGTACCCGCACTTCCAGTTCGTCACCTACGTTGACAACTTCGCTGGGGTGACGGACGCGTTTCCATGCCATGTCAGTAATATGCAACAGGCCGTCGATACCGCCGAGGTCGATAAATGCACCATAATCGGTGAGGTTCTTGACCACACCTTTAACAATGACGCCTTCTTCCAGGTTCTCAAGTAATTGCTCACGTTCCGCGCTGAATTCGAGCTCAACAACGGCACGACGGGATACAACTACGTTATTGCGTTTACGGTCCAGTTTGATGATTTTGAAATCCAGATCCTTGCCTTCAAGATAAGCAGGATCGCGAACCGGACGTACATCCACCAGTGATCCTGGCAGGAATGCACGGATATCATTGATATCAACCGTAAAGCCACCTTTGACTTTTCCGCTGATTTTGCCTTGCACGGTATCTTCGCCTTCGAACGCATTCTCAAGCTTGTCCCAAACCATTGCGCGTTTGGCTTTTTCCCGTGACAGGCGGGTTTCACCGTAACCGTCTTCAACGGCTTCCAGCGAAACTTCTACGCTATCTCCAACTTCTACTTCCAGATCTCCGTTCAAGGAACGGAACTGGTAGATGGGCACAATGCCCTCTGATTTTAATCCGGCATTGACGACAACAGCGTCGTCCCTGATTTCAACTACCGTACCGGTAATGATAGTACCCGGCTTCAGGCTTTGTGAAGCGAGGCTTTGTTCAAATAATTCAGCGAAACTTTCAGTCATTAGATTTAATCCATAAGACATTCTGTGCGATACAAAATATCCACCTGGTTGTTGGACACGTGATTGTGCCTTTCATGGCACATTATTGTGCCGGTTCAAAAACACCATCCAAATTGATGGCACCATACTACCCTTTTGTAATCAGTGGCTTGAATCGCAGAATCAGATCAAAGAAAGAACCTTATTAAACACTTCTTCAATGTCCATAAGAGTCGAATCAATGATCACTGCGTCTTCAGCCGGTCTTAGCGGCGCGATACTACGCGATTGGTCGCGTGCATCACGGGCTTTGATCTCCCTGAAAAGGCGCGTGAGATTAACACTTTCCCCTTTGTCTTTCAACTGCTTATAACGTCGTTCGGCGCGAATCTCTGCACTTGCGGTTAGAAAAATCTTGAGCTTCGCATCCGGAAAAATGACGGTTCCCATATCCCGGCCATCTGCAACCAGCCCGGGAAACTGGCGAAAACGCCTTTGTCGTTCGGCCAGTGCTGCCCTGACAGCCGGTATAGCGGCTATCTTCGATGCCACGACACCGGTATCCTCACCGCGCAAGCGATCACTGACATCCTGCTCATCCAACAGGGCCTTTACAGCATTGCCACTGGTTTCAAAACGGATATCAAGATTAGCGGCAACTTCACCCAGTGCGATTTCATCTTCTAACGGCGTTTGTTTTTTCATCACCGCCAGCGCGGTCAGACGATACAACGCCCCGCTATCAAGAAAATGCCAGCCGAGATGATTTGCCAGGCGCGTTGTAATCGTACCCTTGCCGGAACCGCCCGGCCCGTCAATTGCGATAACCGGTACATCAGCGCCAGGATCGTTCACTGGAACTCTCCCATATTTGCACCCAGTTGTTGCATGTCACTATTGAACCCGGGGTATGAGGTCGCAATAAACTCTGCTTTCCCGATCTGTACCCGGTCCGATGCAACCAGCCCCAACACGGCGAAAGACATGGCACAACGATGATCCCCGGCGCTTTCAACACAGCCACCGGAAACATCACCACCCCTAATGTCTATACCATCAGGATATTCTGTGAGCTCAACACCCAATTTTTGCAAACCTGATGCCATGACCGCCAGCCTGTCGCTTTCTTTGACCCTTAGCTCTGCCGCACCCCGTATCCGTGTGATACCCGATGCAGTAGCAGCAAGCGCCATCAACAGGGGTAATTCATCAATCATATCCGGAACCAGGGATTCCGGGACATCGATAGCTTTCAGGCCACCGTTGAAGACAAGACGAATATCCCCGACAGGTTCCGTGCTTTGTGCAGATTGGTTAATGGTACTGACATCAGCCCCCATGGCCTCCAGACAACGGAGAAAACCGGTACGCGTGGGATTAAGTCCCACTTGTCGTAGCAAAACATCTGAGCCCGGCGTAATGGCAGCAGCAGCCAGGGCAAATACTGCGGATGAGATATCACCCGGAATAGCGAACTTTGTTGCCTTCAATTTGGAGCCCCCGTTTACACTGCACTTTGCTGGCAGTTCCACACCAAATAACGGCAACATACGTTCGGTGTGATCCCTGCTCAGACGGGGCTCTGAAACACGGGTGGTACCAGAAGCGAATAACCCGGCAAGTAGTACACAGGATTTGATCTGTGCGCTGGCCACCGGAGAGACATAATCAATACCATTCAACTGGCCATGGCCACGAACCATTAATGGAGCAGTACCCGCTCCTGATGCGGAAATGTCTGCGCCCATTAAAGTGAGTGGCTTAACGATACGCCCCATTGGACGGCTGTTCAGAGATTCATCGCCACTCAGCGTGCTGTCAAACTCCTGGCCGCTTAATACACCGGCCAACAGACGCATTGCTGTGCCCGAATTACCCATATCCAGCTGTCCATTCGGTGGGGGCTTGAGTTTGCCGCCGGTGCCGGTGACGAAGATCTTTCCATCACTTCGTTCCACAACTGCACCCAACTGTTCACAGGCACTCAATGTCGCCAGGGTGTCTTCGCTTTCAAGCAAACCGCTCAGTTCGGATCGCCCGACAGCCAGGCTGGAGAAAATCAACGCCCTGTGGCTAATAGACTTATCTCCGGGTGGTATAAGCTCTCCCCGCAAGCCGGATTCTGTCGGTTCAACCGTTAGGATCACGCCGCTTCCAGTGTATTTCTAAGCGTTGCGGTGAGCCTGGCCATAATATCAAGCTTCATTGTCTTTGCTACTAGCAGGTCGGGAGCTAACCGCTTTCGGGTAAGACCCCAATACACGGGTCAATCCGGAAGAAGCTTGCATCTCGGCCAGTGCCGATTTAAGGGGTTCCGTTTCTGCATGGCCCTCTACATCGATGAAAAACACATAAGACCAACTGGCCACACTGGCAGGGCGTGACTCAATCCGGCTCATATTCAGGGAGTGGCGCGCCAATGGGGACAATAGGGAATGCAAAGCACCGGGGCCCTCGTCGCCAGCCAGTAACAGGGAGGTTTTGTCATCACCGGACGGTGTCAGCAACTGCCTGCCAATAACCAGGAAGCGCGTGGCATTGTCAGGCTGGTCTTCAATACGGGCGAACAATATCGGTACGCCATAAATGTCGGCCGCAGAACGACTGGAAATGGCGGCTGCATCAGGTGAATGTCGTACACGTCTTGCGGCCTCGGCATTACTGCTGACTGCAATGCACTCCGCTGCGGGCAGGTGCTGGCGAATCCAGGTCTTACACTGTGACAGAGACTGCTGGTGAGAATAGACACGTTCAATACCAGCAATGCTTTTGGCCTGGCTCAGCAAATTGTGGTGAATGGCCATTTCAATTTCACCACAGATTTTCAGATCAGAATCTACAAACCTGTCCAGCGTATGGCTGACTATGCCCTGATTGGAATTTTCAACCGGCACTACGCCAAAATCCGCGTCTGTGGTCTCAACCTGCGCAAACACATCATCAATACTGGAAACACCCAGCGCCTGCACAGAGTGTCCAAAATGCCGACTAACCGCCTGCTGGGTAAAGGTGCCCTCCGGGCCGAGATAAGCGACTTTCAGTGGCTCCTGCTGGGCCAAACAGACGGACATGATCTCCCTGAACAGGCGCAACATTTCAGCATCGCTGATCGGACCTTCATTACGTTCCCGGACGCCTCTGAGCACCTGTGCCTCGCGTTCCGGCCGGTAATAATCTACCGCATTATCCAATTTCCCCTTTGTTTCGCGCACTGCCCATGCCAGTCGGGCCCGATCGCTGATCAGGGTCTGAATCTGTGCATCCAGCGCGTCGATTTTTTGCCGGACTTCGCCCAGAGCAATATCTTTTTCCTTATTCGCCATCAGCCTGCTTTACTCTCAAAGTCCTGCATGAAACTGATCAGTGCCTCAATACCCTCAATGGGCATCGCATTGTAAATACTGGCACGCATACCGCCCACTGAACGATGCCCCTTCAGACTGCTCAATCCAGCGGCTTCCGCCTCGGTGATAAATCGCCCATGCAAGGACTCATCCACTATCTGGAAAGGAATATTCATGTGCGAACGGAATTCCGAAGGTATGTCATTGCAATAGAACGCACTTTGATCGAGGTATTGGTAAAAAGTATCTGATTTTTTCTGATTGAGCTCAGCCATACGCCCTACCCCACCCTTTGCTTCAATCCATTCAAACACCAGGCCGGCCATGTACCAGGCATAGGTCGGTGGTGTGTTAAGGCGTGAGCCTTGTTGGTTTTGAATTTTCCAGGATTGCAGATCAGGGACGCTGGGGGCAAGATCCTGCAGCAGGTCTTTCCTGACAATTACCACTGCGATGCCGGCCTGACCGATATTTTTTTGCGCGCCGGCATAAATGACACCGAACTTATCAACATCCACCGGTCTGGAGAGTATGTCGGAGGACATATCGCTGACCAGCGGCAAAACACTCTCAGGTGGATGCCTGAATTGCACGCCTGATATGGTTTCATTGCTTACATAATGGAGGTAGGCGTGGTTGCCATCGAGATCCCATTCATTTTCAGCGGGAATCGATTTGAATCCGGAGTCTTCGCTGCTGGCTGCGAGATGGGCAAGACCCAGGCGCTGCGCGGTACCGTAGGCCTTTTTGCTCCAACTACCATCGACAATATAAGCTCCCGGACGGTCTGCACTGGCCAGATTCAAGGCAACCTGGGCAAACTGGGTCGTCGCCCCGCCAGCGAGAAACAATATCGCATAGTCATCTGATATGGATAACAAACGCCTGAGGCAGGCCTCCGTACTCTCTGCCACTTCATCGAAAGCGGCACTGCGATGGGAGATCTCCATCACCGACATACCCAGGCCCCGATAGTCCAGCATTTCATCACGGGCTTTTTCCAACACCGGCAAGGGTAAGGTTGCCGGACCGGCACAAAAATTAAAGATTCGAGTCATAGGATTAAACCACTCAGCAAAGTTTATTTAATCCCTGCATGATAAGGCCTGTGGGGCCTGTTCGCCATAGCGAAAAACGGAAATCAGCCCGTCATGCCGTGGCTGTTCTCCAGTTTGGCCTGATCGGAACGCCTGGTCTGCAAATCCTCCAGGTATCCATCTTCGACCCCGGTAACATATTCACCGGAAAAGCAGGACGTATCAAAGCGGGTTATGCCTGCATTGCCTTCCCTGCAAGCTTCAATCAGGTCATCAAGTCCTTGGTAAATCAGGCGGTCTGCGCCCAGTTCCTGCTCAATCTCTTTTTCATCACGGCCACTGGCAATCAATTCCGAAGGTGCAGGCATGTCTATGCCATAAATATTGGGATAACGAACCGGCGGTGATGCCGAGGCAAAATAAACTTTCCTGGCACCGGCGTCCCTGGCCATTTGAATGATCTGCCGGGAGGTCGTACCCCTGACGATAGAGTCATCCACTATCAACACGTTTTTATCGCGGAACTCCAGGTCAATGGCATTCAGCTTTTGCCTGACCGAACGCTTGCGCTGCTCCTGCCCCGGCATGATAAAAGTGCGGCCGATGTAACGATTCTTGATAAAACCTTCACGGTATTTGACGTCCAGATCATAGGCCAGCGGCAGGGCTGAGGTACGGGAGGTATCCGGTACCGGAATAACCACATCAATATCATGATCCGGCCACTCTTTTAATATCTTGCGTGCCAGGGCCTCACCCATACGTAAACGCGCTTTATAGACGGAAATATCATCAAGCATGGAATCCGGCCGGGCAAAATACACGTACTCAAAAATACACGGACTGGCCGGTTGAGCAAGGGGGCTTACATGCGTATGCAGCTGACCATCGAGGGTGATAAATACCGCTTCACCGGGTTTAAGGTCACGCATCAGGGTGAAATCCAATACATCCAGGGCCACGCTTTCTGATGCAATGGCGTATTCCCTACCCTTGTCCGTATCCCTGTAACCAAGCACTGCGGGGCGAATACCGTATGGGTCCCGGAAGCCCAGCACACCTTTACCTGTGATCAGTGCGATCACAGAATAAGCACCTTTACAGCGCTGATGCAGGGTATCAACCGCTTTGAAAACATCCTCCGGTTGCATACCGGCAGGGCCTATACGATGCAGTTCATGTGCAAACACGTTCAACAAAGCTTCTGAATCCGACTCGGTATTAAGATGACGGCGGTCACTGTCAAACAGCTCTTTTTTCAAAGCAGCAGCATTGATCAGGTTGCCGTTATGGCCGAGAACAATGCCATAGGGCGAATTGACATAGAATGGCTGGGATTCATCAAAGTTGTCAGAGCCTGCGGTTGGATACCTGACATGCCCAATACCTGCCAAACCCCGTAGTTTTTCCAATTCGGGGCGGGGAAACACATCTTTGACCAGGCCATTGCCCTTGTACAAGTGGACACGGTGACCCTCCCCCAGCGTAGCGATGCCCGCTGCGTCCTGTCCCCGGTGTTGCAAGATGGTCAGCGCATCATAGATCGAGGGCGTAACTTCCTGCTTTCCGACAATGCCAATAATTCCACACATTCAGAATATCCTTGCTTTTAACAGGTCAATTTTCGCGCGAAGTTTAACACGCTATGCATCAACAACTTCGGCTTTTTCGCCAGCTTTTTCGCCAGCTTTTTCGCCAGCTTTTTCATCGGCTTTTTTATCGACTTCTTCACCGGTTTCTTTTTCATCCTGGGTTAAATCCAGATGTTCCAGGATATAGTCGGGTAAGAACTGTGCCGACCACTCTGCCAGGGGCATCAAACTTTGTATCGAACGTGATTGTTGCCACCATGGGTCCTGCGGTACCGGTGTCAACCCTGCAACCAGCATCAAAACCAGCACCAGAATCAGCCCCCTCACCCCACCAAAAACTCCGCCCAGCAAACGGTCTGTGCCACTGAGTCCTGTTTTTTCGACCAGTTTCCCGACCAGGAAGGTCAGCAAACCACCCACCAGCAGCACCGAAAGAAACAGACCTGCAAAAGCCAGCGAAGTACGGGCAGAAGGCAATTCAATATGACTTTCCAGTTGCAGAGCCAAATCCCCCGAATACTGAAAAGCAACCAGGAAGGCCGCCGCCCATACAGCCAAAGAAAACGCTTCCTTGATAAAGCCCCTTATCGCACCCACCAGTATTGATATGGCAATAATTCCAAGGATAACGTAGTCCGCGTACTCCATTAGTTTATCCGGCTATTCCTGGGTGGTTACAAAGCCATCGAGATTATGTTGGGCCTTCACTTTCCGGGCCAATTCGGCGGCCTTGTCACGGTCGATCTCGGGACCTAAACGTACCTTGTATGCCGTGCCATTCGCCGAGGACACTTTTTCTGAAAACGCGGTCAGCCCCGCGAGACGTAATTCTGCAACCAGGGCTTCAGCGCTTTTTGAGCTGCTAAAACTACCCACCTGCACTACCCATCGGACCAATGGATCGGAAGGTGTGGACACAGGCGCGCTTTCTGTTGGTCTCAGGTCAAGCACGCGCGGTGTTAAATCTTTTGTTTTTGAGCGCAAACTGGATACAACCGCATCGGCCTCAGCACGCTCGGCGTATGGACCTACACGCACCCGGTGCAAACGACCCGCCGTACGCTCTACCACATCCATGAGCACGGGCAAATTATCGGCGCGTAATTGACTGGCCAATGCGTTAGCATTTTTCTCACTACTGAAACTTCCCACCTGAACCAAGTAACGTGGCGTATCGGATGAGGCTTTAGCAGGCTCGGGGATATCCAGATTTTCCGGCCGCCCGGAATTCAGTGTGATTGAAGCAATCGGTGGCGGTGCAAGTTCGACATTGGCTGGAGAATCTGTTGTGGTATCTGCACCCTCAAGGCCACTCGAATCAGTAGATTCCGCAACAGGCACCGGAGGTTCGTGTTTTTCAACTTCCTTTTGCGGCGATGGTTCCGGAGTTTCAGTTCCTGAAGACGCCAAATCAATTGCAGCAGCTTGCACAGGTTCTTGCGTATCAACTTCATTGTGGGTAGCGGCCTTGGGAATCCCGACCGGGAAACGACGGGTTTCAAATGAAAGCTCATCGGGTTTTGCAGGCAATTCAATCTGGCGGGATTCCTGCTTCAGCGTTTCGGAACGTCCGCTGAGCAGCATTGGTAACACTATGACGGCAAGAATAATCAACACGCTCGCGCCGACCAGTCTTTGTTTTAAGGCTTTATCCATTATATTTTTCTCGGAATGCGTTCCAGGTTCGCGTCAGGTGATTCTAGCAGCATCATGCCCTTCGCGCTGCATGCTGTTTTGCAGCCAGCTTGCGGCAGCCGATACCGTTAAAAAAGAGCCGAAAACCAATATGGTCCCTTCCTCCTTCACTGATGATAGTGCTTGTTGCATGGCATCATCCAACGGGCCGAAAGAACTGACCCTGGCATCGGGTAATGAAGTTTTTATCCGGCGGGCCAACGACTGCCCTGATTGCCCCCGCTCCCCGTTTGAGTCAGCGCACAACCATAAGCCACACACTTCTCCAAATGCGGATGCAACGGTCTCGGCTGATTTATCAGCCAGCATGGCCAGCACACAGATCGTATTTGAGCGCTTGTTGTCCTTGAGAAAAGCTGCGACTGCTTTAGCGGCCAGTTCATTGTGACCCACGTCCAGCAGGATTTCAGGCGAGCAAGACACTCTCTGCAAACGACCAGGCACCCGGCAACTGCTTATTGCATCTGATATCTCGTTGGCTTTTTCAAAACAACCCGGGTTCAGAAGTACCAGCGCTGCCATTGCAGCAGCAAGGTTATCCAACTGGTGCTCGCCGTCCATTGCCGGTCGCGAAACAGACATCGATTGATCACCCAGTGAGAATTTCAGCAATTCACTAGCCGGTCCGGCGTGGTGGACCAGGTCAAAATCAGTGCCTCGTTGATACACAGGTGCCTTCAGGTTTATCGCAACTTGTAAAACCGGTCCGGGCGGACTTGTCTCCGTACAAACAACGGCTTTTCCAGAGCGGATAATCCCGGCTTTCTCTGCTGCAATGGAGGACAGGTCAGGGCCCAGAAATTCCTGGTGATCCAGACCGATGGGGGTGATGACAGCACAATCTGTATCGACGAGGTTAACCGTATCCAGACGACCGCCCAACCCTACTTCCAGGACCGCGCAATCCAGATCCGACTGCTGCATAATCAACAATCCAGCCAGGGTTGTAAATTCAAAGTAAGTCAGGGGCGTTTCGCCACGCGCTGCTTCAACCACTTCAAAAGCACGGACCAGTTCATCATCGGAAACCGGTTCCCCCATGATGCTGATGCGTTCATTAAAACGGAAAATGTGCGGGCTGGTGTAAGTGCCGTAACGCTGGCCCAGGCCACCGCTCATAGCTGCAAGATAGGCAACTGTTGATCCTTTGCCATTGGTACCGGCAACAGTAAATATCTGTTTTGCAGGCCTGGGGGACCCCATGCGTTCATAAACACTGCCGCAGCGCTCAAGGCCAAGCTCAATCGCCTGCGGATGGCGCTGTTCGAGCAAGGCCAGCCAGACTTCAAGATTCATGTTATTTGCTATAACCCGTGGCTGCAGACCTTGCCAAAGACTAACTCTCCAGCAATTCGCCGCTCACCGGCCGTGGCAGGCTGCCTGAGTTCAAAAGGGCCAGCATGGCAGCAATTTCATCACGCATATTGCGCCGGTCAACAATCATATCGATCGCACCTTTTTGTAACAGGAACTCGCTACGCTGAAAACCCTCAGGTAGTTTTTCACGTACGGTTTGCTCTATTACCCTGGGCCCCGCAAAACCGATTTGCGCCAGGGGTTCTGCGATATTGATATCACCCAGCATACCCAGGCTTGCGGATACGCCACCGGTGGTCGGGTTGGTTAAAACCGATATAAACGGGATACCTGCCTCGCTCATTTTTGCCAGTACCGCACTGGTTTTGGCCATTTGCATCAGGGATAACAGGCCTTCCTGCATACGTGCTCCACCACTGGCAGAAAAACATACCAGGGGTGCTTTCAGACGCAGACTTTCCTGACCGGCACGGGCAAATTTTTCACCGACTACCGAGCCCATTGAACCGCCGATAAATCCAAATTCAAATGCACAGACAACGACATCGGCGCCTTTGAGCTTACCTGCCAGGGCAATCAGTGCATCCTTTTCCCCGGTTTGTTTTTGTGCTGCGGAAATCCGGTCCTTGTACTTTTTACTGTCTTTGAAGCGCAACACATCCACTGACTCAAGTTCCGGCGCAATTTCACGTTGCTCATCCGTATCCAGAAACTGTTCGAGACGACTGCGGGAATTGACCCGCATGTGGTGGCTGCATTTTGGACAAACCTGCAGATTTCTTTCCAACTCCGGGCGATACAGGACCGCTGTACACACTGTGCACTTGGTCCACAAACCCTCGGGCACATTACGCTTATTGCCGCCTTCGGTGCGAATCCTTGAAGGTCTGAATTTCTGAAACCAGCTCATATCAGTGCATTAAATCCTGTGTTTACGTCTCGTGGGTTCGAGCGATCAATCTATATTGTCCAATGACTCACGCACCGGCGCAAGAAATGCCGTTGCAATTGAACAGGCTTCTTCCTGTGTTTTGGCTTTTGACAGCACCTCAACCAATGCACTACCCATCACAACAGCATCGGCATCGGTGGCGACATTCACTGCCATTTCGGCATTCCTGATACCAAAACCCACCGCGACCGGTAAATCACTGAATTCCCTGATCTGCTGTATGGGTTCACTCAACTCAGGTGAATCCTGCTGTCCTGCGCCGGTGATGCCCTTGATCGATACATAATAAATAAAACCATTAGCAACACTGCTTATGTTTTTTACACGCTCGCGGGTGGTTGTCGGAGCAACCAGGCAGATTCCATCGAGACCTACCTCATTCATTGCGATACCAAGATCATCACGCTCTTCCGGAGGACAATCCACCAGCAGTATGCCATCAACACCGGCAGCGACTGCATCGGCGGGCAAATCCGTCCTTCCATAACGTTCGACAGGGTTCATATAACCCATTAACACAATAGGTGTAATGGAATCCGCCTGGCGAAAAACCTCTACCATTTTCAAAATACCGGTGAGGGTGACATTCTTTTCTATGGCCCTTTCACTGGCCAGTTGGATTACAGGTCCATCTGCCATCGGATCCGAGAAAGGCACACCCAGTTCTATCAGATCAGCGCCTGCATCAACCAGCGCATGCATTACTGCCAGGGTCCACTCAGGAGCTGGGTCACCGGCAGTAATAAAAGGTATCAATACTTTGCGACCGGCCTTTTTAGCGGCCTCAAAACAAGCTGGTATTCTCTGGCTCATAAGCTAAGCCCCACGATGTCCGCAACCGTTTGTATATCCTTATCGCCCCTGCCGGACAGATTAATCAAAACCTTCTGATCCGGTCGCATGCCGGCGGCCAGCTTAAATCCATAAGCCAGCGCGTGGCTGCTTTCCAGCGCAGGCATAATGCCCTCAAGAAGAGTTAACTGATGAAAGGCCTCTAACGCTTCCTCATCGGTAACACCAACATATTCTGCCCGACCGGTTTCTTTCAACCAGGCATGTTCGGGCCCTACCCCCGGATAGTCCAGCCCGGCAGATATGGAATGTGTATGGCGAATCTGGCCAGCATCATCATCCAGCAGATAAGTACGGCAACCGTGCAAAACTCCCGGTCTGCCGGCACATAATGAGGCTGCATGTTCGCCGGTCTCAAGACCATGACCGGCGGCTTCGACGCCAAACATTTTCACATCCTCATCTTCGATAAATGGATAAAACAGACCCATGGCATTGGAGCCACCACCGACACAGGCCACCAGCGCATCCGGCAGACAATCACAAAGCCGCAGCATCTGGCGGCGGGCTTCTCGACCAACGATGGCGTTAAAGTCCCGCACCATTTCCGGGTATGGGTGAGGTCCTGCAACAGTGCCGATGATATAAAACGTATCATCAATATTGGTTACCCAGTCACGCATGGCCTCATTGAGTGCGTCCTTGAGCGTTGCGGATCCGGATGAAACGCCCGTCACCTCGGCACCCAGCAAGCGCATCCTGAAGACATTGATCGCCTGGCGTTGTATATCCACATCGCCCATGTAAACCCGGCAGGTCTGGTTGAACCTGGCTGCTACCGTGGCCGTGGCAACACCATGCTGTCCGGCACCGGTTTCAGCAATTACACGTTTCTTTCCCATGTAGTAAGCCAGCAAGCCCTGGCCTATGGTGTTGTTGATCTTATGTGCGCCGGTATGATTCAAATCTTCTCTTTTCAGGTAGATTTTTGCACCACCCGCCGCTTCTGAATACCGCTGTGCGTAATAAACGGGTGACGGACGGCCCACATAACTGGCCAAATCCTCGTCCATTCTTTGCACGAACTCGTCGTCTTTCCGCCAGCGGCCATAAGCCTCCTGCAATTCATCCAGGGCATGTATCAGTGTTTCGGAAGCAAACCTTCCGCCAAATTCACCAAAATGTCCCCGCTCATCCGGCAGTACCTGTCTGTTTTCGGTCATTTACTTATTACCATTTCAAAATTCACCATTTCAAATTTCACCATTTCTGGCTTCATTGTCAACTTCTCTCACCGCCTTGATGAATGTACGGATCATAGATGCATCCTTGATTCCGGGCGCCGCTTCCACACCACTTGATACATCCACCGCAAACGGCCTGACGATGTGAATCGCCCGAGCAACATTAGCTGGATTCAAACCACCGGCAAGCCAGATCGGTTTTGCCATCGGTCGTGATAACGACCAGTCAAATACCTTGCCACTGCCGCCGCGTTTACCCGTCGCGTGGCTATCGAGCAACAACCCCATCGCGCCCGGGTAGTCAGATTCTGCCTGCTTTGCAGATTCAGCATTTTCCATTGCCACTGCTTTCAACCAGGGCAAGCCGAAAACACGGCATTCCTGTTCGGTTTCACTACCGTGGAACTGCAGCACATCAAGCGATACAGAATTGATCACCCGATCAATTTCAGACCTGTCCTGGTCCAGGAACAAGCCTACACGCAAAACACTTTTGGGAACATAGCTACTCAGCCGAATAGCGGTGTTTATGGAGATACGCCGCGGACTGGCGGTGAACACAAAACCGATCGCATCGGCCCCGGCCGCTACCGCCGCCTTTACGTCCTCGTCGCGGGTCAGGCCGCAGATTTTTACCTTGATACTGCTCATCCCATAACCCTGTGCGTGGTACCGGGTATAAATGGAAGCGCTTCTACGCTATCCGGCAGATTGTACTTCGGGTCATAACGAACACTCATAAAACAAAGCCCCTGTGACTCCGCTGTCACACCGGCAAGCTTACGATCCTGCCCATGAAAGAC
>Ga0209633_10002963_pt1 | contig 15931 bp, 14 predicted proteins | sample Cruoilmetagenom1_FD_187290 | JGI IMG/M metagenome (GOLD analysis project Ga0209633, IMG submission 187290) | Oil polluted marine microbial communities from Coal Oil Point, Santa Barbara, California, USA - Sample 1 (SPAdes) (version 2) | ecosystem: Environmental > Aquatic > Marine > Oil seeps ... | reverse complement strand
CGAAAGACGGCGGTGAGGCAGGGATGTCAACAAAAGGGACACTGTAAGCTATGGCACAAATGCCCCGGGAAGGTTTTTTAAAAGTAACAGCCCCGGCAAGAACCGAAGTTGAATCATCCCGGAAGGCCGCCCTTATCAGAAAGGCCAACCAGCTCTTCAACGAGGGGAATATCACCACAGCAAAGAAAATATTTCTTACACTGGGGTACTCCGACGGTATTATCCGGGCGGGAGATTACCATTACAAAAAGGCCGAGTTCTGGGAGGCCTACAGACTTTACAGCCTCGCACCTTCACAAAGTAGGATGGATTTCCTGATTGAGCGAATGGCCAGTGTAATTCGGGAATGGATGAAAGATGAGTAATCTCACCCCGGAACAGCAATCTGAGATATCAGAACTCTCAAAGCAGGGCTATCAGCTCCTTAAAGAGGGGTTAACCCACCGGGCCATAGAAAACTTTGAAAAGATTATTCCTGTGCAGCCGGATAATAACTACGCTCTGGTTGGTCTAGGGGATGCACACCGCAAAGAGAGTCACTTTAACAAAGCCGGAGAGTATTACCGGGAGTGCCTTAAATTCCATCCGGGAAACAATTATGCTCTGTTCGGATTAGCAGATTGCTATAAAGCCATGGGTCAGTTCAACCGGGCCATAGAAATCTGGGAAGAATACCTCAAAAACGACGATACAAATATTACGGTACTCACCCGGGTGGCCGATGCCTATCGAAAGGTGCGAAAATTCTCCGAGTCTAAGAAAATCTACCTTCATGTTCTTGAAATGAACAGCACCAATTCCTATGCGCTGATCGGCCTGGCTCATTTGTATTACGATTTCAAAGAATACCAAGAGGCCCTGAAATACTGGAAAAAAATGGAAGATCTGATAGGAGACCGAATTGACATACGGGTACTCACGTCCATCGGGAACTGTTACAGAAAGCTGAAATTATTCACGGATGGTATACCCTATTTTAAAAGAGCCCTGGCCATTCAAGCGGGAAATTTTTATGCTTTTTATGGACTGGCCGACTGTTTCCGGGGCTTAAACCAGTCGGAAAAGTCTCTGGAATGCTGGAATCAGATATTGGGAAAAGATCCTGATAATAAAGTAATCCTTACCCGAGCCGGTGATGCCTGCAGAAATCTGGAACAACTGGACGATGCTGAAAAATACTATCGTAAAGCTCTGGATATTGATTACGATCTGTACGCAGAGCTTGGTTTGGCGCTTATTGCAAAAAAGAAGGGGAACTACGAGGAAGCCCTGGTATTGCTCAAAGAATTAATACCGAAGGAACCTAAAAACGCTCGAATCTACATGGAAACCGCCGTATGCTACGAAAAACTGGCAAAACGCAGTAAAGCCATTGAGATTCTGGAAGATTACAGGAGACTGGGCCTGAGCAGCACACTGATTAATGAGTACGCTCAGACTTTAAAATCTTAATCCTCGCCGGTTAACACCCCGCGAATACGCCGAACACCCCGGGAGCTGGATTGTTCCTTGGCAATTTTAAACGTTCCAAGTTCTCCTATAGATTCTACATGGGGGCCGCCGCAAACCTCCGTGGAAAAATCCCCGATGCTGTAAACCTTCACCTGCTCATCGTACTTTCCCTCAAAGAGAGCCCTGGCGTTCATGTCCCGGGCTTCCTGAAGGGTCATGGTTTTCAGGCTTACCGGAAGATTTGCAGCTATTTTCTCATTTACCAGTTTTTCAACGGCCTCTTTTTCTTCAGCAGTCATAGGCTGGGGATGAACAAAGTCGAAGCGCAGGCGCTCGGCGGTGATGTTTGAACCTTTCTGGGCCACGTGGTCGCCCAGGGTAAGGCGGAGTGCTTCGTGCAGCAGATGGGTGGCAGTGTGGTAGCGGGTGGACATCACCGAATCATCAGCCAGGCCGCCCTTGAATGTCTTATCGGCGCCTTTTTTCGATGTTTCCTGATGCTTCTTAAAAGCCTCATCAAAACCTGATCGGTCTACAGTCATGCCGTTTTCTGCAGCCAGTTCCTCGGTGAGTTCCACCGGAAATCCGTAAGTGTCATAAAGGCGGAAAGCCACCCGTCCGGGAATTATCTTTTTCGGGTTGCGTTGGAGATTGGGAAGCAGCTTGTCGAATTCTTTGTGCCCATGCTCCAGAGTCTTGCGGAATTGAGTCTCTTCCAGGGCCAGCTCACTGATAATCACATCCCGGCGGTCTTTAAGCTCATCAAAAACCCCTTTGTAAATCCCGATTACCGAATCGGCGATACGTCCGAGAAAGTCAATTTCAATACCCAGTTTCAGCCCATGGCGTACCGCCCGGCGAATCAGTCGGCGCAGGATGTAACCCTGACCAAGGTTTGAAGGTTTAATGCTGTTCTCATCTCCGAGAATCATGGTTGCGGTTTTCACATGGTCGGCTATCACACGGAAAGACTGTATGGTGTCTTCATTTTCTGTATATTTTCTGCTTGATATGTTTTCGATAGTTTTAATGATATCGGCGAAAAGGTCAGTTTCATAAACATTCTTCTCACCTAAAAGCATGGTGATGGTGCGTTCTACACCCATACCGGTATCCACACAAGGCCTGGCCATAGGTTTGTAGGTACCGTCGGCCTGTTTGTCGTACTGCATGAAGACGTCGTTCCAGATTTCAAAATACTTGCCGCAGGAACAGCCAGGACGACAGTCAGATCCGCATGCATCAATCCCGGTGTCGTAGAACATCTCTGAATCAGGACCGCAGGGACCGGTTAAACCGGCAGGGCCCCACCAGTTATCCTCTTTGGGAAGTTTGTAAATCCGCTCTTCGGGAATCCCCAGGGATACCCAGGTATCGTAGGATTCCTGATCGAAGGGAGCATCCTCATCTCCTTCGAAAACTGTTACCGAGAGGCGGTTTTTATCCAGTCCCAGGTATTCCCTGCTGGTAAGAAACTCATAACTCCAGCTGAGAGCTTCTTTCTTGAAATAGTCCCGAAGCGACCAATTTCCCATCATTTCAAAAAATGTGAGGTGGGAAGAGTCTCCCACAGCTTCGATATCACCGGTTCTGATACATTTCTGAACATCAACCAGTCTGGCACCGGCGGGATGGTCCTGTCCCAGCAGATAAGGAACCAGAGGGTGCATTCCGGCAGTTGTAAAAAGCACCGTCGGATCGTTCTCTGGAATCAGAGATTTCCCGGAAATCTCTGCGTGGCCCCTGGAAGTAAAAAAATCTATGTATTTATGTCGCAGTTCATTGGCAGTCATTTGCGTATCCTATCGATGTTCAGTGGGGTTGTTCAAGACTTAATGAATTAAATCAAATCAGCCTCTTCACGGATGATAATGTAGGTTCCAGCCTCTTCCCCGGCGCGTATTTTCTCCAGAAAGTCTCTGACAGCGGCATCTGCATCACTCCGGGGAACCAGTCCCATAATATCCCCTTCATCGGCCACCATAAGACGGCGGCGGGAGCTTAAGGATTCTTTAATACGATCGCGGATTTCTTCGGTCTGACCTTTGAGCAGAAGAGCAATATCCCTTTCCTCCATCTGACGAAGTATGTTCTGCAGGTCTATATCCCTCAGATGAAGAACACTGTCCATGGTGTAAAGCTTTTCTTTTACCTGTTCAGCCAATGATGGGTCGGTAACTTCGAGGTTTCCAAGAAGCCGGCGTTCATCTGAAAGATCCATAAAACGAAGAATATCGGCCAGGGCAGAACGACCGTCCATCTCTTCACTGTCGTCCTTAGCGATAAATCTGAGTTTTTCCTGGAGGGTGGTTTCAACGGTTGAAATAACCTCCCGGGATACCTTTTCGGTCCTGGCCATCCTCAGAACGATTGCTCCGCGTTCCTCATCCGGCAGGGATTCTAACAGCCGGGAGGCATGTGCAGGATCGAGATAGGACATAACAAGAGAGAGGGTTACGGAATTCTCCTTACGGAGAAGGTTGGTTATCTGATTAAAATCAAGGTCGTTGAGAAAGGCAAAGGGTTTTGAGGAAGACTCGGGGACGGCCTTTGCCACAATTTGAGCTGCTTTCTCAGTTCCGAAGGCTGCATTGAGGATTTCCCGGGCGGCATCCACCCCACCCCGGGCTCGGCGTACTTCCAGATTTCCAAAACGGTCGCCGAACTCCTCCAGAAGTTTCCCGGCCTCAACGGCATCCACCCGCCGGGTATCGGCAATCTGCCGGGCAAGATCTTCAGCTTCCCGGGGATTAAGCCGGGCCATAACTTTGGCAGCTTCGTCAGTCCCCAGAAGGAGAAGGAGACTGGCGGCTTTACTGCCTGGGTCAGTTTTCTTTCCTGCACTGCTTTTATCATCATTTTCTGAAGTAACTTTCAGAAAACCTTCAGAGGAGACGGATTTGTAGACATCAATCGGTAATTTACGCTTGCCCATTAATTTATCCTACACTTATGAAGCCTCTCGTTAAAGGGCCGATTCGCCGATAATACTGTTGATGAGATTTAAACCTTTCTGCCTGGTACTGTTCATCCTCATTCCTCATACCTTGAGTTCTCAGGCAGCAGGTATTAGTCTTCAATTCCCGTTTGTTTCCCATTTTAATGCCGAAGTGAACGGCGGCAGTGTTGTTCTAACCTGGAGGGATCCTGCAGACACAAATGATATGGTTTTTGAAATTCGCCGATACTCTCAGCCGATAACAGCTGAGAATCTCAGCCGTACAGATCTGGTGGCCCATATTGCACCGGGAATACGGGTTTTTACCGATTATCCTGATGTGGACAATTCCTGGTGGTATGCTGTTATCAGCATCAAAAACAAAAGAACGATAAATCTTATCGTCCCCTGGAGAAATACTCTTGGTATTCCGGTTACATTCAAGTCGAAGGACGAGATTCAAATAAATACCGCCATATCCAACCCGGAGGAACCGCAAAGCCCTCAACCTTCTATCAGACCCGCACCAATTCCCTTTCTGGAAGGAAGAGGTTTCCCTGAAAAAACTTCATTGAGTGATGATGCTGCCATGGCATTAGGCAGAATCCTGAGTCCTGAAATCGGCGAGCTATGGGTGTCTGCTGAAAAAGAAATTCTTAAAGCCGATTACTCAGATACAGGTGATAAATCCCAATTGGTATTAAAAGGTATTCTTGATGGAAGCTTTGACCGGAGTGACTGGCCGGCGGCAGAAGCTGAACTGCTTGAGCTTTCCACTACAGAAAATCTGCCAAAAGATATGAAAGCCAGGATACTATTCTACAAAGGAGAATGCCGGTATTTTCAGCATAATCTGGAGGGGGCTTTTCTCTCCTTTCTGGTTTCGTCAAATTATTACTATAAAGAATCCCGCCGGTGGATGATTAGAATATACAGAGATCTGACACCGGTTTCCTGAAAACAATCTACGTTTCAGCGGCTTTTCAAACGTCCGATACGCAGGCTTATTTTGTAGGAATGAGTTCCAAGAGGCGGCAGTTCCACATTCCAGCAGGGCATAAAGAAACTGGACTGATATTTACGCCGAAGCTCTCTACCCACCCTGTAATCCGCGAAGACAGGGAAGCTCCACAATTCTGCAGGTTCAGAAAGGTTAAAAAGCATCATCACATCCCTTTCGGTATCCAGAAGAGTCCATGATTCAACATCACGGTCCCTTCCCCGGCGATCTGTCCCATTGTCTTTGGATTCTTCTGTATTGATTGAAATTGACCGTTTATCCTCATCATCCGAGAGGGCCAGGTTTATTTCAGTTCCCCAGGGAAGGCTCAAGGTTCTAGGTGTGAGATTTGTGAGAAGATAATCAACTTCAAGGTTGTTACGCCTGAACCGGTATGTTTTCTTTATTTCCAGAACTTCACCACTGCCGTTCACCGGTCCCCGGCACCTTAAGGTTACCCGGGGCTGGTCTCTGACAAATTCCAGAGTCTCATAACGCTTACCCGGAAAAGGACTTCGGCTCCGATAGGAATTGCGCTCAAAACTTTCAGGACCGTCATCAGGATGAAGGATGTGATCGAGGAAGGCATGCCTGGGATACTTGTCGTAACCCTGCTCACGGGTGGCGGGAGGATGGTATTCCTCGGGGTAGCGGGAAAGAGTTGCCAGATAATTTCTGGAAACGGGGAGATAATCCAGCTCAAAAAGGGCCCCGCCCACCGGATGCACATAGGCATTGAAGTTCAGCCCGCTGTAAAGAAATTCTTTCTGCCCATCCATATCAAAATCAACCGAACTCAAAGCCGATTTGAAAATGCCTCGTTCCCGGGTGGCCTTTTCCGCCTCTATCAAAGCTGAATAGGCGGCGTGCCGCAGTCTGCTGCTGTAGATTCCTCCGGTGGGCCCATGCCAGTAAGCGTAATGCTCCTGCCCGCGCCAGAGCTCTTCTTTGGCATTTCTTTTACGGTATTTGTCTCCCCGAAGCTGATTGGTTAGTACCTCGATGTGCATCATTTTGGCATAGAGCAGACCGCTTTCACGGTATTTGGTAAGAAACTCACGATAAAAAGGACTGGGCCGGCTGCTGCTTTTATCGGCACTTCCGGGATTATCAAGGCGCGACCAGCGCATCAGCGATGCATAAGTCGGTCCAGGGACGTACATTTTTTCTCTGGAAAAATTGGAATTTCTAATGTACCGGCCGGGATGGACGCATTCCAGCCAGTCCCGGGAACGGTGTACGGCCTCAAAAAACCGCTCCAGCCATTTTTCCTCATAACAGACACTGTGATTCCCCTCTCCACCGAGATTTCTTCCATCAATAATCAGGGACACGACCACTTCTTTATCTTCAGTAGGTTCCAGAGTCCTCAGACTCTCCAGGATGTGTTCCGGTGGGACTTTAAGGAAGCGTTCGGTAAGAGAATCCATAACAGGAAAGATAACGACTGTTTTACCCTGATCCTCGGCGATAACAGGAGATTCGGGCTTGAATGAGGGAACAGAAGGAAATGCCCTTTCACTTAAAAAAACATAATCCATACCGCTGGCTCTCAAGGATGAAGCCAGGTGAGCTTCCCACACCTGACCGGTTATCCAGCTGCCTCGAGAGCGTTTGCCGAACTTTTTACGCAAGTAGGTGGTCATCACCTCAGTCTGCCCCACCCTGTCCGGAGCGGGAACAAGGGGCAGCATGGGATCCCAAAAACCGCCGCCGAGCATCTCGATATTTTTTCTGGACATCATTTCACCGAGAACAGTATGAAATTCAGGGTGTTTTTTTTCCAGCCATTCAAGCAGGGGCCCGGCATAGAATAAAGTAGGACGAATTTCGGGATGGTTATAGATCGTTGTTAAAAACGGTTTAAACGCCTTCTGGTAGACATCTTCAAAGAGGATTTCGGTTTCTCCGGAGGGAACCGTGTTACTGGTCCCGAAAATCAGCTTTACTTTGCTCATGCATTCCGGGTGGCGGTACAGCCGCCCACATTACGAGCGCTGCCTGACAGCCCTAATCTTCCTTCACCTTGTCTATTTGTATGATACATTTCGGAGGGCAGGCAGCGGCTGCTGCAGCCCGGCCTTCTCCCCTTACCCCAGTATAACCCAGGACAGAGAGATTGTCCGTAACAACATACCCGGCATCAGGAAATTTCCGCTCACAGATGCGGCATCCGATACAACCGGCTGTACACAAGCTCTTTGTTATCTTGGCTTTATCGTTGGAATTACAGGAAACAAACCAGTCAGCATCCGCCGGAATCATCTTCATTACACCAGTGGGACAGACAGCCACACAGATTTCACAGCCGATACATTTATCAGGATCGACAACAACAAGTCCGTCTCCAGTATAGTCGATAGCGTTTACCGGGCAGGATTTCACACAAGAACCAAGCCCCAGGCAGCCATATTTACAGCCTTTATCGCCGTCAAACTGCATATGAGCAGACTCACAATCGGCATATCCAACATATTGAAACTCTTTAACCGCCGCTTCATCCGTTCCAAGGCAGGCCAGTCTGGCAACCATACGAACGGCAGACTCATCGGCTTCCAGACCGAGGAGAGCGCTCAGGTTTGAGCGGGTTTCAGCTCCGCCTGGACCGCATCGTGAAATATCACTATCTTCCTCCGAGGCCAATGCTTCGGCATAACCTTCACAGCCTGCGTAACCGCAGGCCCCGCAGTTCAATCCCGGAAGCAGATTATTAAGGGATTCCACCTTTTCATCTTTTTCCACTTTCAGTTTCCGGGAGGCAATTGCCAGACCCAATCCGAGAAGAGCAGCAAAAACGGTTGTTGATAAAAATGCGGCGATAATTCGTACGATACCTTCCATCGCATCAGCCTCCGATAAGATTCGTCAGCAGCGCATGGTCGAAGGCCATAAAAGCCAGGGCCATCAACCCGCCGGAGATAAACGCAATAGGTGTACCCTGAAGAAACTTCGGGACTTTCTCCGTATCCAGACGTTCCCGAATCCCGGACATGAATAAAAGAGCCATCAGAAAACCGGCCCCTGCGGATAATCCGGCGATAAAGCTTTCCATGGGTCCGTAACTCTTGTTCACACTTATAAGAGCGATACCCATAACACCGCAGTTTGTGGTAATCAGAGGGAGATATATGCCCAGAGCCTGATAAAGAGGGGGAGAATATTTACGTACCGCCATTTCTACCAGCTGTACCAGAGTGGCGATAACCAGAATAAAGGTAACCGTCTGAAGAAAAACAATATTCAGCGGTATAAGAATGAAGTGCTGCAGGGCCCAGGTAATCAGGGCCGCAAGGCTCATCACAAAGGTAACAGCAAAACCCATACCAACGGCACTTTCTGTATTCTTGGACACCCCGATAAATGGGCATAGTCCCAGAAACTGGGAAAGCACCAGGTTGCTGATAAAAACGTATGTAATAATTATTCCAATGTATGTCATTTGTTTGTCACCTCACCGAGCCAACGGAAAAAGGCCTGCAGAAATCCCACCACAATCAGCGCTCCTGCGGGGAAGGCAAATACCAGTGCCGGTTTATCCACCAGTCCAGGAATACGGATAACGCCCCCGTCGGGAAAAATTGTGATGGTTCCGGCCCCGAGAATCTCCCGAACAAGGGCTATGGAGATGAGTCCCACGGCAAAACCGATTCCCATGGCGATGGCATCCACAGCCGAGGCCCCTACGGTATTTTTACTGGCAAAGGCTTCAGCACGGCCCAGAATAATACAGTTTACAACTATCAGGGGAATGAAGATTCCCAGAGATTTGGAAAGAGCCGGGAAATAAGCCTGCATTACGATATCAACCAGTGTAACAAAGGAGGCGATGATAACGATGTACGCCGGAATATGAATATCCTCCGGAATCTGCTTACGCAGAAGACTGATAACGACATTCGACCCCAGAAGTACAATAAAGGTTGCAGCGCTCATTCCCAGAGCGTTGTTTACCGAAGTGGAAACAGCCAAAGAAGGGCAGAGCCCCAGGGCAAGTACAAATATCGGATTTTCCCTGAGTATACCTTTAAACAGATTTTTCATCATCGGCCCTCCCATTCTTTAACCAGGTTGGAACCGTCTCTCAATGCTTCGGTAATGCCTGTAAAGGTGATTGTTGCACCGGAAACTGTATCTACATCACTGCCCAGATCATTTTTGTTCCGGGGTACAGGTTTTTCACCGCCGGTTCCGATAAAGATTTTCATATAATCGGGGTTTTCAGCTTTCTTGCCGAATCCCACAGTTTCGCTGTTGTCCATCAGCCTGGCCAGGATAATAGACCCATCGGTATTGTACGAGGCAACCACCGTCAGCGGTCCTCCATAACCCGAGCCTTCAAGTTCAAGAATCCAACCCTTATTACCGTCAATGGACCATCTTTTTTTTACACCCCCGGCAGGATGGCTCTCGGCTTCTCCGGGACTTTCGCCTGAGGCCAGTACTGTGAGAGCCTTGTTCAACTCGTCTGCTTTACGCTGGGCAATAACTGGTTCAGCAAAATTGTTTACCACCGAGAGCAGCAGCGCGGCTACCGCCCCGATAATACCCAGTCTCAGGGCTTTGTTTGCCATCTCGTTCATGAAGAAACCCCGTAACGTTTCGTCTTTGTAAAGCGGTTAATCAGGGGAACCAGTATGTTCATAAAGATAATAGCCAGGCTCACCCCTTCTGGAAGGTTTCCATATCGCCTGATAACAAAGGTGAGAAAACCGCAGCCGATTCCGAAAACTATACGTCCTTTCCGGGTAAGGGGGGAGGTTACCATATCTGTTGCCATGAACAGGGCTCCCAGCATCAATCCCCCGGCAAAAAGATGGAAGAGCACATCCCCTGAAAACAGTCCGCCGCCATACTGCAAACCGTCAAAAGCCCACATAAACAGGGCGAAACTCCCCAGATAAGTTAGGGGAATTTCCCAGTCGACAACTTTGATAATTATCAATACCAGAGCACCGATGAGCAACAGAAGAGCCGACATCTCACCTAAAGATCCGGCCATTTTACCGAGGAACATATCGGTGTAGGTGGTAGGAATTCCCGCGGATTCCAGAAGCCTCATCGGCCCGTCTATTCCAGGGGAAAGACTGGACATGGCCACTTTAAGGCTGCCCAGGGGGGTGGGTCCGCTTACTGCATCCACACCGCCGATACCCGGGAGTGTCCAGCTTGTCATGTCGGTTCCCCAGGAGAAAAAAACAAACACACGCCCGGCTAATGCCGGATTCATCCAGTTTGCACCCAGGCCGCCAAAGCTCCATTTCACCACTGAAATGGCAAAAACCGCCGCCACCACAGGGATAAATACGGGTATCTCCGGGGGCATATTGAAGCCGATCAGAACACCGGTAACAACAGCGCTGAGATCGTCCAATGTGTTATTCCGTTTAAAGGCCAGATTCAACAGCCCTTCAGTAAGAACCGAAGCGGCAACAGATGCAGCAATCACAATAGCGGCATGCAGGCCGAAGAGTACTACACTCCAGATTCCAGCCGGTGTAAGTGCGGCAAGAACCCACAACATAACCTTCCGGGTGGAGCCTGGTGCATGAATCTGGGGCGAAGTGGAAATCAGAGGTAGACGATCCATCAATTATCCTTTATTCCTCACCGAGAGCCGCCTTTTACGGCCCCGGGCGGCTTTGAATGCAGAAACCAGGGGAATATGAGCCGGACATGCGTAGGCGCAAGATCCGCAGAGCACGCAATCATCAAGTCCGTATGCCGTGGCCTCATCCAGTCTCTCATGTTCAATATTCTTAAAAATGGTTGTTGGTGATAAACCCATTGGGCAGGATTCGATACAACGACCGCAGGAAAGACATGCAGTAGGGGCAAAATGCTTCACCTCTTTATCTGTTAATGCCAGAATACCGCTGGTACCCTTTATTACCGGCGAATCCAGATTGCTGAAAGTAAAACCCATCATAGGACCGCCGCTGATAAACTTGGCCGGTTCTTCAGTCAGCCCACCGCATTCCTCGATAAGATCGCGGATGGAACTGCCTACCCTTACACGGATGTTAGCCGGATGAGCAATGGCTCCGCCTGAGATGGTAACAACCCTTTCAATCACAGGTTTATCATCCCGAAGGGCTTCACAAACAGATACAAGGGTACCCACATTGGCGTTGATTACCCCCACTTCGATGGGAAGTTTTCCTGAGGGAACCTCCCGGCCGATGGTTGCTTCTATGAGGTTTTTTTCAGCTCCCTGGGGGTATTTAACCTTCAGAGGCATAATTTCAATACCTTCTGGTTCCCCTGCGGCCTTGAGAACTTCGATGGCATCGGGTTTGTTCGCTTCAATTCCGATGATAACCCGTTTGGGGCTCAGAAGTTTCCTGATTATCCTGATGCCCTCAATAATATCCTCTGTGTTCTCCAGCATCACCCGGTGATCGGCTGAAAGATAGGGTTCACATTCGGCAGCGTTCACCAGAAAGACTTCACAGGTTCTGCCTTTGGGTACTGAAAATTTTACATGGGATGGAAATGTTGCTCCCCCCTGGCCTACAACACCGTGATTTTTAAGAATTTCAAGAATCTCGGTATTTTCCATGGATACCCAGTCCCTGTCTTCATGAGTTTTGCCCAGCCGGGAAAACTCTCCGTCCAGTTCTATAACCGCAGCCTCGGTTTTAATGCCGCTGGGAAGATAAATACTGGTAATCTCTTTAACCACTCCCGGAATGGGAGAATGTACCGATGCAGAAATAAACCCAGCCGGTTCACCGATCATCTGCGCTTCTTCAACGTGGTCTCCCGGAGCAACAAGAGGTTTGGATGGTGCTCCGATGTGCTGTGAGAAAGGAACCACTGCAGTGGCGGGCAAGGGAGCATTACGAATGGGTTTATCAGAGGTGTAGCCCTTATTACCCGGCGGATGAATACCGCCTCTGGCAAAACTACGGAATTTTTTCATGCGGCCTGAGCCCTCCTGCGAACTGTCAATATCGGCTTGTAGATACTCCGTTCCCGTTTATCTGTACGGATCGGAAAAAGCGTCAGCATCAGCATTACCAGTGCGGCAAAACTGTACAGAGTTATTTGTATTCGATTTAAGCGGGTTTCATCAATCCCCGGCAGACTGGAAATTGTTAATACCGGTGAAGGGCCGCCTAAAGAGGCAAATAAAAGACCGGCCCCCCGGCTTAATTCCCGATTGAGTACCGTATCAAACCAGGATTCATCATAGGTTTTCACTGTATCATCAGACGTGTTAATCCTATTTCCGTCTTCCTTATAGCTGCGGATTTTCAGTGAATCACCTGGCATGGGCAGACGGTATTCTCTCCCGTAAAGAAACCCCTCCTGAAAAGCAGTTGAGCTGAGCAGCATTAAGACATCCGGAAGGTTGGAAGCTGACTGTTTATCGGACAGACTCAAAAGGGCACTCAGACTGTCAAAACCCTGCTCCGCCTGCCGGGCGTAGGGAATCGGCGTAGGAGAAACAGCCCCGGTATTCCCGGTGTAAAAGAACGGTAGAAAAAACGTCCCGGTGATAATAATTAATGTAAGCAGTGAAAAAACCGCTGTAGATGAAAAAACAGAACTATTTTTAACCGGCTGCATCAGGGAGAGAGGTTCAAAAAGCTGATGATCATTGTTTTTTCGTAGAAAAGATATTTTTTTGGTACGTCCGGATTTTTCGGGTTTATCATGTTTAACTGATTTACCTGTTTTACCTGACATCCCGGGTATAAAGTACACAAGTTCTGATACCAGTACTGCCAGAATAAAAGGCAGGTAGTCCACTCTGCCTGAGAGAAAAAAAACTGAAACTACAGCCGAAATAAAACCGATATGGACGGCAATGGAATAAAACTGTCGAAAGAGCAGCCCCCTCCGGCGGTGATTCCCCGGTGAGAGGAAAAAAACAAGAAGAAGTGGAAATACCATTGCCGACCCGGCAGACGCTCTGAAAATAAAAACAACCAGCGGCAGAATAGCGGCCAGTCGTGCCGGCGAAAAACTCCTGTCTCCTGTTCCAGAGGCAAAGGTGATAAAGAATGCAGTAAGTATAAAAATCAGTCCGGGGAGAACCCCCCCTGGAAAAAAGCCTCGATCGTCCAGGAGCTTCCAGTCTTGAAAATTGTCAATTCCGGATAACAGCTTCCTGTAAAACCTGAGAGAACGGTTATCCGGCAGATAAACCAGCGGGGAATCCCCGGATTCGAAAAGCTCGTGAAGCCGGCTAATGTAGGGATCGCGCCTGGGATCGCCGGGAATCAGAACCTTATCAAGATCGGTTATACTCGTCTCCTGCATCCGGGGGATTGCCATGTAGCTTACCTGGGTGTTGTCAGCAGTTAAAAAACCGCTTAAACCTGTATTTTGAAAATTCTTATCCACCCGGCTTAAATCAGTTCCTGGAGAAAGTTTGAGGAGATACCAGCCGGGCCAATACAGGGATTCAGATTTGAGGTGTCCGGAGAATAGAATAACAGGAATCGATAACGCTAAAAAAAAATACAAAGCGATTTTTCGATAGCGTTTCCAGATTTTGGAAAAAGGCACAGATTCAGACACGTGCACCATTTTCTGTGAGGGTGATTACAATGTCAAGCAAAGTACTTTTTTTATGATGTCTTGACCTCAGGCTGGAGAAAACCTACCTTCAATGAAAAGAGGCTTAAATGGGGAAAGATGAAAGTACCGCTCGCCGTCGGGCAGGGGTAAAAGACCGCCTCCGTCAGCTGGTAGGCGGCACAAAAGTTTACGCCCTGGTGGGTAAGAGCGGTACCGGTAAAAGTTTCAGAGCCAAACTCGTGGCGGAAAACTACAACATCGAGTACATCATCGACGACGGTCTTCTCATTCAGGGCAACAGCATCGTTGCCGGAAAATCCGCCAAACGCGAACGGATATACATGAGCGCCGTCCGTACAGCCCTTTTTGACGACCCCCTCCACCGCCACGAGGTGGTAAAAGCCATCAAATCCCGAAAAATAAGAAAAATACTCATACTGGGAACCTCCGAACGCATGGTGGCCCGCTCAGCTGAGCGCCTGGGATTACCCCCGCCGGCCAAGGTGATACTTATTGAAGAGATAAGCTCAGAAGAAGATATAGAAAAAGCTCAGAAGTCACGCAACGACGAAGGGAAACACGTTATACCGGTTCCCTCCATCGAAGTGGAGCGGGACTACCCGCATCTTCTGGCCGATTCCATCAAGGTTCTTATTCATAAAAGCCGGGGTTTCAGCTTTAAAAAGGGCGGTAAGCATAAAGTTTACGAAAAATCGGTGGTACAGCCCTCCTTCCATGGGGGAGACAAGGGTAAAGTAACTATCAGCGAACATGCCCTGGGACAGATGATTGCCCACTGTGTTGATGAGTTCGACGGAGAGCTGCTGGTTAAAAAGGTAAAAATCAAGCCCTCCCACGGTGTGTACCACATGAGAGCGGAAGTGGAGATACCCTTCGGTCATCGTCTGACAGACAACCTCCTCGAGCTGCAAGACTATGTGGTAGACCGCATCGAGAAGTTTACCGGCATTATGATTGCCGAATTCAATCTGGTAGTTGCCGAGGTGGCCAAACGGGATAAAAAATGGATTTCCAGCAATCATGAAACCCCGGATGTTGAAACAACAGATCACCTGAGTAAACCCGAGGATTCATCCCCCGATTAAACATCCGATATTTTAGAATCTCTCAAACTCTTCGATGAAACCCTTAATCGTGGATATACCCGAATACCAGAAGTCCGGAGATTCGATGTTGAATCCTGCGGATTTACCGACACTCACCGCATCCGCTGAGCCTGTAAGGCGTAACAGCTCCCTGTAGCGAGGTGCAAAATCCCCACCCTCTTTACGGAACTGGGTGTAGAGACCCAGGGCAAAAAGCTGCCCGAAAGCGTAGGGGAAATTGTAAAAAGCCAGATCCGGGGAATAATAGTGACCCTTGACAGCCCACATCCACTCATGGCGCTTACCTTCCTCCAAAGTATCACCGTAGGTTCTATTCTGGGCATCCAGCATCATCTCTCGAAGCTCTGAGGGACTCAGCTCCCCATCGGGCCGGCAGCGCATAAGAGCCGATTCGAAGTGAAATCGGCTTAAAATATCCACAATCACCTGAGAGGCGCCTACAAGGTAGGTATCAATAATTCCCGGTTTTGAAGATTCGGCGGAGCGGTCCAGTGCCGCCCTGAAAACAAGGGTTTCGGAAAAGATACTGGCGGTTTCCGCCAGGGTCATCGGGTATTCCCGGTTGATGCCCGGGAGATTTTTCATCACCTCACCGTGCCAGGCATGTCCCAGTTCGTGGGCCACAGTGGACACCGAATCAAAGCTGCCGTCGAAGTTGCACAGGATGCGGCTTTCCCCTCCATTACCTGCCAGGGGAAGGTGGGTGCAGTAAGCTCCACCGACTTTCCCGTTCCGGGGCGAAGCGTCAATCCAGCCTTCTGAAAAGGCCCGTCGGGCAAAATTCCCCATTTCAACCGAAAGGGTATCAAACATCTCGGGGATAAAGCTGCTCACCCGTTCCCAGTTCCAGATTTCCCCGGCAGAATTTGAATCACCGGAGATAAT
>Ga0209633_10002962_pt1 | contig 15932 bp, 4 predicted proteins | sample Cruoilmetagenom1_FD_187290 | JGI IMG/M metagenome (GOLD analysis project Ga0209633, IMG submission 187290) | Oil polluted marine microbial communities from Coal Oil Point, Santa Barbara, California, USA - Sample 1 (SPAdes) (version 2) | ecosystem: Environmental > Aquatic > Marine > Oil seeps ... | reverse complement strand
GGCTTAATTGATTTAACCACAGATGTTTCTGAAATTTTACCAATTACTAACGGTGGAACTGGTGCTTCAAGTTTGGCTGATTTAATCGCACTAGGAACCGACACTACTGGAAATTATGTTAAATCAATCACTAACGGCAATGGAATTACTGGCGGAGATGGTGGTTCTGAATCAGCTGTTTTAACAATTGCAATTGATGCTGATACTACTGGAACAACGGCAACTACTTATTCTAACTCTGGTTTAGAAGCCACTGCCGATGGACTAAGAATAATAGGGGGTTGTTCAACTGGTCAAATTCTGACTTGGGATGCCTCGGATGTTCGTTGGGAATGTACTACTAATACAGCTGGATCAAGTGATTGGACAGATACTGGAACTTTGACTCACTTGACCGACACTGCCAATGACTTTGCAATTGGTGGAACTTCATTGGTTGCTTCAATGTTTGCGATTGATGAAAGTGCTGGTAATTTCTACTTCGCTTCTGACAACAGTGCTAATCCAACTTTCTTGTTTGAAGCGACTGATTCAGATGCGGGAAGTTTTGGATTTAATACGAATGACGCTTTCTATTTCTCAGATGCGAATGTGGGAATTGGCGACACTTCACCGACGGCTCTTTTCACGGTTGGAACCGCGGATGCCTTTCAAATAGACGCTTCTGGAAACGTGACAACTTCAGGAACAGTGGAGGGTTTGACTCTAGCTTCAGCGGAGGATGGTTTCACAATTGCTGGTGGAACAACTTCTAGAACTTTAACCATCGCAGGAGATGACGTTTCGATTAATCAATCTTTACTGACAACTTCCGCTCCAACCTTTGTTACTTTAAACACTGGCAACGGAGATTATGAGCTTTTCGCAATGAATCAAGATGTTGAAACCACTGATTCGGTCACCTTTACCGGTTTAACTTTGAGCGGATTAACTCAAGGTTCAGTGCCATTTATCGGAGCCAGCGGAGTAGTTAGTCAAGATAATTCCAATCTTTTCTTTGATGATACTAACAAACGATTAGGAGTGGGAACAGCGACGCCAACCACTGGTTTAGAGCTTTATGGTTCAACGGTCGACACAATTTTCACGATTACTTCGGCTAGTGATACTTATAATCCAATGATGCAATTTAGGTCTGGGGCGACTCCTTCAGTTGGATTCTCTTTAGGAATGGACAACTCTGACAGTGATAAATTCAAGATTTATCCAGGGGATGACATTGCTGGAACTAGTATCTTTACCATGGATTCAGTTGGAAAAACTTCTATTTCTAATCTTCAATTAGGAAGTCAATCTTTCGCTGATGATTCAGGAATAATTAGTTGGATTGATATGGCCGTCACCAGTAGTGCAGTTGATGACACGGTTGAATCCTATACTGCAATGCTGGATGGAAATGCGATGATAACAGTTTATGGACTTTCTGACGGAGCCGGTGGAGTCGATAATTTGGGAGTTGGTATTAACACTGCCACGCCAACGGCCAGACTTCATCTTCCAGCGGGAACAACCACTGCCGGTACGGCACCGTTGAAACTAACCAACGGAGATATAATGACTGCTGGAGAAGCTGGAGCTTTAGAATATGACGGATCTGAGCTTTATTTCACTCCAAGTGGAACTACTCAAGAAACTGTGGCTTATGTTTCAGATATCACAGCTAGCGCCGTTTCTTTGACTAATTCTCCTGGAACTTATGATTATCTAACTCTTTCTGGTCAAGCTATTACTCTAGCTCAAATTGATTTAACCACTGACATTACTGGAATTTTGCCAATGGCCAACGGTGGAACCAACAAAAATATGACCGCTTCTGCTGGTTCAATTGCTTATTCTGACTCTGATTCTCTTGAATTTTCCGCCGTCGGAACTGCTGGTCAAGCTCTGATCTCTGGTGCTACTGGCGCTCCAACTTGGTTTGCTCCAACGGCTGGATCGCTCTTATTTGCTGGAACTTCTGGAATTCTTCAACAAGACAACGCAAGCTTATTCTTCGACGATACCAACAACCGATTAGGAATTGGAACCGCTACGCCAAGTTATACATTAGACATTAATGGAGCTAGCGGGGTGACGGATTTATTCCAAGTGGCTACTAATGGCACTAGCGTTTTAACTGTGACGGACACTCAAACTACTTTTGATAATCCAGTTAATTTCGCCAATGTCGGAGATGTTTCAATGGCTTATGACTTGTTGATGACCAATGCAACGGCGGGGAATATTAAATTCTCGGGACCGGGTTATGTTCAAACTGACAGCGCTTGGCAGAATTTGGATTTGACTTTGAACGCCGCTAATGATGGATTTGTGGTAGTGGATGATACTTTACAAAATGCGCTAGATTTAACCACTACCACTGCTGGAGACTACTACGGTTTCTTAGGTGATGTTAACTCTACTGGAATTTTCACCGCTGATACTACGAATACTTACGGAGTTTATGGAGATGCTTCCTCAACTGGAGTGTCAACTGGTGGAACAGTCAACACTTATGGCGGATATTTCACTGCTACCGGAGAAAGCACTGGTGCTGCCACTACTAATGCTTATGGTTTGTATGTGGATGGAGCAACTGGCGCTGACAATAACTACAGCGCGGTGTTTGAGAATGGGAATGTCGGAATTGGCGACGCTACTCCTTCTGCCCTTTTAACCGTTGGAACTAGTGACGCTTTCCAAGTAGATAGCTCTGGAAATTTGACAACGACAGGAACAGTGGAGGGTTTGACTCTAGCTTCAGCGGCGGATGGTTTCACAATTGCTGGTGGAACAACTTCAAGAACTTTGACTATTACTGGAGCGGATGTTTCAATTAATCAATCTCTGCAAACAACTGATGCTCCAACTTTTGCTACTTTAAACACTGGTCAAGGAGATTATGAACTTTATGCGATGAATCAAGATTTGGAAACGACTGATAGTCCGAGTTTTGTTTCGCTTGATCTTCAAGAAGCGGGAACAGCTAAAGTTAATACCGATATTTTCTCGATTACCAATTCTGGCAATGCAGTTGATATGGATGGAACTTTAAGTTCAATTCTTTTCAATCAATACTATTATGATGCTTCCACTCCAGCGGTGGCGGATGCCGGACGAATTTCAATTGGAACGGAAACTGACTGGACTTCAACTGCTTCCACTCAAGATTCATACCTTTCATTATCAGTGGCTGTTGATGGGACTTTGACTGAATATGCCAAATTGACTAGTGCTGGATATTTCAATATCTATGATTCAACTGGAGCTGATTATGTTTCCATTTATCACGATGGAATGGATGCTCAAATCAGCACCAACACTGGTTCAATTGAAATTGGTTCTTCTGGAGATTTTGTGATTGACAGTGGTGTAAATGTTGGAATTGGTGGGGTGACCAGTTTTGGAACCAGTGCTGATAATGTTTTAGCAATTGCTTCGAGCACGGCGCCAACTACTTCAATTACAGATGGGGTTCAGCTGTACAGCATTGAAGCCACTGGCTATCATCGACTATATGTTCGAGATGAAGAAGGGAACGCTACTCCTGTTTCTCCTCATGATTTTTCCTTATTGCCTGAAGATGAAATAAGAGAATCTTTGTCTTGGTCTTACTATTCAGAAAAAGATGATTCGGCAATTAATGTTGATATGACTAAAGCAATCAGACTAATCGAACAAATTTCTGGTGAAAAATTGATTTATAAGGTTGACTTGTTGACTGGTTTGGAACTTGTGGAAGAAAATCTTGATTTGGAAATAGATTCAGAATTCTTGTTTAGTGAAGAACAACAACAGGCAATTACAGTTCTTACTAATAATCTTGAAACTTTGCAAACTGAAACGACTGACACGCAAGCCCGATTGATTGAAATAGAAACTTTGGTTGAAAGTTTGACTTCATTTGACAGTTTGGCGGCTGAACAACTTTCTTCTCAACAACAAAGAATTAACGCTTTGGAAATCGCAATTGAGACTGGAATAATCCCAGATGCTGAAAAATTCTCAGTTGACGCCGAGGGCAATGTCACTTTTGCTCAAACGCTTTTTGCCGAAAAAGTTGAGTCAAATGTGATTGTGGCGGGAGAATATGTGATTGCTAAAGATGAAAGTGAGAGCGATAAGAATACTGGTTCGGTGACAATCTATGCCGGGCAATCAGAAATTTTTGTAGAAAATACCAAGATTAATAATAGCTCTAGAGTAATGGTGACTCCAATTGGAAGTAGTCCAATTAATTGGATTGTTTCTGAGAAGAGGGAAGGACAAGGATTTATTATTAAATTAGACGGTGGCGTTAGTGAAGATATTGTATTTGATTATTGGATAGTTCAGGCGGAGGAATAGGAGGGAGAATTTTAAATTTTAAATTTGAAGTCAATTTTAAATGTTTTAATTTTCAAGAAAAAACCCACCTAGCCTCCTCGCCTCGCTAAAGCTATGGCGGAGCGGGTCTTTGAAAAGGGAGGGGAGCAAAAAACAAGTTTTTTAAAAAATTAGACATTTTAATTAGGGCGAAGCATCCCCCTTTCCTAAAAGGGGAATTAAAGGGGGTTTTAACAAATAACAAGTATTGACTGAATTTTATTTCGGTAAAAAAACGACGCAAAAAATTGGGTCTAGGAGGCTTTTAAATTAAAAAAAGGATTAGAAATACTTGGGAAATTTTAAATTTAGAATTTTAAATTTTACTTGCCTCGCCAGAAGTTTATTGAAGGCGGGATTCAATTTTGAATGATTTAATTTTTAATTTTAAAATAAAAACCCACCCAGCCTCCCTTTGCGAAAGGGAGGGGAGCGAAGAAGAATATTTTAATCGGGGTGAAGTGTCCCTCTTTTGGAAAAGGGGGAGGAGCGTGGAACAAGATTTAAAGTAGTTTAAGTTTTGAGATAGAATGTGTCATGGAACGTTTTATAGTACATATTAGGCAAAGAAGATATTATTGAGTTTTTCTTTGAGAAGTTAGGAGCAAAAATAATAAAAATTAAAATGATAAAATTAAAAATTGAATATTAAAATATTGAATGAATATTGAATATTGATTATTGAGCATTTAACTTATGAATAAATTAAAATACACAATCTATTTTTTGATTTTTGGAATAGCAACATTGACAGCTAATCAAACTCAAGCTGTTTACCTCGTTGCTGGGCGAAAAAAGTTTCGGTTTGGATTATTCTTGATTTTTGCTGTTTTCTTTTTTGGTCTAGCTATAGCCTCGCCGACTTTTGCTGCTACTTGCAACGATCAAGCGGATGGAAATTGGAACTCGGCGGCGACTTGGGATTGTGGGATTGTTCCGGATGCCGATGATGATGTGACGATTGATTCGCATACGGTGACGATGACGGCCGATTCGCTTTCCAATACTGTCACGATTTCTGGTGGGACTTTATCTTCTGGCAATTATAAAATTATTACTAAGGATTTTGTGCAAACGGGAGGGACGGTTTCGATGGGGTCGGGAGCGATGAAAGTGGCGGGGGATTTCACTAGGATGGGAGGGATTTTCACGGCGGGGACGAGTGTGGTTTCGTTGGTGGGAGTGGATCAAACCATTGACGTGACAGGAGCACCGACAACATTTTATAAACTTTATAAACTTACTAATTCGGCGGATACTTTGACTATCACCGCTGGGAATGAATTGATGATTGCGTCAGGTGGGGTGATGCGGTTTTGGGGAAAACCAGAATCAAAAACTTTATCCATTGTTTCTTCCAGTCCTGGAACTTCCTACACTATTACTCGAATGGGAACCGCTGAACTAGAATACACCGATTGGTCGGATGCGACTTGGTCTGCTTCTCAAACAGTGGCGGCTTCTAGTTTGGGAACTGGAAATACTAATTTGACCGTGACAAAAGAATTTATTTCGACTATCAGAGCAACGGGTGGAGATTATTCCTCTTTGTCTTCTTGGGAATCAGCCAATCAAACTGATTTAACGGCGACGACTACCAAAGTTTTTTCTCACGGCGGAATTACTGGCACCATCGCTGACACCGACACAATCACTGGTTCAACCAGTGGAGCGACCGCTAATGTTGTCCACGCCACCACAACTCAAATACTTCTTGAATCAATTTCTGGTACTTTCCAATCTGGCGAGCAAGTTCAAGTGGATGCCTCTAACCTCGTCACGATTTCGGACGCCGGCTTCGGCGCCATTTCCACGGCGGAATGCTACAACGATTGGCCGAGCGGGTTGGTGGAAGATTATGTGTCAATTTCTGGTTGGACAACGGGTAAAAATAATTATGTAAAAGTTTATACACCTCAAGGTCAACGTCACAACGGTGTATTAAAAAATGAAAGTGGAAATTATACAGGTTTTACAATTAAACAAACAAATTATTCTGGTAAGACCTCGGTTTTTGGTAACGAACAAAATTATACGATTATTGATGGGATAATTATAGTTGCTGCTGAAAGTCAGGTTTCCTACGGGATTTCGAGTGAAGTCGCATATTCCACTGTGAGTAATAATATTGTTTACAGGGAGGTTGGTACAGGACAGCAAGGAATAAGATTTTATACGACAGCAAGTGTCGGTTCGTATATTTTTAATAATATTGTTTATGGATCTGACAGTAATAATTGGGAAATTTGTTTTATGGGTTGCAAGGGAGAGGTATATAATAACGTGGCTTATGAGTGTGATTATGGGTTTGTTAATTATTCTACTTACGATAATGAATTGACAAATAATAGTGCATTCAATAATAATATTTATGATTTTGGTGGTTCTGTTAATGCAATTATTTCAAATAGTATATCAAGTGATGGCACAGCTGATGATTTTGGGGGTAGCGATAATATTGTAGATGCGACTTTGGCTGATCTAGATTTTGTCTCGACTACGTCTGGATTAGAGGATTTGCACATTGAAACAGATTCGGTGGCCCGAAATGAGGGATTGGATTTGTCGGTTGATCCTGATTATCCATTAGTTTCTGATATTGACGGAGATTCAATGCTGGGGTTTGCGGAGTGGTCGATTGGGGCAGATCAATATTCTGATTTTGACTATTCTTCCCTTAGTCCGACTGATGGAAATAAATCGGTGGCGGTGGGAGCGGATTTTGTGATGAATTTCTCAGAAAGTGTGACAGCCCAAGCGGGAAAATATATTTATATTAAACGAGAAGATGATGACTCAACGGTTTTTGCGATTGAAGCTGACGACACCACCCAAGTTTCGGGTTCGGGCACGGTGCAAATCACTGTCAATCCAGCCGAGAATTTGGAAGCGGGAACAAAATATTACGTCACAATGGACAGGAGTTGTTTTATAAATGTTTATTTGCACCAAAACGCGGTGATTTCCGACAGCATCGAGTGGAATTTTCAGACTGCGTCTTTTGATTGGCATGATAAGTCTTGGACTAAACGCAAAAAAATCACCATTGACGAGGGGGAAGTCTCGGGTGGGCAAACTGATTTTCCGGTTTTGCTTTCCGTGACGGACACTGATTTCAAAGACCACGCTCAAACTGATGGCAATGATTTTTTCTTGACTGACACCGCTGGCAACCAACTTCCGCACGAAATCGAATCCTACACCGCCTCAACTGGTGAGTTGGTTTTGTGGTTTAAAGCCTCCTATCTTTATGACACCTCTGACACTCATTTCTATGTATATTATGGCAATTCGTTGGCAGATGATCAGCAAGACGCGGAGAATGTTTGGGATGAGAATTACAAAATGGTTCAGCATATGGATGATACTACAACGTCAACTATCACTGATTCAACGGCTAATGATAATGATGGAACAAAATATGCAGTTAATGAACCAGCGGCGGGAACAGGATTATTGGCTGATGGCTTAGTTGGAAAGGCACAAGACTTTGATGTGGTTGACGATGTGGTTAATTGTGGCTCTGGAGCATCTATTGATGATATTTTTGCTGGTGGTGGAACTGTTCAATTCATAATGAAGCCACAAGGTTGGGGTGAGTTTGAATATGGAAGAGTCTTAGATAAGGGTCCCGATGCTTCTAATTTAACATCTACACAATTTTATATTTCCTCTAATGGTGATCTCCTCTTTACTAAATCTTTTTCAACTACAAACGGAGTTTGGGGTCCTGGTTCTGACACAATTTCATTAAATAATATATATTTTTGTAGTTTGGTATATGATAGTGATTCTGTCACAAATAATCCTATTATGTATTTAAATGGATCAGATGCTACAGCACTAGCAGCTGCTACGCCATCTGGATCTGCAACATCAGATGCTGGAAATGATTTATTTTTAGGTGCAAGGGGCACGGATAGAGAATTTGATGGGCTTATAGATGAAGTTAAGTTTTTATCAACAGAGTTATCAGCAGATTGGATTTCAACAGAATACAACAACCAATCCGCGCCGGGGGATTTCTTGAGTTTGAGTGCGGAGGAATCAAGTGGAGCAGAGTCTTCGGCCGGGCAAGACGGGGGAGTGAGTAGCGACGGTTTGGTCGGTTACTGGTCTTTTGACGGCTCCGACATCTCTGGCACGACGGTTTATGATCGAAGTGGCCAAGGCAACAACGGAACTTTGACCAATGGCCCCACTCCTGCTCTAGGTAAACTTGGTCAAGGAATGAGTTTTGATGATACTAATGACTATGTAAATATTGGAAATATTTCTGCTTTAAAACCTGCTTTTCCTTTTAGTGTTTCTTTTTGGTCGAAAAGAACAATAGGTAGTGGAGTCGTTTTCAGTACTGGACCAGCTAATATGGGTGCGTCTGGTTATAGAGGTTGGATGATTTATGATGGAGGAGATTTTAGGGGCGGTGATGGATCAGGTGTCGGAATTGGAGACAGATTTGGGCGGAATGTACTTGTTAATCCTGGCATTGATGGCATTTGGCATTATAAAACGATTGTAGTGACTAGCTCTACTAATATTAATTTATATTTAGATGGAGAATTAAATAATGGTGCATACACAAATGGAACTGCTTCTAGTTTGGGATATGGATCGGACAGGGTTCTTATTGGTGCAAGTGATGATGGGGGAACTCCAGAGAATTTTTTTGGTGGCTTTGTTGATGAAGTTCGGGTTTATAATCGAGCTTTGTCGGCTAATGAAATTTCCGGGCTTTATAATTCCGGGCAAGCGAAATTCCAAACTTCTGATAACGAAAATAATCTTTCTGATGGTTTGGTAGGCTATTGGCCATTTGACGGCTCCGACATCTCTGGCACTAACGCCTATGACCGTTCGGGAAATGGCAACAACGGCACTCTCACCAACGACCCCATCCCCGCCCTAGGAAAATTAGGTCAAGCGTTGAGTTTTGACGGGATGGACGATTATGTCTTAGTGCCAAACAGTTCTGAAATTCATCCAGTAAATGAATTGACAATAGGGGCTTGGGTTAACCAAAATAATAATGCTACTAGTCCATATCAAAGAATAACTGAAAAAAATGATGATTTAACGTGTTGGATTAACGATAATAATGGTGATGTGTGTGTTAGGCTCAGTGCTAATAAAAATGGTGAAGCGTCTCAAACTTGCTTTGAGGCAGATATAAGTCAAAATAGGTGGTATCATTTATTTTTTACTTATAAAAGTGATGAATCTGTCGTTAGTCTTTACATTGATGGAGAATTATTTGATACTAGTAGCTATTACTATGGACTTTTAACGACTAATACTAATGCTTTGTATATTGGTAATAAGAGTAGTATTGATAGATCTTGGATGGGACAAATTGACGAAGTGCGGATTTATGATCGGGCTTTGTCGGCTGTTGAAATATCCCAATTATACAACATGGGTCGAGTGGAAATAACGAACTAAGAATTAAGTATCTTTCCTAATTTCCCTCATCGGTTTGACCGTTGTATTCATATCGGTCGGACTAGGGGAAATTATGATTGGAAATAGCTTTGTCAATTTTTTAAAAATAAGTTAAAATTACTTATAAATTGGATTAAAAAATATAAAATAAAAAATGGAAGAGAAAAAAAAGATTATTGTAGAGAACTCTATAGAGACGGTTAAAAAAAGAAAATATAAAATTGATTATCGAAACTTGAGTTTTTTGATTGGAGGATTGATTTTATTGATTGGGATTATTGGAGGAGGGATTTGGTTTTTTAAATCAAAAAAAGGAGAAGTCAAAGTTTATGATGCTTTGGTGATGTTGAAAGATCAAAAATCTGCTAATTCCGAAGAAGATGCTAAAAATTCAGCCAAAAAAGGAGATGTGATTTTGATCAGAGAAACTGGTCAAGAATGGTCAAAGACGGAAAAAATCAGTTATTTGATTTTAAAAATTAAATTGAATGAAAAACAAGCGCAAAAAATTGTTCAGGCTAAAACCAAAAAACTTTCGAAAGATGAAGCCAAGGAAAAAGGACTGGTGGATGATGAGCGATTGAAAACTATGGAAAAAGAAGAGCTTGAGCAGACCTTAAAAGAGGATATTTTGTTTCGGGAATATCGAGTAAAGATTGAAAAGTTGGAATTTGATCCGATGAAAGTCCGGAATGAGCAACCGTTTGAAGATGAGGAGTTTGGGTGGAGTCTTGTTGAGAAAAAAGATTAAAAGAATTTATAGTCAATATATGACAAAAAGAAAAATAAACGTAAAAAATAGAATCAGTTAGTTTTATCTTGGAACATACTGTCGATAATGGCAGAAAATAAATAATCTAAATTTTAAACTGGTCGAATTCGATGGGTTTAGAGGTTGACGAAAAGACAATTGACATTAAACAACCTGATATGTTAAAAAAAAATCAACAAAAATCACAAATCATTATTTATAAAACTGAAGATGGACGGACGAAAATCGACGTGCGTTTTGATGGGGATACGGTTTGGTTGACGCAAAAACTTATAGCGCAGTTGTTCCAGGTTTCTATACCAACTATAAATGAGCATATTAAAAATATCTACAATGAGGCTGAATTAAATAAAAATTCAACTATTAGGAAATTCCGAACAGTTCAAAAAGAAGGCAATCGTGAAATAAAAAGAGCGCTGGAGTTTTATAATCTTGATCTTATTATTTCCGTTGGTTATCGGGTTAAAAGCTCAATTGCTACAGCTTTCCGTCAATGGGCGACGCAGCGTTTAAGCGAATATATTATAAAAGGTTTCGTGCTTGACGATGAACGACTTAAAAATCCAGATTTGCCTTTTGATTATTTTGAAGAACTTACTAGGCGAATTGCTGATATTCGAATAAGCGAAAAAAGATTTTATCGTAAAATTACTGATATTTATGCAACTAGTGTTGATTATAATCCAACTAGTAAGGAAAGTCTTAGGTTTTTCAAAACTGTCCAGAACAAAGTTCATTGGGCAATAACCGGTCAAACTGCACCGGAAATTATTGCATCACGTGTCGATAGTAAAAAACCGCAAATGGGACTGACTTCCTGGCGAGCTGTAAAACCACGCAAAGAAGATGTTGCGATTGCAAAAAATTATTTGAACGAAAAGGAATTATTGGCTTTGAATAATCTGGTTGAACAGTATTTAGTATTTGCTGAGGGTCAGGCGATGCGTCGAGTGCCGATGTATATGAAAGATTGGATTGATAAATTGCACGGTTTTTTGTCGATTAATGATCGAAAAATATTAAATAATGCAGGTAAAGTATCGCACGAAAAAGCTTTGGAAAAAGTAGATAAAGAATATGAAATTTTTCATAAAAAATCGAAAGAAAAGTTTATAGAAACGGATTTTGATCGAGAGGTGAAAAGGATATTAAAAAAGGGGGAAAGAAAATAAAATCCTTAAATTTCAAACAAAAACCCCTCGGTCCCCCTTCTCAAAGGGGAAGGAGCGAAGGAGATGATCTAGTTCCGGAGGTTCGACCTCGGTGGATACCGCGGTCGAACCTCGGGAACGGAGATGGAATTTTGAAAGATTGGTATTAAGTATTAAGTATTGAGTATAAAACCCACCCAACCTCCCTTTTCAAAGGGAGCGGAGCGGAGAACAAGTTTTTGAAAAATAAATAATTAAAATCGATGTAAAAATTTTTCTAGGAGTTTCCACCGGTTCGATCGGTGTATCCATATTGGTCGAACTGGTAAAAAATAAATTATGTGTTTATTATGAAAAAAATAAAAATTAGTTTAATATTTTTTATTTATTTTATTGCTTTAGCTAGTGCTAGGGGTTTTTTGGGGGTTTACTCCGTTGCTGGGCGAAAAAAGTTTCGATTTTTAAAACCTTTATTAGTTAGCTTCATTTTCTTTTTTGGGCTAGCTATTACCTCGCCGGCTTATGGGGCGACGGAATTTATTTCAACCATCAGGTCTAGCGGTGGGGACTATACAACTCTTTCTGGTTGGGAATCAGCCAATCAAACGGATTTGACCGCTTCAACTACCAAAGTTTTTTCGCACGGTGGAATCACTGGAGCGATTGCTGACACCGACACCGTCACGGGAAAAAATTCTGGAGCAACGGCTTCGGTGGTTCATACTACTACCGACCAAATTCTTCTAGAAACAATCTCGGGAACTTTTCAATCGGGAGAGCAAATTTATGTCACGCTTGATACTATTTACGTGACAATTTCAGATGCAGGAGATTCTGCTATTGCCGTCGCCGAATGCTACAACGATTGGCCAAGCGGGTTGGATGACTCGGTCAATATTGACGGTTGGACAACGGGAGTGAATAATTATGTGAAAATTTACACTCCAGAATCAGAAAGACATAATGGTAAAATTTTCAATGGCACAGACTATACTGGATTTGCTTTAAAAAGTACTCAAGTTGGAAATGTTATTGATTTATCTGCTAATTATTCAAGGATTGATGGTTTGATAATTGATGCAGCTCATGTAGATGTGGAAGATGGAATTAGCGAAGAAGGAGCATTACTTGATCATTTTATTTCAAATAATATTTTATACAGATCTGTTGGGAATAATGATAATGGAATTTACACTTATTCTACGAGTTCTATTAATAGAACAATTGTTTGGAATAATATAGTTATTTGCGGTGATTCTAATACATGGAGTTCTGGTATAAACACTAATCATGGAGATATACAAAATAATACTGTTTATAATTGCACTAATGGAATTACTCAATCTATAGATTATCCTAATAAATTAAATAATAATATTTCTGTTGATAATTCTTCCGCTGATTATTTATTAAGCGCTGGTAGTTGGCAAGTGGATTCTAGTAATAACATCTCCTCTGACACCACTGCTCCTGAAGCGAATTCTCAAACCAGTGTAGCGTTAGCGGATTTGGATTTTGTGAGTACCACTTTAGGTTCGGAGGATTTTCATATTGGGGCGGATTCAGTGGCGTTGAATGCAGGGGTAGATTTATCTTCAACTTTTACAGATGACATTGATGGGCAGACGCGGGATATGGATGGGGAGGGTTTTGATATTGGGGCAGATGAGGGACAGCAGGATTTTATTTCTAAAATTAGAGTTAATACCGAGTCAGATTGGGATTTTGATAAACTTTCAACTTGGGAAGATGCGATTGAGTCAGATCTGACCGCCACCACTTCCAAAATATATACCGTTTCTGACACGGGAACTTTTGACGACACCACTGACCAAGAGCAAGCCGTGACGTTCACCGGTGGGGGAACTGGAACTTTGCTCGATATCAATTCTTCGGGGGTGGCGTATATCACCGGTGTTTCTGGCACAGTGCAAGCGGGAATCGTCACGGTTGACACCAATTCCCACACTTTTACCATCTCCGACACCGGCGCCAAAGTCGGCCGAGCCGTCGCCGAATGCTACAACGATTGGCCAAGTGGGCTGGAGGATAATTTTTGGATTAGTGGTTGGACAACTAGCGCAACGAATTATGTAAAAGTTTATACATTAGCAAGTGAAAGACACGATGGTTGGACTTGGACGGATGACACTCAAACTGTTTATTCTGGTTTTGCAGTTGTGAATAATTCAATTTATTGTACAATTCGTGCTAGCAATTATTATACACAAATCGAAGGAGTTATTGTTAATCAAAACAATAAAGGTGGTGGTACTTATAGCGGTTTGCGATTAGGCGATTATGTTAAAGCAGATTCTATAATTGCTTTTAATTCACCTAAAGCTGGGGTAATGACTGTTCCAGGTACATGGACAAACCCTTTATATTTATCAAATATTCTTGTTTATGATAATAATTATGGAATTTATAATGGTTATGGGGTTAGACTTTATAATGTGACAGCAGTGAATAATACCAGTTATGGAATTTACAAAAATAATCTTTTAACTACGTATTTAAAAAATGTTTTAGCTTATGATAATGGTATCAAAGATTTTTATAATTCAGGTAGTGGTGATTTCGATGTTTTAAATTGTGCCTCTTCTGATGATACAGCTGATGATTTTGGTGGCTCTGGAAATCGGATTGATCAAGAATTTTCTTTTGTAGATGAAGATAATGATGATTTTCATTTGGCTTTGGATGACACGGGGGCGAGGAATTTTGGAACTGATTTGAGTTTGGATTCGACTTTTCCTATTTCAACAGATATTGATGGGGAAGTGCGGGATGTGGATGGAGAAGGATGGGATATTGGGGCGGATGAGAGTGGGCAGGATTTTGTTTCGAAAATTCGAGTGAATACCGAGTCGGATTGGGATTTTGATAAACTTTCAACTTGGGAAGATGCAATTGAATCGGACTTGACGGCGACGACTTCTAAAATCTATACGGTTTCTGATACCGGAACCTACAGCGACACTACCGACCAATCTCAAGCCGTGACATTCACCGGCGGGGGAACTGGAACTTTGCTGGATATCAATTCTTCGGGTGTAGCCTATATCACCGGAGTTTCTGGCACAGTCACGGCTGGAACCGTCACAGTCACTTCTTCCTCCCACACTTTCACCATCTCCGACACCGGCGCCAAAGTCGGCCGAGCCGTCGCCGAATGCTACAACGATTGGCCAAGTGGGTTGGATGATAGGGTTGATATTAATGGTTGGATAACGGGGGTGAATAATTATGTTAAAGTTACTTCACCATCTTCTGAGAGACACACAGGAGTTGCTGGAACCGGATTTATAATAAAAAATGATACGAATTCATATGTTGTAGGTTTATATAATTACTACTCTGTTGTTGAATGGTTGGAGGTTACCGGAGTCGGAGCGGATACAACTTATCACAATGGTGTTGGAATGAGTCGATACTCTACCGCTAGAAATTTGATTGTTCATGATATAGTAACAAACGATGGAGGTGATCTTGTGACAGGTATATCAATGGGTTCTAATGGAGGAAGTTATATATATAACAATATTATTTATAATATTAAAAATTATTCTGCAACCGTCACAAAGAATCCGAACGGAATCAAATACATAGGAACCTCTCCATTTATTTATAATAACACTGTCTACGGTATCGATGCTCCTAATAATCCTGGAAAAGGTACTGGTATTTTTGCAGGTCTGGGATTTGTTAAAAATAATATTGTAATTAACAGCGGATATGTGGATTTTAATATTATGGAAAGTGCAAATCATACTAATAATATATCTTCTGATGATACGGCGCTGGGGTCGAATTCTCAAACCAGTGTAGCGTTAGCGGATTTGGATTTTGTGAGTACCACGGCGGGAACGGAAGATTTGCATATTGGTGAAGACTCAGTCGCGCGAAATGTGGGGACGGATTTGTCTTCGGTTTTTACACTGGACATTGATGGTTATGAGCGGGGAGTGGGATTGACTAGTTGGGATATTGGAGCGGATGAGGTGAATGAATATACTACTACTATTAAGGGAGGGGTTAATATTAAGGGAGGGGTTAAGATTACTAATTAATTAACAAGGATTGTTAATTACAAGATACAAGAAACAAGGACACCCACCTCCGCTAAAGCTACGGCGAGGCAAGCAAGAAATAAATAAATTAAGTCATAAAGGACACAAGATACAAGGACGCAAGATACAAACAAATTAAAAATTAAAATA
>Ga0209633_10002960_pt1 | contig 15948 bp, 11 predicted proteins | sample Cruoilmetagenom1_FD_187290 | JGI IMG/M metagenome (GOLD analysis project Ga0209633, IMG submission 187290) | Oil polluted marine microbial communities from Coal Oil Point, Santa Barbara, California, USA - Sample 1 (SPAdes) (version 2) | ecosystem: Environmental > Aquatic > Marine > Oil seeps ... | reverse complement strand
CTTGTCGATGTCGCATTCGACCAGGGCGGGTGTTTTGAAACATCGAAAGCAACGACCCATGAAGACCCGACCTATGTGGTCGACGGGGTTCTCCATTATTGCGTGGCGAATATGCCGGGCGCTGTGCCGCTGACCTCATCCCACGCCCTCAACAATGCGACGCTGCAATATGGGCTGATGCTCGCCAACAAGGGCGTTGACGCCCTCCGAGACGATCCGCATCTGCGCGCCGGGCTGAATATTCATCGCGGCAAAGTCACCTACAAAGCGGTCGCAGACGCACTGAATGCGTCCTTTACAGCGGCGGAGGACGCGCTGGCCTGAATTTGCGCCTGACCCGGTGAAACAGGGCCTGCGTCGAATTTGTGCGCTGCAAGGTGGTAAATTCCACGTGAGGCGCCCATCTGGATGTCGATAACGCCTTAATTGTTACGTCATGGTAAGACTTTAAGGGCTATCGGGAACGGGCCAAATGCTTGCTATTGCACTGCAATTGCGCGCATAAAAGCGGGAGGAGAGACCGATTATGATCAGAATTATGACCGCTGCTATTGCTGCCGGCGCGCTCTGCGTGACAAGCGCTGCTGCTGGGCCATTGGGCGGATCAATGACCGCCAGCGAAACCAGCGGCAAATCGGAAGCCCGCAATGGCGGGGGCGTTCTCGCTTTCCTCGTTGACCGGCTTTCTGTTTCGGTGGCGACCGCCGCGACGACGGTCGGCTATTCGGCGGATGATTCGAAAGACCGCGGCACGCAATATTCGAAAGACAATTGCGATTCGGGAGAGTCAGCGAATGATGAAGAAACCGACGAAGCTCAATCAAACAAAAAAGAGCCGGTCGGCCCGGAGCCGATTTATTTCGGATTTTAGAATTTTACACCCCCAAAAAGACTAACGCGCTGCGATAACCATCCGGCGCGTTTTTTTATGTCGATCGGCGCCTGCGTCCAGTGATGAACTTAAGATCGTTAGCGATCTGACGTCTTCCCTTTTTCATCACCACCATAATCAGGCCGGTAAATGAAAATAACAGACCTGCAGCGGAAAACGCCTTGACCAGCGGGTTATTGAAATTGTCCCGCTCAACATAATCCATGATGTGCAGCATCCAGAAGAAATCATAGAGCCGCCAAATATCGTTGCGGCGGGAAATGACGCGCCCGGTCTCCGGCGAGATATAGAGCTGCGTGTTCAAACGGTCATCAAAATCGGCGCGCCACACCGGCCGCTTACGGCGATATTCATGCGGCGGATCGGACATGAGCGTCAGCGTTTCGATTTCGCCTTTACCGACATAATCGGCGCGCGCAACCTCGCGCGCCGTTTCTTCCTCAATGGGGGAAATTTTCTCGCCGCTCGAGGCGTCAAACAAGGCGCGCTCGCTGACCCCCTCGACTTCGTAGACCGGACGGCCGAGGAAATGGCGCAGAGAAACCATAACGACGCCGTCCATTTGCGCAATCACGCCGCCGGGCGAGGCGTAGCCTTTGGCTTCAAGTTCCGGCGCCGGTGCGGAAAACGCGGTCCGCTCGCCGCGGACGAGGTCAATATGAAACCAGCTCATGACGACGCCGCTGGCCATCCAGAGCGTCACCTGGATGCCGAGCAGCAACCCGGCCCAAAGATGAAGTCGCTGAACGATCTTCGCGAAAGTCACTGCGCGGCCTTGATGTCCGATGCTGCAAGCGGCGTTGTCAGCAAGGTGCGAAAGGCATCCCACCCGTCTTCGCCGGCGGTCGCACGGCGATCAATGTAGTCGCTGACAATATCGCGGCCGAGATTGTAGTTGATGACATAGCCGCGATAGGTCTCAATAAACCGCACGCCCTGCTCGGCCCGCTCGCGCGACTGCAGCCCGAACTCCATGGACATCCGGATCGCCTCTTCGCGGTCCACCTGACCGTCAAGATAGGCCCGCGCGATATGGTTGCGCGAATGGGAAAGCTTGCGTCGCGCTTTGTTCAGCGTATCGAGCTTTTCCGCGTCGCCCGGATTAAGCCCCGCCAGCGGAAACAGGACGTCGCGCTCAAAACTGATTTTTTCATCGCCCGGAAACGCTAGCTCGATACCGTAATTAGCCGACCCTTCCGCAGTAATCGATAAGGGTGAGAACAACGGGTAGACAGAATATTCGATCCATCCGCTCGCGTTCAGAAGATCGCGCTCGAGCATCACATTCCATGTGTGGTGACCCGGATAGCCCTCATGACAGCCGAGATCGACGGCGCGATCGATGATGATCGGAAAGTCTGTATTCACCTGGATCAGGCTTTCATGATCGCCCTGATACCAGTTGTAACCGCTCCATGGTTTGTCGGTGACAAACTCCAGCGTAAAGCGTTCGTTTTCCGGCAGGTCATAATGCGCCAGCGTCCGCTTGCGACATTCTGCGATTGCCGCGTCAAAAACCACCGTCAATTTGTCTTCAGCGATCGCAAGAGAGTTGCGGAAATTGTCAACGCGTTCGTGCAAAGGCGCGTCTCCCGGCAAGAGCGCGTCGATTTCCGAGAGCGCCGCATAAAATTCGCTTAACTCATATTGCGGCGCGACGGCGTCATAAAGAAGCGTTGTCTCTTCATCGAAAGGATAATTGTCGCCTTGCGCGATTTGAATGCGCGCGACGGCGGCGCGGGCGAGCTTTTCCAGCATGGCGCCGCGGATCGACGGCGCATCCGCATTGGCCCGCGAGACATTGATCAATAACGCCTCGGCGTCGGTTTCGAGCGCCTCAAGCGAGCGTGCGTCTTGCGTTGCCGCATCGGCCCATTCTTTTGGTCCATTATAGGCGTCGACAAAGGACGGGTCATGAACGCCGGCGGCGAGCGCGAGCTTTACAAACGCCTCCGCCATCGCATCCAGCGCGTTGACGGCGCCCGCGTCTTCCGGCGCAGCATCAACGCTCTCCTCAGCGGCCGGCGCTGCAGGTTTTGGGGAAGCCTGCCCAGAATCAGTTTCGCCGCCGCAGGCCGCGAGCGATAAACAGGCGACGGCGGCGGCGAAAGTTCTCACGGGTCTTGCTCTTACGCCGGTGTGCCGGAAAAGGTCGACGAGCCGAACGCGCCAAGCTTGACGTTTCCGGAAAGATTGCCGCCTTCTTCCTTGCCTTCAAATTCAAGCGTGATCGGCATCGGCGAGGTCACCTTGGCGTGCCACTTAAGAACGTCGCCTTCAACAGCGCCATTCTCGATCGGCGCGGCGCCCTGCGGGCCTGACATATCGCCGGTCAGCGCATCGCCTTCCTGCTTGAGGGTCAGAACACCCGTCTGGTCGCCCATGGGCGTTTTGATCGTGAGGTTCCATTTGCCGTCGACTGCCATCAGTTTCTCCTGTTCAGTCCCACTCAAGGGATGGCTGATAAAATTCCGGACAGACCTTAGCGATTGCGGGCCTTGGCGCAAGGGTGGGGTGCAGATGGGCTGTGACCGCGCACAGGCCTTTCCAAAATGCTGATACAGCAGCCTTAAAACCATTACGAGCGGAACCGCATTGCAGCGGCGTCAGCACTAACGATTGTTCCGACGCCAGACCTCCATGGCCTGCGAAATGGCGAAGGTCTCTCGATACTTTGGCGATTCTGAAGGGCGCGGCGGGCGGTCAGCCACCAGCGCCATGATTTCCGCCAGCTTGTTGTGGGCGGCTCCCGACTGACCGGCGCCAATGTAAGCGTGAAGTTCGACCAGCGAATCCGATAAGGGATCGTCCGCACGGATTACGAAATAGGGTTCGTCCTCGGCTAGATCGCTGTAGCAATCGAACTGGGACGGGTTGGCTTTTGATCCTGTGGGCGCGGTCATGGGCAGAGGTCCTGGATACTGACCTTGCTTCCTTTCGTGATTCGCTAAGCTATCGAAGACTTTGCAATGCTATTTTGTTCTTATTCACCTAGATTTCCGTCGTCCGGATTTAGATTCAAGAATTCAAAAACCAACAGCCAATTTCGACTAAGTCTAATATCGCAGTATCCAAACTTTTCGGTTAGAAATACCTCGTCCGAACATGGTTCTTGCAACTCGGCGCCATTCCTACTGTAAGCGTAAAACATGGGGCCCCCATGCGTGACACCGGCCGTAAACATCTTTTCCGATTCTTTGATCCATTCTTCATCTGTCCCGCCACACCACGCGCCACCATTAGCCATCATCAATCCAGGATAATATGGTTCTGTGCGAGCAAGCACGAATTCAGTGGTTTCGTAAAATGCCGACGGCGCATATATATTCGGCGTCACTTGTTCGAACAAAGACAAAAATCTATTCTGTTCTCGTTCGCTCACCTCGACAATCTCTCCCTCTCGGGATGTAGACAACTCAACGGACCCATCCTTTAGGCGAATTAGTCCTATCTCGTCCAAGTTTTTGTTCTTCTTCAGCCTATCAGCGATCTTTGTCATGGTTGACATATTTAGCTCAACAAGCGGTCGAGAACGCTCAACACAAATAGAGGGCCGATCACCTGGGCCCACAAAATCTCCTTGAGCGTTGGCAATAGAGACGAATGCCGGAAACAGGCATGCAGGACCGACAACAAAACGGAGCCAAAATACTTTCTCTTTGGTGGTTTTTGGCATCATGTCCCTTTTTCAGTCCATTGCATGGGATCGCTGTGCTCAGTTATCCAAAAAGCTTCTCAGCTTCCGTGACCGGCTCGGGTGCTTCAGTTTCCGCAGCGCTTTGGCTTCAATCTGGCGGATGCGTTCGCGCGTCACCGAGAATTGCTGGCCGACCTCTTCGAGCGTGTGGTCGGTGTTCATGCCGATGCCGAAGCGCATGCGCAATACGCGCTCTTCGCGCGGCGTAAGCGAGGCGAGAACGCGGGTTGTCGTTTCGCGCAGGTTTGACTGGATCGCCGCGTCGATCGGCAGGATCGTGTTCTTGTCCTCGATGAAGTCGCCGAGATGGCTATCTTCCTCGTCGCCGATCGGCGTTTCGAGAGAGATCGGCTCCTTGGCGATTTTCATCACCTTGCGGACTTTTTCCAGCGGCATGGAAAGTTTTTCCGCCAATTCTTCCGGCGTCGGCTCGCGGCCGATCTCGTGCAACATCTGGCGCGAGGTGCGCACGATCTTGTTGATCGTCTCAATCATGTGCACCGGAATACGGATGGTGCGCGCCTGGTCGGCGATCGAGCGCGTAATCGCCTGACGGATCCACCAGGTCGCATAAGTCGAGAATTTATAGCCGCGGCGATATTCGAACTTATCGACCGCCTTCATCAGGCCGATATTGCCTTCCTGAATAAGGTCAAGGAATTGCAGGCCGCGATTGGTGTATTTCTTGGCGATCGAAATCACGAGGCGCAAATTAGCCTCGACCATTTCCTTCTTGGCGATGCGCGCTTCGCGCTCGCCTTTCTGCACGGTCGATACGATGCGCCGGAAGTCCTGGACGGTAAGCCCCGTCTCCGTCGCAAGATTACCGATTTCTTCGCGGATCGTCATGACCTGCGCGCCGGCTTTGGTGACGAAATTCTGCCAGCCCTTGCCGGTTTTTTCTGAAATCCGGTCGAACCATTCCGGGTCGAGCTCTGCGCCGATATAGTCCGCTAGAAACTCGCGGCGATTGACGCCGTAGCTGTCGCCAAGGCGCACGAGCTTTCCTTCAAGCGCCATCAGCCGGCGGTTGATGTCGTAAATCTGTTCGACCAGCGCTTCGATACGCTGATTGTTGAGCCGCACGGAGCGCACGCGCTCAACAATGTCTTTTTGCAGCTTCCTAAAGCGTCTTGTCTGAGACGAAGTCAGATCCTCGCCCTTCAGATGCTCCTCGATCATAATATCCTGGAGACGGCGGAGCTTTTTGTAATCCGACGAGATGTCGTCAAAGGTCATCATCACGCCGTCGCGGAGCTCCGCTTCCATCGCCGAAAGCGACAGCGCGCCTTCGTCGAAATCATCCTCGTCGTCTTCGGCGTTTTCCGCCTTTTCAGCTTCCTCGCGATTGACGCGCTCGGCGACGTCCGGCTGCGTCATGTCGGGACGCGATTCCGGCCCGCCGCCATAGGTGGCGTCAAGATCGATAATATCACGCAGAAGGACGCGGCCTTCCATCAATTCGTCGCGCCAGACGGTGATCGCCTCAAAGGTCAGCGACGACTCGCACAAGGCGCGGATCATCGTTTCGCGGCCGGCCTCAATGCGTTTTGCGATTGCGATCTCGCCCTCGCGGGACAAGAGCTCCACCGTTCCCATTTCGCGCAGATACATGCGCACGGGATCGTCGGTGCGGTCCGCAGACGTACTTGTATTGGTGGTGACGACACCGGTTTTTTTCTCGTCCTTGGTCGCCAGCGCTTTTGACTTTGCGGCGGGTTCGGCGGGCGCTTCTTCGCCGTCGTCGTCATCTTCATTATCGACGACATTGATGCCCATCTCGGAAAGCTTGGCCATGATGTCTTCAATTTGTTCGGAAGAGACTTCTTCTGACGGCAAAACCTTGTTCAGTTCATCATAGGTGACGTAACCGCGGGACTTTGCCGACTTGATCAGCTTTTTTACATCGGCGTCGGAAAGGTCAAGGATCGGGCCGTCGCCCTGCTCCGCCGTTTCCGCCTGTTTTTTTACTGCCGCTTTCTTCGCCATGTTTTAAGAACCTTTTACCGGTTGAACTTTTTTTCAACGCTTCGCTTCATGCGCTCCAGCGCGTCATCAAAATTTTTCGGCGTAGCGTCATTGCCCTGCGCGCCCTGCTCGCTCGCTTTATTTGCGTTGACCAATTCTTCTCGCGCCGCCGCCGCCGCTTTCCAACTTTCGTCGCCATCCGTGAATATCTGAGATGCTGAACGCACAACCTCCTGTTTGAGGGTGGATTCATGCAGATGATGAGCCAGAGCATTTTGAAAACCTTGCTCTGCTTCGCCAATCTCAGTGTCGGGGCGGAGGAATCGGTGTTTCGAGAGCTCAGGGTCGTTCATAACCCGCTCCATAGAACCTGCCGCGCCGGTTCCGGTGAGATGGCTTTTCAACCCGGCGCTGTCAAGGCCGGGATCGGCTGAAATCGCCGATAAAATCTCGCTCAGAAGGTGTTTGAGGCCCTGATCGGCAAGTTCGAGGGCGAAAAACGCCGATTCCTGGCGCTCGATCAGCGGCGGGTGGTTAATCGCGGCCAGAATCAACATCGCCTCCCGGCTCCACAAAGAGGGCCCGCCGCGGCGTTTCAGACCGGCGCTCGGGCGGGCGGGCTCGGCAAAACGGAAGCCCTGCCCGCGCTGATTCGCGCCCCACCGGCCGCCTCCCGGCTGGCGCGCGCGGGCGTCCTTTCGAGACGGGGCGAAGCGCTCATCAAGGCGGCGGGCGAACTCAGCTCCGTAAGCGCCGCGAACGTCCTTGTCGGCGATGGTTTTTACAAGGTCGCGCAAATGAGACTTCAGCGCCGCGCGCCGTTCCGGCGTGTCGAGCGGGCGCGCCTGAATTTCCCGGTCCCAGAGAACGTCAACAAGCGGCGCCGTCTCGTTAAGAACCTTTTCGAACGCAACCGCGCCGTCCGACCGCACAAGATCATCCGGGTCCTGACCTTGGGGCAGAAAAGCAAAGGAGAGCGACTTGCCCGGCTTGACGAGGGGCAAGGCGCGATCGATCGCACGATGCGCGGCGCCGGTTCCCGCCTTGTCGCCGTCGAAGCAAAGAACCGGCTCGTCAGAAACGCGCCACAACAGCGCCAGCTGATCTTCCGTAAGCGCCGTACCGAGCGGCGCAACGGCGCGCCGGAACCCCGCCCCCCACAGCGCGATCACGTCCATATAGCCTTCACAGACAATCAATGGCGCCTTGTCGTCAGCCGCCGCAATGCGCGCCGCATTAAAATTATATAGCACCGAGCCTTTGTGAAAAAGCGGCGTCTCCGGCGAGTTCAGATATTTCGCGCGGGCGTCCCGGTCGAGCGCGCGCCCGCCAAAGGCGATAACGCGCTCGCGCGCGCCGGTGATCGGAAACATGACCCGATTACGAAAACGGTCAAAACTCGCCGACCCGTCTTCCGGCTTGATGATCAATCCGGCTTCAACCAGAACATCTTCCGTGAACCCCTTATTGATCAGAAAATCCTTAAGCCCCGAGCGAGCTGACGGGGCGTAGCCGACAGTGAACGCGGCAATCTGTTCGTCGCTGACATCCCGGCCGCGCAGATAGTCCAGCGCGTGACGGCCGTCATTGCGCCGCAACATCGCCGAGAAATATTGCGCCGCGCCGGCGCAGGCCTCGGCTAGCCCTTGGGCCCTTTCGGCCCGGGCGGCCTCGCCCGGCGTTTCCACCGGCAGCGGCAGGCCCGCTTCTTCGGCCAGACGCTCCACCGCCTCATGAAAGGTCAGGCGCTGGGTTTCCTGCAAAAACGAGATAATGTCGCCGTGCTTGCCTGACGAAAAGCAGTGATAAAAGCCCTTCTGATCATTGACGAAAAAGGACGGTGTTTTCTCCTTCGTGAACGGAGAAAGCCCAGCCCATTCATTACCTTGCTTCTTGAGCTTCACGTAACGCCCGATGACGTCCGAGGGCCGCAGCCGGGCCTTCAACTCATCAAGGAAATCAGGCGTAAAACGGGGCATCAGGCGAATGGACATCCTTAAATAGCGCGGTCCTCAATAAGGCGCGATACAAGCAGCTTAAAGAGGTTTCCGACGCTTTGGGCCCAAAAATCGCGCGCTCTGGCGGTCCGGCGGGAAGATATTTCTCCACAGGCGCTTATCCGGCGACCCGGTGATTGTCCCGATGCCGCACATTTGCTAGTTTTCGGGGAGCGGGTGGAGAAGCGGGGGAGAGAACTCGTATCTCCTGAGGATTAAGTGGGGAAGCCCGGAAGGGTTCCGAGGAGGGGCGGCGCGATGGCTCATCACGACGTATTTATTTCTTATTCGCGCGAAGATCGCCCGAAGGTTGAGAAAATTGCCCAGGCGCTGACCCAGCGCGGGCTTCGGGTTTGGTGGGATCCCGAAATTAAAACCGGCGCCGGGTTCCGTCAGGAGATCGCCGACGCGCTCGGCTCGACGCGGTCTGTCATTGTCATGTGGTCGCGCTACTCGGTGGCGTCGCGTTTCGTCGCCGATGAAGCCGACGAAGGCGCGGCGCGGGACATCTTGTTCCCTGCCCTGATCGATAATGTCGATATTCCGCTTGGCTTTCGGCAAATCCAAACCGCCGATTTGACCCATTGGCGCGGCAATCTCAACGACAACGCGTTCAAGGCGTTTATCAGCGCCGTCGGCGACGGCGCGGCTCGCGCGCAAGGCGCGCCTGACCGCCGGCCGGAACCGGCGCCCGCACCCGCATCGCCTGAGCCCGCTGCGGAAGCTCCGGCGCCAAAGCCAAAAAAACAAAAACCGCCAAAACCGAAGAAACAGGCAAAGGCGCCCAAACGCGCCTATACGACGACGGGATCGAAGCGACGCTTCGCTTTGTTTGGCCAGGCGGTCTTTATGGCGGCGCTGATCGCCGCCGCCTTCGGCGCCCTCGCCTACACATCGGATTTTGTTTTCGCCGCCTACCGGCCATTCTTTGTCGGCTCCATGGGCGTTCTCGCTTTTCTTTCCCGCTACGGAACATTGGAAGCAGACCGCGCCGCCGGCGCCGCCTCGCTCGCGCTTTTGCCTCGCTCTTATATGGCGCTGGTCCTGTTTTCGCTGATTGCGATTTCGCCGCTCATCCTTGAGGGCCGGATTTACGCCGCCGCGCTTGAAGGCGTTCAGGTCAAAGGTATTGAAGGCGCGGACATTAACGGCGTTACGCTCGACAGGGATGGCAAGCGGCTTTTGACGTCCTCTGACGACAACTCAGTCAAGCTTTGGGACGCGACCACCGGCGTTGAACTGGCGGAATTTAAAGAACACGAAAACTGGGTCTGGGGCGCAGACTTTTCACCGGACGGCAAATACGCCGTCTCCGCCTCGCGCGATCTCACCGCCGATATCTGGCGAACCTCTAACGCAAAGCTTGTTCGCCAGCTCAAAGGTCACACCAGCAGCGTGCGCGACGCCGCCTGGTCGCCTGACGGCTCAGCGATCGCGACGTCCAGCAATGACAATAATATCATCATCTGGGACCCCGAGACCGGCGAAGCCGTGCGCACGCTGACCGGACACGCTGACCGCGTCGCCGCGATTGATTTCAGCCCCGATGGCGAAAAGCTCATCTCAGCTTCCCGAGACGGCAATATACGCTTGTGGAACTGGCGCAGCGGAGCGCGCATTGCAGCGCTCGCCATTGGCGGCGAAGGCAATGATGTCGCTTTTTCCAATGACGGGTCAATGTTCGCCGCCGCCGCAGACAATGGCAGAATTCGCCTCTGGCGCACCGACGGCCGCGCGCGGCTCGCCACGTTCAATCACGGCGCAGACAAGGCTTTCGGCGTCGCGTTCGCGAACAATGACAAAACCCTGGCGACCAGCGGCATTGATCCAGTGATCCGTCTTTGGAATGTCGCCGACCAAACCCTCATCGCCGAACTCGAAGGCCATCGCGACGGCAGCCGCGCGCTCGATTCATCCGGCGACGGCGCCATCATTGTCAGCGGCTCGCGCGATAACACAGCGCGCATTTGGGATGCGGTCACCGGCAAGGAACTGGTCACCATGGGTCATATCAACTCAGCGATTGACCTGCCCATGGCGATCGATACGCCGCCGGTCTTCATCTCTTCGCAGGCGCCCGTCCCGGTCAATTTCAAAAAAGACCCGGCCGCGGCGGCAAATCTTCTTGGCAAAGGCGTTGTGATTGCTTTCGCGCTTCTGTTGGGGGCATTGCTCGTCAAAGGCGTGTTCTGGTTCGCAGGCGCCCGCGCCATCGCCCGGCCGATTGTGGTGACAGCGTTGTTGGTTGTTTCCACCTATGTCGGCCTGCTGACCGCCTCGGCCCTTCCCGCTGAAGCGCTCGCCCTGTGGCTGACGCTGGCCTTTGTGCCGGCGACGGTATTTGCGCTGCTGCGCTGGATCTGGCGGGCTGCAATCTTACGCAATTTCAGCCGGCGAACACGCAAAGCAGTTTAGCTGCATTCATAGTCCGTCTCGGATAGAACCCGGCATTGCGCCGGGAAACCGTTCTCGCGCCAATAGGCTGTCAGACCGAGGTCTTCGGCCAGCTGCTTGAATTGCGGCGAGCGCCGGTAATGCGCAAAATGCGGCAACCACAGATCTTCATAATCATTGTCGAAAGTATCGACATTGATCGCGTCATACGCCCGCAAAGCCATCATCACATTAGTCTTGTCCGTGACGTCAACCTTCTTCTCCGCGCCCCAGCCCGAGAAAATCTCCAACCGGTCGGGCAGCTGGTCCTCCGGGTTTTCCAGCGCGCTTATATACTCTTTATGCGGAAAGCCCGACCGCCAGTTGATCATTCGCGAGGCGGCAAACGCCATCATGCGCTCATTGCGTTCGAGAAAAACAGGAATGTAGGCGTCAAACCCGCCAAAATAATTGACCTCCGCATTTATGCCGGCATCGCTCATCGCTTCGTCGATATTCCCGAGCATGAGATTGACTACGGAACGGTAGCGGCGGCACAATTGCCTCGCCTCGTCCAGTTCGAGGCAAGTGTTAAAAGCGCTTATGGCGTCTTCGTGCGCGCCGACTGCGATATAGTTCATGCCGAGCCACTGCCACGCGCTGACATTTTTCGGATCGCGTTCCACCGCCTTATTCAGATTGTCGAAAGATTCCGCCCAAGGCGTCGGGTAATGGCCCCGGTAAGTTAATCCGATGACGGCGTAGGGCATGGACAGGTCCGGGTCCAACTCGAGCGCTTTTTTGTTGGCGGCCAGCGCCAGCGCGGAGTAATCGCGATCCATGATGCTATAGCTGGTCGCTACGCCGTAAACCGCGGCAAGCCCTTCCCATCCTTTTGCAAAGGTCGGGTCCATCTCGACGACTTGTTCAAACAGGCGCAGGCTTTCTTGCACATTGGCGATGCCGCGCGCGGCGAACAACTCACGCGCTTTTAAATACGTATCATAGGCGCTCATATTCCGGGTGGCGGTTTTGATGTTGACCGGCGCGCTTTCCTTCATGCCAAGCTGATTGCGCAATTCAACGACTACGGCAGTCGCTATTTCTTCCTGGATACGAAAGAGATCCGACAATTGCCGGTCATAGGTCTCCGACCATAAATGCCGGTCGTCGCGCGCATCAATAAGCTGGGCGGTGATGCGGATCCGCGAGCCCATTTTGCGGACGCTGCCTTCGAGGATGTGATTGACTTTCAGCCGCTCGGCAATGTCGCTGATACCCAGCGCTTCGTTTTTCAGGGCGAAGGACGAGGTGCGCGAGGCGACTTTCAACCCGTCGACGCGCACCAGTACGTTGAGGAGTTCTTCCGATAATCCGTCTGCGAAATATTCCTGATTGCCTTCCGGCGACATGTCCGCAAAAGGCAGGACGGCGATGGAGACCTCAGTCGGCGCAGGCAGCGGCCCCGCCGCCGCAATGTCGGTTTCACCGCCTGGCTCGCCAGGCGGACGAAACACAAAAAGCAAAACCGCCGCGACAAGCGCCAACGCGGCCGCAGCGCCCGCCATGTAGGCCGGCTCAGTTATGAGTTTTGCGATCAGGGATTTTGCCGCCGCGGTTTCAAGCACAGGCGCAGCGCCGCCTGTGAGTTCGGCGACGGCGTTCAGAACCGATCGCACCTCGGGGGCGGCCTGATCGCCCTTCCATTTCTGGAAGTCGATCATCTGATATTGACGGAACCCCAGCGGCGCATCGCATTGCGACAAGCAAATCGGGATCAAAATCCCCTTGTCGCGGGCGAAGACGGCCTCGTCTTTGACCCAGTCGGATTCATTGGCGTCGGACGACCAGGCGACGATGATGGCGTCGGCTTTGTGGAGCTGCGCCTCGATATCCTTCGCAAAGGACGCGCCGCCGCGAATATGGCGATCCCACCACACCGAGTGGCCCGCCGCCTCCAATGCGGCGGCCAACGCCTCAATCGCTTCGCGATCGGCCCGCGAATAGCTGATGAACAGATGCGCCATTTTTCCAGCCCGCCTGAGGCCCGCGCGCAATCTTTGGTTGCCGGCAAAGCCTCTTCTCCGCCAATCTATACGGCAATTCTTGGGTCTTGGCACAGAAATCGTGGGAGGCCCTTGCGCATTGGCGGAAAAAAGCGCACGTCGCGCCTCATGACGCAACGCACAATACCACTCCGCAATATCGCCATTATCGCCCATGTAGACCATGGCAAGACCACGCTCGTCGATGAGATGCTGCGCCAGGCCGGCGCAGTGCGCGAAGGCTCTGACATGGCTGAACGAGCCATGGACTCCAACGATATCGAGCGCGAGCGCGGCATCACCATTCTGGCGAAATGCACAAGTGTGTTGTGGGAAGCGGGAGACGAGCCTGTACGGATCAATATCGTGGACACGCCGGGTCACGCCGACTTTGGCGGGGAAGTCGAGCGCATCCTCTCTATGGTCGATGGCTGCCTTCTTCTGATTGACGCCGCCGAAGGGCCGATGCCGCAAACCAAATTCGTTTTATCAAAAGCGCTCGCTCTTGGCCTCAAGCCTATTGTGGTCCTGAACAAGGTCGATCGCCCGTCGGCGGCGCCCGATAAAGCGCTCGACGCGACATTCGACCTGTTTGCCGCGCTCGGCGCGAATGATGAGCAGCTCGACTTCCCGGCGCTTTACGCCGCCGGCCGCGACGGCTGGGCGGCGCGCACGCTGAATGACACTCGCGAAAATTTAACGCCGCTTTTTGAAACCGTCCTCGCGCATGTGCCGCCGCCTTCGGTCGAGGCCGATGGCGTCGCGGCGCCGTTCCGGATGCTGGCGACGACGCTGGAAGCCGATCCCTATCTTGGACGTTTGCTCACGGGCCGGGTTGTTTCCGGACGCGCCAAGCCGGGCGTCACCATGAAGGCGCTGTCGCGGGACGGCAAACAAATCGAACAGGCGCGGGTAACGAAAGTGCTCGCTTTTCGCGGGCTAAAACGCCAGCCGGTTGATGAAGCCCTGCCCGGCGACATTGTCGCCCTTGCCGGATTTTCCGAGGCGTCAGTCTCCGACACGCTTTGCGACCTTGCCGCGAGCGACCCCCTGCCCGCGCAACCGATCGACCCGCCGACCCTTTCAGTGACGATCTCCGCCAATGACTCGCCGCTTGCCGGCCGCGAAGGCGACAAGGTGCAGTCGCGCGTCATTCGCGAGCGCCTGATGCGTCAGGCCGAAGGCGATGTCGCGATCAGCGTCAGCGAAACGGAAGACACGGACGCGTTTGATGTCGCCGGGCGCGGGGAATTACAGCTTGGCGTTCTTATCGAGAATATGCGCCGCGAAGGTTTTGAACTCGCCGTCTCGCGTCCGCGCGTTGTAACCCGTACTGATGAAAACGGAACGCTCCTGGAACCGATTGAGGAAGTGGTCGTCGATGTGGATGACGACTATTCCGGCGTCGTGATCGAAAAACTCTCACAGCGCAAAGCCGAGCTGGTGGAAATGAAACCGGCAGGCGCCGGCAAGACGCGCCTCACCATGCATGCGCCGGCGCGCGCGCTGATCGGCTATCATGGCGATTTTCTTACCGACACACGCGGCACCGGCGTCATGAACCGATCCTATCTCGAACACGCGCCCCACAAAGGCGCCATCGAAGGCCGGCGCAATGGCGTTCTTATCTCCAATGGAGACGGCGCAGCGGTCCCGTTCGCGATCTGGAACCTAGAAGAGCGCGGCGTGATGTTCATTTCGCCGGGCGATAAGGTCTATGAAGGCATGATCGTCGGCGAAAACGCCAAACCCAATGATCTCGATGTTAACCCCTTAAAAGCCAAACAGCTCACCAATATCCGCGCCGCCGGCAAGGACGAAGCCGTGCGCCTGACGCCGCCCAAGCGGCTGACGCTGGAACAGGCGATTTCCTATATAGACGATGACGAGCTTGTCGAAGTCACGCCGAAGTCTATTCGCTTACGGAAGATTGCGCTGAAGCCGCATTTGAGAAAACGTCGCGCGAAAGAAATGGCTTAAGAGACAGGCCAAGGCGCCCTAACGGGTCGCCGAGCGTCCCGGCGACCATGGACGACAAGATAGATGCGGCGGGCGGCGCCTGAGACAATGGCGTCGCGACAGAATCGCGAAGCCAGGGCAGCAGTCTGGAATCCGACTGGTAGAATGGCGTGAAGAGCTGGCTGATGGTTTGGTAAAGCCAGATATGGTGCTGCCGTAGCTTTTTGTAGATTGCCAGCGCATCGCTAATATCCGCCATTTCATCGATTGATTTTGCAAGCGCATAGGCGTCAAGCAGCGCCATATTGGCGCCTTGCCCCAGTTGCGGGCTCGCCGCATGCCAGCTATCGCCGATATGAACAAGGCGGTCTTCTACGGGCGCGCGGTTCGTATGATGTGCATAACGGGCAAACACCAACTGTTCCGGGTTTTGAAGGGTCTCCAGATGCGCCTCCAGCGCCGGCCACAGCGCCAGAACATCCTCCTTCCACGCATCAAGCCCGTCCGCTTGCCACCGCACATAATGATCCTGACGCAAGCTCCAGAAGAACGCCGCAAGAGGCGGCCCGCTACCGATAGACCAAATGGGCATGACGCCAGCTGTCTTGCGCGCGCCTTCATATCGCTGTTCCAGCGTGTTTTGCATTAACGCCGTATTTTCCGTAAGCGGTATATTCGCCCAGAGCGCGCCATAGTCGAGGAATGCGTTTCTGCGCTCGATCAAAGGCGAGCGCAGACCAAGGGCGTCGATAATCAAATCATAGGGCGGCGACTGCCGGCCGTTTGCAAATTCCAAAGCTGCTTTCTCGCCAGCGCGCGCAGCGACGCCGGTAACTTCGTGTAGCGGCTCAAACTCGGCGCCGGATTTCATGGCCGCAGAAAACAGAAGTTCAAACAAGGTGGCGCGGTGAACGCCAATGCCGAATGTCTTACCGCCTCTCGCATCAAACCGCACATCGAGCGCGGTGCGCCCGCTCCTGGCGACCTTGCCAAAGAGCCGGTCAATGCGCACGCTGC
>Ga0209633_10002956_pt1 | contig 15962 bp, 14 predicted proteins | sample Cruoilmetagenom1_FD_187290 | JGI IMG/M metagenome (GOLD analysis project Ga0209633, IMG submission 187290) | Oil polluted marine microbial communities from Coal Oil Point, Santa Barbara, California, USA - Sample 1 (SPAdes) (version 2) | ecosystem: Environmental > Aquatic > Marine > Oil seeps ... | reverse complement strand
CCGTGGCCGCAAGCATTGGCTGTGGCGGGCAGTCGACGATGAAGGTGAGGTTCTGGACTTCCTGGTCCAGCCACGACGCTGCGCTAATTCGGCGAGGCGATTGTTGCGAAAGCTGCTGAAGAAGCAGGGTTATGCGCTGACGCGTATCACCACGGACAAGCTCAAATCCTACGCTGTCGCCATTCGTGAGGAGCGGTTGTCTGCGGTCCACGATCAGGGATTGCGCGCGAATAATCGAGCGGAGAACTCACATCAGCCGGTGCGACGACGCGAACGAAAACAGCAGCGGTTCAAATCGCCCGGATCAGCACAACGGTTCCTTTCGATTCACGCAGCCGTTTACAACGCCCTTTACGTTCAACGCCATCTTCTATCGCGCCGCATCTTCAAAGAATTTCGAGCCGCCGCATTTGCTGTCTGGCAGCGAAGTTGGCTTGCCGCTTGATCCGGATCACGATCGAATTCTGGCAACCGCGGCAGCTAACGTGTCAATGCCGAAGAAACACCATTTATGGAAATTCTGGAAATGGTTTCCTGTTGTGAAATAGGATGGCGGCCATGGCGATGGACCTTCCAACTAGACGGCGGCTGTGCGCGGCGGCGATTTTGGGTTGCCATTAACCGGCCGGGCATATGAGCGAACCCGAAAATAGTCGCAAAGGTGTCCAATCGATGGAGATTGGCGCCGGGCTCCTCGAAGCTCTGACGAAATTTTCGGGGCCGGCGACGCTCAAGGATATTTCCATACGGGGAGGAATGTCGGCCAGCAAGAGCCATCGATACCTGGTCAGCCTGATCCGCTCCGGCCTGGTAGTTCAAGAGCCGGACACCGGACGCTACGACCTCGGCCCCATGGCGCTGAGGATGGGGCTGGCTGCATTGCGCCGTCTTGACGTCATGCGCCTTGCCGCCGACGCGCTGCCCGACCTCAAGGAAAAGACCGGGCTGACCGTGTTGCTGACGGTTTGGTCGGATAACGGGCCCACGGTGATCCGCATGATGGAGGCCGATCGGCCTATCGTGGTCAACGTGCGCCCTGGCTCCACACTGCCGCTCCTGACCTCGGCCGCCGGCCGCATGTTCCTCGCCTATCTTCCGCGCTCGACAACCCAATCATTGGTCGATTGCGAGATTGAAACCGTGTGCTCGCACGATCCGGCGCCGAGCCCGCGAGATGAGGTAGACGTCACGGCGTTGATCGGCCAAGTCCGCGCCGCCGGAATGTCGCGTATCGAAGGCGATCTGCTGCCCGGCCTTTGCGCCATCTGCGCGCCGATCTTCGATTATCAAAACGACGTTGTAGCCGGGCTCGCGCTTTTGGCCCGACAGAATGGACTCGTCGATTCCGGTGAGGGCAGCGCGCCCAGGCTACTCAACTCGGTTGCCCGCAGTATCTCGCAAAAGTTGGGCTACGCCGGCTGAGCGGCACGTTCCGACCCGGCTTCCTTGGAACACCTGATTTTCCGCTCGATTGATTCCAAGCATTATATTCTATATTGTGAAATTGATATCTTAATACACAATACGGAAACGGGAGAAATGCGCGCATGTCCAAATCCGCGATTCTAGACGGCCCGATGCAGATTTCAATGTTCTCGGTTATAGATCACCACCCGTCGTTGCCACGCGGCACGAAGCAGTTTTACAACGAGATACTCGACCAGTGTGAACTGGCGGATACACTGGGGTACAATACGTTTTTCGTTGCCGAACACCACTTTCACGAGTATGGCGCCTTCCCAAATCCAGCGGTGGCGTTGGCGGCGGCGGCGACGCGGACCAAGCGTATTAAGCTGGGCACGGCGGTGGTCGTGTTGCCGTTTCGAAATCCGATACAAGTCGCGGAAGACTACGCAATGGTGGACCTGCTATCCGACGGCCGCCTCGTCATGGGGATCGGCTCGGGGTATCTGTCGCACGAATTCGAAGGTTTCGGCATCGATCCCCAGGTGAAGAGAGAGAGTTTCGATGAAGCCATAGATGTTATTCGGCGCCTGTGGAGCGGCGACAAAATCAGCTATGATGGTAAATTCACCAAAATCGATAACGCCGCGATCAATGTCGTGCCGGTGCAACAGCCGGCTCCACCTATATACGTTGCCGCGCTGCGGGCCGAGACCGTGTACTATGTGGGCAAGAACGGCGACCATATGATGATCGTGCCTTACGCGACCGTGGACGAAATCGAAGGTATGGGGCCGCTGGTTGAATCCTATCAGAAAGGCTTCGCCGAATCCGGTAAGAGCGGCCAGGGGGAAGTGGTCGGCGCTTTCCACGCCTATGTCGCAGAAACCGACGATCAGGCGCGCGCCGAAGCGGCGGATGCTTTCGATCTGTACGTTGAAACTCGGCAATATGCCAAGAGCCAAGTCTACGACGAGTGCGTCGCGAGCAAGGTCTGCGTTTTCGGATCGGTGGAGACGGCGGTCGAGCGTTTGGTGCAAATGTATGACCTGGGATTGACGCACATTGCGCTTTTGACCAACTTTGGTGGATTGGCGAACGATCTGGTGTGCAAATCGATGCGCCTGATGGCGAACGAGGTCGCACCGGAGGTCAATGCCCGACTGCGAGCCCGCGCTGCTGCGTAATACCAGAGGCCGATGAGCTTGACCCATCGGCCCCTGGCAAGCGCGCCCTTCGACAGGTTCAGGATTCCGCGCCCGGCCTCTTCAGGGAACGTAACCAACCGTCACTCTTTGTGACCGTTGGTATAAAGTGCAGCAAGCGGCACGAGGTTGTCGCCAGGGCGCTTATCGTTGCAATGAGTTAAGGAAAAAGGGGAGGAATCATGGCTTCCAACAATGCATCATTCCCACACAAGGAAGGCATCGCATCGCGGCAGGCACATTGCGATCTGCCCGAAGGCACATTTGAGCGTGAATTGGGCCGAGAGGGATTCTTTGGTTCCGCCACCCAAATGTATCATTCACATCCCCCCACGGGCTGGACGAGCTGGACCGGCCCCCTGCGCCCGCGCTGTTTCGATCTCAATAAACTGACCGCGGAGGACAAGTCCTATTGGGAGTCCCCGGTGGTTCTGCACAACGCCACCACCAAAATGCGGCAGTGGCGGATTTCCTCGGCGATGGATCATCTGGTGCGCAACGGCGATGGCGACGACCTATTATTCATCCACTGCGGGGCGGGTTCGCTGTTCTGCGATTACGGTCATCTGGCATATTCCGCGGGCGATTATATCGTCATTCCGCGTTCGACCATGTGGCGGATGGAGCCGTCGGAAAAAACGACAATTTTGGTGATCGAATGCACCAATGGCGGCTACACCCTGCCGGATCGCGGCATGGTTGGCCGGCACGCCCAGTTCGATCTTGGCATGCTCGACCGTCCGGCCATCGACGAAGCCTTCAAGGATCAGCAGGGTGAAACCGAGTGGCACGTTCACATCAAGCGCGCCAATGCGATTTCCACCGTTGTTTATCCGTTCAATCCCCTGGACGCGGTGGGCTGGCATGGCGACCTGGCGCCGCTGCGTCTTAGTGTAAGGGATATCCGCCCGCTGATGAGCCATCGCTTTCATTTGCCGCCATCGGCCCATACCACCTTCGTCGGCAACCGGTTCGTCGTATGCACACTTGTGCCGCGACCGTTCGAGAGCGACCCAGACGTGCTGAAAGTGCCGTTCTTTCACAACAACGACGATTACGACGAAGTCCTGTTTTACCATGCCGGGGATTTTTTCAGCCGCGACAACATCGATTCCGGCATGATCACCTGGCATCCGTGCGGCTTTACCCATGGTCCGCATCCAAAGGCGTTGCAGGGCATGTACCAGCCGAAGAAAACGGCGACCGACGAGTATGCGGTCATGCTTGACGCGCGCGACCCGCTGGAAATGGGCGATGCCGCCGCGCAAATCGAATGGACCGGCTATAGCGAAAGTTGGAACGCAGTGGACGGCCCCGTCGTTGCGCCGAAAATCCCGTCTGCCAAAGCGGCGGAGTAGCATCCGGATCGCGGTCTTGTTCTCAACGGCCGTGATGGGCCCGTAATTTTATTGGGCGTGGCCGGGAAAAAATGAAAGCGACTTATGAAACTTGCGACTTTGAAAGACGGAAGCCGCGACGGCCATCTGGTCGTCGTCTCGAAGGATCTGAGCCGGCATGTGTCGGCCGGCGGCGTGATCCGCACCCTGCAGGGCGCGCTCGACAACTGGAGCGAAGTGAAGCCCCGGCTCGAGGAACTATCCGGAAAACTCAATCTCGGTGTCGTCAAGGGCGAGCCTTTCGATCAGGAAGATGCGGAGGCACCCCTGCCACGCGCCTATCAGTGGGCGGATGGATCGGCCTATGTGAACCACGTGGAACTGGTCCGCAAGGCCCGGGGCGCTGAGATGCCCGAAACCTTCTGGACCGACCCGCTCATTTATCAAGGTGGTTCGGACAGGTTTCTCGGCCCGCGCGAACCTATTCTGCTGGCGGACGAATCCTGGGGCATCGACTTTGAGGGCGAAGTTGCGGTGATCACCGACGACGTGCCAATGGGAGCGAGCGCCGAAGAGGCCGCCAAGCATATCCAGCTCGTCATGCTTGTGAATGACGTGTCGTTGCGTGGGCTGATACCCGCGGAAATCGCCAAGGGTTTAGGCCTGTTCCAGGCGAAGCCGTCCTCGGCCTTTTCCCCCGTCGCGGTGACGCCCGACGAACTCGGTGACGCATGGGACGGCGGCAAGGTCAATTTGCCGCTGCTCTCCGCCCTCAATGACGCCCCCTTCGGCAAACCCCAAGCCGGGGTTGATATGACCTTCGATTTTCCGACCCTGCTGGCTCATGCCGCCAAGTCCCGCCCGCTCGGCGCCGGGGCCATTCTTGGGTCCGGGACCGTATCCAACAAGCAGGATGGAGGACCGGGCAAACCGGTTTCACAAGGCGGGTTCGGCTATTCGTGTATTGCCGAAATCCGCATGATCGAAACGATCGAGACCGGCAAGCCATCGACGCCGTTTATGAGGTTCGGTGATCGCATCCGCATCGAGATGAAGGACCGGAACGGAAATTCAATTTTCGGGGCGATCGATCAGGAGGTGCAAGAATACAAAATGTAATGCCACCGAGATGGCAGCGTCATCTATGAACGCCCCCTGCCTGCCAAGGGATTTCTGATCTGCGGCAAGGTTGGCGTTTGCAGTCTGCTAACCGGCCTGTTGCGTGAGGTTCACGTTGACCGCGGGCGCTGATGGAATCCGAGGACCGACGGCCGGTCCAAGCGCGTCTCTTTCTTACGTCTGGACCAGAACAGCACGATGCGGGCGAGGTGGACGAGGCGGTGTCGAAGATAGCCATCGCCGCTTCGGCGGCGTCAGGCGAGCGGCATCCTAAGGCCGACCGTTGCGATGGGGCGGGTGTCCATTTACATCCATAGATGTCAACACCTTAGCGCCGCCGGCGATTGATATGCGTCAATGCGGGCAAGGGCAGGCTTCGCCATCAAAGCCCTATAGTCGGGCTCGCCTTCCTGTGGCGATACGGTTTGCCGAGTCTGGGTTTAGTGCGTCATGCCATCGCGAAAAGGAGCGGACAGATGACCGACGAAGCCGTGACCAAGGTCCAATGGACCGACGCGCTCAGTGTCGGCGTGCCGCAGTTCGACGAGGACCACAAGGGGTTGATCCATATCATCAACCAGGTGCTCGACGCCGAACGCGAAGGCGGCACCGTGAAATGGGCCCTCGACGAGCTCACCACCTACGCAAATTCGCACTTCGCCCGCGAGGAGCGCATGATGGAGGAGGCCGGCTATCCTGATCTGGCGGCCCACCGCAAAGCGCATCAGGCCTTTATCGAGTGGCTGAAAAGCAACAGGACGATCTACGGCGCCGACCCGGGCGCCAGATACTACCTCGCCGAAGCCCTGCGCGAATATCTCCAGACCTGGCTCATTGACCACATCATGAAGGTCGACGCCGACTACAAGGGGCGGCTCCGCTGAGCGGCTTTATCAAAGTGAATTTAGCAGTGTCTTCTATCAACGCCCCTTGCTACTAGGGCATTTTCCGAGAGAGTAGAGTCTGGAAGGATTCCCAGGGCGTTCGTAGATGACGAAGCCGCCTGACTTGTCCGTGGGCTACCGCTGGAATCGAGACGCGGCACTGCGGGCGGCAAGACGCCCGGTGGTAAAGGCCCAGCCCAGCCCGTGACCGTGCCCTGTGATCGTAAAGCCGGCTTGTCCGGTGCCTCCCGCCGCGTATAGGCCGGCAATGGCATTTCCCGCCTCGTTCAGCACTTCGAAGCGCTTGTTTACAGCCAATCCGACTGGCGCAACCATAACATAGAGCTTCACGGGTCCGAGAGCGTAGAACGGGGGCGCCTGCAGCCTCAGCTCTTCCGCCCGGTCGCCGTTCACTTCGGAAATTGCCGCGCCCAACCGCTCGGCCGAAAAGCCCATCTTGGCGGCCAGACCGTCGATGCTGTTTGCCTTGTTGAACAGATCGGGCCGGGAGGAACGGTAGTCGCCCACATATGCGAAGGCGACGCCAGGCGCTGTCGAAATGAAGTGTGGCCATTGGGAGAACTGCTTCGCAAAACGCTCGTCAAAGACGATATAGGCCTTGCCTTCGGGCTGTTTCGCGACATGAAGGTTTGGATTTTTCATCTCGTCGGCAAAGCGATCTCCCTGATTGTTCACAAGGATCGCACCCTGTTTGTAGATGCCCAGGTCGGGCCCCAAGGTCGTGGTGAGAAACTTCATCATGAATGGACGAATGAGCCATTCCGGCATCCACTTCATGGCCCATACCATTGTCCGGGTCACCAAAGGGTAAGGCGGTATCATTTGGAGGAAGGACCGTTTGGGGAGGACGAAACGCAGATGCGCCGCGATTTCGGCGCCGAGATCCTTTCGCGGAACGATCCGCGCGCCGACTTCGGCGGCCATTTGTTGCCCGTCACCGGTATTCACGGGGTTGTAGACCTCGATGCCATCCAGCCAATTCTTCATGTAGGTGTGCATCATCGAAGCATTGCCCCCGATGTCGCCGGAGGAGAGCAAAACGCCTGCGCTGGCGGAGACTTCCAGCAGCCCATCGGCGCTCTGCGCCTCGATGCCGATGACCTCTTTGTCCTTGGTGCGCAGCTTGACGGCCTTTGTCGCCAACCGGAATGCGACGCCGAGTTTTCGGCAATGGCGTTCCAGGCGAAAAATGTAGGCGCGCGAGGTCGGCATGACCTGATGCAGACGCGAAACGGTATGGGGCGGCTGCGGCAGCGGACCCAGGAAATTCACGCCGACCGACCGCAGGAATTCGATCGTCTCGGCAACGTTCTCGGTCAGCAGCTTCCGCAATTCGGGATCATCATCAATCCCCATAGCCTGAATGATAGAGTTGAGATCATCGGCATGCGCTTCGGGCGTGTCCTCGATGCCGGCGCGCTTCTGCATCCCGCTTTGCGCAGCCATGATCGAGCCGACCGATAGGGCTGTCGTCCCACCCAGGCGTTCCGCCTTTTCCAGGACCAGCACGCGCAGCCCAAGCTTCGCGGCCTCGGCCGCCGCCGCCAGTCCCGCGCCCCCTCCACCGACCACGACAAGATCTGTGTCAATCTTGGTAACCGGGCGGGTCGAATTCATGAAACCCATTGGAATAAAGCGTTCTTGAGGCTTTTCATTGCCAGGCGAGGTAATACTCGACCGCTTTTGGATCGGATCGGACCTCCAGCAGGATCGGTCCGCTGGCATCGCGGGCCCGAGCCAACGCGCCGGGCAATTCGCCGGGCGCCTCGACCTTCTGGGCCGAAACGCCGAGGCTCGTAGCGAGACCGGCGTAGTCGATCGGCGGTTCGGGAACCCAGCCGAAGTCCCTGATCTCCTCGTCCGTCCAACCCCGGTTTTTCTGTGCGCCGTAAGCGACATCGTGCCAACCGCCATTGCTGAGCACGATGATCACGAGGGGAAGCTGCCACAGGGCGGCGGCATGCAGCGCATTGGCGGTGAACATGAAGCCGCCGTCCCCGGCAAAGGCGACGACGCGTTGGTCGGGACGGGCGATCTGCATGCCCATCGCGGCCGGCACGCCCCATCCTTGCGCGCTGGCTCGCGCCGAGAGGCCGAAGTAGCGGGTCGGGTCGGGAAAATCGTACATCTGCAACATACAGGCGGTGCCGGTCGTCGAGTGGTCCAGGATCACCGCTTCCGTGCCGAAGACTTTCTCGACCTCCTTGATCAGGCGAGGGATCCTGATCGGCGTTGCGTCCCGGTCCTTGCCGATCTCCTCGGCCAGCCGGCCGCGATAATCGGCGCAGCGGGCATTGATTTCGCTCGCCCATTCCGTCCTGGCCGCGCCATGGCCCTGCGCCTGCAACTCGCGCCTCAACGCCGTCAGCGAGGTTTTGGGATGGCCCAGCAGGCCGACATCCGCCCAGATCTGCTTGCCGAAATCCAGCGGGTCGGTCGTCATGAACACGATCTTGCTGTCGGCCGGCGGCGCGTTCGACAGCGGCGCGGTCTCGGTGAATTCGGCGCCGACGGCGAGGATCACGTCCGCCTGCTCCACCAGCGGAGACGCGGGCGAGAAACGGCCGGCGAACAGGCGATGATCGTTGGGAAAGCCCATGTAGGCCACATAGGGCTCGCCGAGCACCGCCGCATCGAGGCTTTCGGCCAGCGCGACGAGTTCCTCGACGGCGCCGTGCTGAGCCACATCGCCCCCGGCCACGATCAGCGGACGTGCGCTGGAGCGCAACAACTCGGCCGCCTGGCGAACCCCTTGCGGGTCCGCCGAGGCCGCCGAGAAGACCTGCAGCCGGTCGGGCCGCGCCATCGGCGCCGAGGCGAGTACATCTTCCTCGACCTCCTCGGCATAAATATCCATCGGGAAGGCAAGATGGACGGGGCCGAACGGCGGCGTCGTCGCCATGATCACCGCCCTGGCGACGGCTTCGGGTATTCGCGCCGCCATCGGAACCTGCCAACTCCATTTGGTGAACTGGCGCGTCGTCTCGGTGATGTCGCCGGGAACCGAGGCGTACTGGTCTCGCCGTTCGAGCCGCCGGCTGCTGGTTGTGGTGGTGAAGATCATCGGGCTGCGATCCGCCCAGGCCGTGTTGACACCCAGCATCCCCAAAGCCGTGCCCGAGGCGTGATAGAGATTGACGAAGGCCGGCCTGCCGGCCGCCCGACCATAGCCGTCGGCCATCACCGTCACCGCGGTCTCGCTTGGCCCGGTGAAGTATTCGATACTGTCGCGGTGGCGCTTGAGCGCATCAACCAGCGGATGTAGGCCCAGCCCGGGCACGTTGAAGGCATGGGTGATGCCGTTCGCGATCAGCGACCGTGCGAGGATTTCCGCGCCGGTGATCTTCAATCAGTCCTCCCGGCTTTCCATGTCTCGGCTCAGAGACCGCCGCTGACGTCCAGCGCTGCGCCTGTGACGTAGGACGCCTCGGACGAAATCATCCACATCACCGCCGAGGCGATCTCGTCCGGTTTTCCCATGCGTTGCATAGGCACTTGGGCCAGCAGCGTGCGCAGCCGGTCCTCGCCGTGCCCCTGATGCACTTCGGTGTCGATCACGCCGCAGCGGACGACGTTGACGCGGATCCCTTCCGTCGCCAGCTCCCGGGCGAGCCCCAGTGACATGGTTTCGACCGCCGCCTTGGAGGAGGCGTAATGCACCCAGACGCCGGCGCTGCCCATCTTGGCGGCCCCCGAGGAAATGTTGACGATCACTCCGCCGGCGCCGCCGTGCTTCGTCGACATCCGGCGCGCGGCCTCGCGGGCGCAGAAGAACGAGCCGTACACGTTAGTTCGAAACACGAGATCCAGCTGTTCGACGCGCAGCTCGTGGATGGTAGCGCGGCCGCCATTGGTGGCGGCATTGTTCACCAATGCGCGGACCCCCCCGAAGGTCTCGTCGACCTTGGCGAAGGCCGCCGCGACATCGGATTCAACGCTCACATCGGCCTTGATGATGATGCCCTTGCCGCCGACCGCCTTGACCTCCTCGAGGGTCCGTTCAGCATCCTCGGTGCGGCTGAGATAGATGATCGCTACGGGCATGCCTGCCCGCGCGCCCTGAACCGCGACCCGGGAGCCGATTCCGCGTCCCGCCCCCGTGACCATCAGCGCGCCAGATTCCATATCACTCTTCCAGATGTTCGTCGTACCAACCCCGAGCCGGATACGGCCGGGACAAAAATTTGGTCAGGAACCACTCATCACGGCGGCGAAATGTTTGATCGATTCCTGCAGAGTGAAGGCTGGCACATAGCCGAGTTCGCGCTTGGCCAGGCTTATATCCGATGGCGCCGGGCGTTCGACGGTGAGCCCAGCCAACCCGCCCTCCAGCGGAACCTGGATATCGACTTCCAGCGAGGGGTACAATTCGCGGACCGCATCGACGATTTGCATGTAGGTGTGGGCCTGACCACAGCTGAGGTTGTAGACGCGGTTCTTGGGGTCGTCGGCAAACAGCGCGGCCACATTGCCTGCCGCGCAGTCGCGGGCATCGACAAATTCCTCGTTGCCGCCCCAGACGGTCATCGGATCGTCGATGACGGCCGGCTTGCCCTCGACCGCCGGCTCGAGCAGGTCCGCCAGCATCTTGCCTGGGGTGTTCTTAGTTTCGCCGCGCCAGGCGCTGAGCACCGCGCCATATCGCAGAACGACCGCGTCCGTCCCGTATTCCTGCTGATAGAACAGGGCGATATGCTCGCCGGCGAGCTTCGTCACCGAGTAGAGCGTATTGGGCCGCTCGGACAAGACCCGCATCGAGAAATCCTCGGGGAATGTCTCGCCTCGGAATGAGTTGAAGGTCGGATAGCCCACCGTGCCGGAGCTGGCCAAGACGACGCGTCGCAAGTTTTGCTCTCTGGCGATTTCGAGCATATTGGTGACGCCAAGCACGTTGACCATGACGCCGCGGCGTGGCTGCCCGCGGATCGCCCGCGACAGCATCGCCGCGGTATGGACGATCGCGTCGATCCCGTGCTCGCTCACCAGGGTACGCAGCCGGTCATAATCGACAATGTCGCCCTGCACGATAGAGACCTTGTCCGAATCGACGATCGACCCGATGGATTCGAGGGCGGGCTCCAAATCCAACAGGACGACGGAATGGCCGTCTTCCGCCAGAAGCCGCGCGGTATGGCTGCCGATCACGCCGGCGCCGGTGACGAGAATAGACATTTAGGGCCTCTTGCAGGGTCAGAAGGAAACGGCTTGCAGCCAGAGCCTAAGCGACTTACGCGCCCAGGTCACAAGGACCTGGGCTGCAATGTTTCAGAGGCCTGGACAGCGAGATATCAGGGACTTGGACGGCGCGGTCCTATGGAAATATCACCTCGTCTTCCAGCATCCGGTTCTTGGCCGCGAAAAAGGCGATATGCAGCGAGCCGTTCGGCGCGTGCGCCTGGTGAACGCTGCCGGGCTTCCGGATCGCGTAGTTGCCAGCCGTGATTTCCCCGTCATGATCAACCAGCGAGCCTTCGAGCACGAACGTCTGCTCAATGCCCATATGCTCATGCAGCGGCGTCTTGGCGCCCGGTGCGAACTTAAAAAGCAGCGTCGAGGCACCTGTCTCCTCGTCATGCGAAAGCGTCTTTATCTGGATACCCGGAAAGGGTGTTTCCTCCCAGGGCATGTTGTTGACGTCGACCAGGAAGGATTGATTTTCGGTCGGCGCCGTTCGCTGCCCGACCGGCTCATTCTTGGTGCTGTCGTTCATGGTTTCCTCCTCTTTCCCGCGTGCCGTCAACGGAACGCGACGGCCGCATCCGCCTTGCCGAGCAGCGGCATCCGACGCAGTGTGCGCGGCTCGCTCGGATCGAAGTTTTCACGCATATGCTGCACCGCCTCATTGTCCCAGAGAATAATGTCGCCGACGCGCCATTCATGCCGGTAGTAGAATTTCGGATCGTTGATCCGGGCCGATAGGTCGGCGATGATCTCGTCGCTCTGGTCGCTGCCGATGTCAAGGATATGGTGAACCGAGATTGGGTTCATCCAGACGTGCTTGCGGCCGGTGTGCGGACTGATCCAGACCACCGGGCGGATGCAGCGGGGCGATTCCTGGGCAATCTCGGAATCCTCCATACGCTCGTTCGGATCGCGGCCATAATCAAAGACGTGCAGCGCCTTCAGACCATCGAGACGCGCCCGGTAGTCGGCGGGAAGGCTTTCGTACAGCGCCGCGGAATCGGCGAACAGCGTGTCGCCGCCCTGTGCCGGGATTTCGATGCCATAGAGCGTGCAGGCGACCATCATCGGATCGAAGAAGGTCTGGTCCTGGTGGAAATAAAGCTCTCCATTGGCAAGGATTCCATCCGCCCTGGTGTTGGAGATGTGCTGCGACGTCGGCTCGCTGCCCTCCGGCACATAGCCGCCGCGATAGGTGATATCGCCAAAGACCGAGGAATATCGTTCCTGGTCCACCTGCTCCAGCTTCTGGCCGCGAAGCAGCAGCACGTAATGCTTCCGGAAGGCGGCGAGCAATTCCTGTCCGGTCTGCTCGTCGATTGGAAGCCGCAGGTCGATCCCCATGACTTCGACGCCGACCACGTCATGCAACGGGCGCAAGTTGAGTGCCACTTTTACTCCTTTCCCCCTTTGAAGAGGATGCCGCAAATTTGCGCCAAAAAAATTAGTGGTCGTTCATTTAAGGAAAGTGGCGCATATGGCGGAGTGCGCGAGCGAAAGACCGCCCGACGAATTTGGCTGGTCTCCCGACGACAGATCCCACTTACTTGGAAAACAGTTTGCGTAGGACAGGGCCATGTTTGGGACTTTTCTTGATGACTTCAGCCCAGGCGGTGTCCTTGGCGGCCTTTACCCATTTCTCGCGGTCAGCGCCCTTGAATTCTATGGTTTTCACGCCCTGGCTCGCCTGCCAAGCTTTCTGCTTGGCCAAACGCTTTCCGTATGCCGCATTCGTGCGTTCATGCTTCAGGCCGACCCTCATGAGCACGCCCCTTTGGGCGTCCGTAAGGCCGTTCCACACCTTTAGATTGGCCAGGGTCATGATGGTGGAGGAATAAAAGCCAGGCTCGACGCGATACTTGGTCACCTTGGCCCAAGCGGGAATCCAGCCCATTGCCGGCCAGCCAAATCCAGCCACCGTGCCATTTTCCATGTAGGAATAGATCTGGGCGATGTTCGAGCGCTGTACCGTCGCGCCCAAAGACGTGAAGAACGCCACGTACACCGGCGCGACACGAAGGTGAAGTCCGGTCAGATCGGGTTTGTCGATCTTCTTGTTGAGCCAAAGGTAGTACGGACCGAAACTCGCATGGCGCACTATGAATTTGATATTCTTGGCTTCAAAGATCTTACCCATATACGCGAATCCCCCGTTCTTGCGCGATTCGGAGGGTGTAAAATCAGAGAGCCTCAATGCCGGAGTTTCCTTGATAACGGCACCGGTATATCCGTCGGGACAGCCAATAATATCAAAGACTCCCTTCGACAACTTCTGGGTCATTGTGAACGGGCTGCCAATGGCGGGCGCCCCGCCGAGCAGCTTAATCTGAATGATCCCCTTGCCTTCCTTGTTAACCTCGTTGACGTAAGCTTCGAAAGGCTTGGACACAATGGAGTTGATCGGGAAGCAGCTTGCGCCCCTTAGCGTAACTTCTGCGGGCACCGCCGGTGCGGCGGAAAGTCCTATAATTACCGCCGCCGTCGCAGCAGTAAATGTGCGTCTGCCAATAGCCATTTTTTGTTCCCTCCCCGATTTCTTGATCTCATCCCGAGGAACCAATTGATATCAATTAGATCCCTTATGATATCAATTGGTTCCTTAGTCTGATGTATAATCAATCTAGATAGTTAGCTAACTACACGGTTTGAAAAAAGTCAACGGCGGCCCAAAAAGGACCTGCCTCGGAGTTGGGGTTTTGTCCCCACAGTCCAGGGCAGAGGCTCGCAGACCCATGGGGGGCAAACACAAACAACGTAGTTGGTTCAGGTGGCAATCAAAGGCCAACGCCCGGGAATTAGCCAAATCCATAGGTTTCAGCTTTCATCAGATCTCGGTTTTTATCTCAAAGATGTGGGCGTTGTGGCGAAGCGATCTAGCACCGCCCCGCTGAGGCACTCGGAGCCATTCGCCCCACCGGGCTATCGCTACTGACCCGGCCGGCAGGGCCCGCAATTATTCAATATTCGAATTAACTGACTTCGGGTCGCTGAGGGAGGGGGGTGAACAGTCCAACACAAAAAAGGAACACGCCGCCGCCATCGTCGGAGCAGCCACGCGATATCGGGCTCGAACTTCAGTACTCACCGCCAGATGGATTCGTGGAAACAATCGTGGCCTCGCCGGTCGAGCAACTCCTTGATGTCCCGGCACCTCAATTTTGAATAGAAGTTGGACCAGATAGAAAACCGGATCACGGTCGGCGGATACCAATGCCGGGCACAGGAAACCGCGGGCACCCTTTGGAAGAAACTTAGCCAGTACCCGAGCTTCTACATGCTCCCGGACCGGGGCATCGGCCTGATCGGTCACGACCCGCTTTTGGGCGTGCGATATCGCGTGGGCAAGCTTACGCGTACGGTCGACATCGTCGGTCCAGCCGAACATCTAACTGGTGACGTTGATATCGCCGAAAACGTTGGTGACGAACCGGTGGTTCGGCTTGCCCCTGACGTTGTTGAAGGGCACTGGACGGGCGCCGTCGAGATGCCTCTACAGGCCCGTCACCTCAAGGTCGGGGCGACATCCTTGTCGGTCTCAATGAAGTCGCCATGTGAATTCAGCCATTCCAGCGTGCCCCGCAGGTCGCCGGCGCCCTTCGCCGCGGCAATATCGTTCTTCAAAGCCGACCTGTTCATCCCCGACCTTCTTCCTTCGGCGGCCCAAAATCTTTTATTTAGTTAACAAACTAATAGTGAAGGTATGCAGGCTATGCCAACGTCCATCGCCATGTTGTTCGAGCGATGACAATTCCCCCAAGGCCAGCGTCTTGGCACTGTTAGACATTCAATGGACACGTGGTATACACGCCGCGATTGTCGAGATCAGTCCGAACCGACTCCAGTGGTCTTGGTTGAGCAATTTTAATACCGGTGGAGTTGGCCGCGTGGACACTCGAAGCGATGGTATCGGTAAGCGCAAGGCCGTGCAAAGCCCTACGGTCGAGAGTACCGGTTTCCTAGTACGTTCAGCCAATCGCGCGATACAACGTGCGCTTGAGAGGAGAATTTCCCTCTTTGGCGTGTCTCCGGGGCAGTGGTACTTCCTCCGGTTGCTGTGGGAGGAGGATGGGCTTACTCAACGGGACCTGAGCGCCCGCGCAGGCATGACAGAACCGACCGCGGTGGTCGCACTCAATGGCATGGAGAAGGCAAAACTTATCCGCCGTGTCCGTAGCGAGAAAGATAGGCGCAAATCGCTCGTCTTTCTCACCAAGAAGGGCACAAGCCTGCGCGATGTCATGCTGCCAGTCGCCACGGAGGTGAATAGTGTCGCCACCGGTAGCATACAGCCAAGTCACTTGGCCATCCTGCAACAAGTGCTCTTGAAAATAGTCGACAATCTAGACGGACCCAAGACGTAGATCCTTACCGCGCGTGCGCCGTCGCCGGCCCGTCGGGCGGCATGCCAATGCCGTCTGCCGGTGGTTCGCGATAAGTCCAGTGCCCATCACTTGACAAGAAATTAGTTAGAATACTAAATATTAGCGTCAACATCTTGCTTTGATGTCAAAGAATGTTTCGAGCAGAAATCCCCTTGGAGCCACCGCATTCAGTATGAAAGCTTCCCGCAACGCTTGGCCCGATGAACCGTGGCATGATCGTTAACGTGTCACTGTCCAAAGACCGCTCCGCAGGGTTTGCCGGCCATCAATTCGACCGGCGCCGACCGTGCGAAGTAGGTAGCCAAGGCCGACAGGTCCGGCTGAGCAGAAGTTCCGAAGCGCAGCCCGAAGCACGGGGCCAAGCTCAAGGAACTATTGACCACGTAGTTGGTGTTTGCAGGCGGGGACCGGTCATCGAACCGGTCCCCG
>Ga0209633_10002954_pt1 | contig 15980 bp, 13 predicted proteins | sample Cruoilmetagenom1_FD_187290 | JGI IMG/M metagenome (GOLD analysis project Ga0209633, IMG submission 187290) | Oil polluted marine microbial communities from Coal Oil Point, Santa Barbara, California, USA - Sample 1 (SPAdes) (version 2) | ecosystem: Environmental > Aquatic > Marine > Oil seeps ... | reverse complement strand
GACGAGATTCTCCGGGCGATTACATGTGTTGGGCCGGTCTTGAGCCAAGTGTATGGGCGGGTTGAAGGAGGATGGCCGATATCGGTCCTCACACCCGCCGACCACGCCGGCATGAGTATGGAGACGCCCGATTTGTTTGGGAGTTGCGGTCGGCCAATTGAGGAAGTCGAGACCCGTCTGCGGTCACTTCCGGGGGAACCGGACAATGTGGGCGAACTTCAAGTGAAGAATGACATGACATCGTCCGAATACACCGCGTCGGATGGGTGGTGTTCGGTTGGTGATGTTATGCGCACGAATTCGCAAGGATACCTCTTCTACCAGCGCCGCTTGGATCGGATGATCAACACCGGCTATCACGTTTACCCCAACGAAATCGAAGCCGTTATCGCGAGTATCGCCGGCGTAACGGAGGTCGCTGTGATCGGCGAACCGCACGAGAAATGGGGCGAGATGGTCGTGGCTTATGTGGTCTCGTCGGGGGAGGTTTCCGACGCTGAACTCGTGGAGAAACTCACCCGCATATCGGCTGAGCGACTTGCCAAGTACAAGGTGCCCCGCAGGTTTTCTGTGGTGGGTGAATTACCAAAATCAGTTACAGCAGCACGCGCGAGCTAGTTCGCGAGAAACAAAGGGAGAGGAACGAAAATGAAACCGCTATTTGCCCTTGGAATCAGCGCAGGATTTTTGGTTGGGTGCTTTATATGGTTGACTCTTGCTGTGCCAGTTCTGGGCCTAATCGCTTGGGTAAGCCTGATATCGGCGGGGGCCTATTTCTCAGCTGGCGGGGGTGTTGATGGACTGGTAAAGCCCATGGCCGCGGGCACTCTCGGAGTAATTTTCACCGTGGTTGCCCTCTATGCGATTGGGGCTTTGGGTGGTGGGACGACGCCGTTCGTATTGACCGTCACGCTTCTCGCGTTCTTGATCGTCATGTCCTCCGGAATTCAGCTGTTTTCCAACATCCCGGCTGCCTTTATGGCGGCGGCGGCCTATGTTGGCGCTGGAGGGAAGATCGATTCCAGTATCGTATTTGTCCTTGTTTCTTGGGGCGCGGGCCTGGTTCTTGCGTTCGGAATCGATAATCTCTCCAAGGCGATAGCTGGTAGTGGTCGATCTGCATCTTCCACTTGATTGACAAGCGTGAGAACCTCGCCCTAAACCACACCGTCATCTACTGCGTGCAGCGCGGAGAAATCCGGGTCTAGCGAGGGAGTTCCAGGCTCAAAGACACCAAGTCGAACCACGACGTTGCATGGATCTAGGTCGCTGCGCCGCCGCTTGGGAAAGATCCTACTGATGTCGTCGGTTGCGAGCACCAGATTTACTTTCCCAGTTCATATCTCTGTGGCAAGTTTTAGGTTGTCAAAGCCGATGTACTGCATCCGTGGTTGTATGCCCCCGCAACCACGTCCGATAATATCAGATGAAATGAGATCGAATCCGAAGTGAGTAGGTCATTTTGGCGGGCAGAGTAGCTCCGCGCATAAGAAAACAGCCCGGTTTCATAATTCTATGGTGTTCTAGCGATCCGGTATCCTCCGCTAGATTGTCATAGTGCCCAGAAATCGGACTTGGAGACGCCACAGATGAGTTTTCGCACCGCGACCACTTCCAAATGGGCCGAACTGAAGCAGGGCCTTGAGCAGCGCAAACAGGCGGACTTCGACTGGGAACATGGTAAGGTCGCCCTCTACAACTACAAAGTCGACAAGGGCCTCGACGAGGCCATTCGAGGTGCCTACCAACTCTATTTTGGCGAGAACGCCCTGGGCCGGAAGGCCTTTCCAAGCGTCGCGCAACTAGAAGACGAGGTAATCAGCCACGGCCTCGAGCTCTTCAACTGCCCGGAAGGAGGCGCCGGCATCTTCACGTCCGGGGGCACCGAAAGCATCATCATCGCGGTGAAAGCGGCGCGGAAGTGGGGGCGGTCCAACAAGCCGCATATCAAGGATCCCGTTATAATCGTGCCGGAAACCGCGCACCCTTCCTTCAATAAGGCCGCGTACCTTTTGGATATGACGGTCGTCCGGGTGCCGATGCGAGATGACTTCCGTGCCGATGTCGACGCCATGCGGAACGCGCTAACGCCGGACACTGTGATGATTGCCGGGTCCGCACCTTCTTACTCACACGGTGTTTTCGATGATATCGAGAGCATCGCCAGATTGGCCAAGCAGCACGACCTGTGGTGTCATGTCGACGCCTGCCTTGGAGGATTCCTCGCGCCTTTCGTTAAGAAGCTTGGCTACAATATTCCGGATTTCGACTTCGGCATAGAGGGGGTCTCGAGCCTTTCCGCGGATCTGCACAAGTACGGCTACGCGCCGAAAGGCGCCTCACTGTCCTTGTATCGCACCCAGGATCTCAAGGATTGTGCCAGGTTCACGTTCAATGACTGGCCCAGGGGCGCCTATATGACTTACACGCTGAGTGGGAGTCGTCCCGCTGGCGCCGTGGCGGGTGCTTGGGCCGCGCTGCATTATCTTGGGCCAGAAGGATACCTCGCGGCGGCCAAGACGGTCATGGAAACGCGCGACGCGCTGATCGCTGGTATTGAAACGATTTCCGCTTTAAGCGTCTATCATCCATACGATTTGGGCGTTTTCATTTTCGGCTCGAATGACCGTCAGGTAGACATTAACGCCGTGATGGAATGCATGCGAGAGCACGGCTGGTTTGTCGGGAGTACCGCAAAACCGGTTGCCATTCATTACTCTGTCAATCCTATCCATGCACAAAGCATCGATGCGTATCTGTCCGACTTGGAGTCGTCCGTGGATGAAGTGCGCCGCACGGAAAGAAAAGCTGCGTTTGATGACGACACCTATTCCTGAAGTGGAATAGCGGCCAAACAAGACATTCCGCAGCCTCTCTCAAGTTATGAGATGACCGTAACTGTCCAAGAAGGCCTCGAACCGGTCTGCCACATGTTCGAAATCCGCTTCGGTATGTGCGAAGGAGAGATTGATTGCACCGCGTCTTGTAATATAGACGCCGTGGTTCAGCATGAACAGTTGATAGAGCTTTCTCAGAGCCTTCGACGTTTCGATTTCCTTTGGATTTTTCGGCAAAACCTCTTGAAAATGAAGCGATAGAATCGATCCATAGCATCCTGCTTTAAGGGGCACCGATTTCGCCGCGGCGATAGCTTCCAATCTCTGGCGTAGGTCGTCACCCTTGGAATTTAGTGCCTCAATGCCGCTTTTCGTGGCGACCTGCCGCAAGCCGACATACCCAGCGATCATCGTCAGCACATTGTTGTTGAAGGTACCGCCATGCATGACCGTTTGGGGATGCATCGGGCTTAGTCGATCCAGCACTTGGGCTCTGCCGCCGACGGCCCCGAAGTTGAGGCCGCCGCCCAAGAACTTACCCAGTGCCGTAATATCGGCCTCGATCCCCAAGATCGATTGCATACCACCCGGAGCGAAGCGTGCTGTTTGCACCTCATCGAGAATCAAGAGTGCACCAATACGGTCAGCGGTCGCTCGCAAGGCCTTAAGGAAGCCGGGGTCCGCCATAATGCCGCCGCCGCTTCCCATCATTGGTTCGACAATAATTGCCGCTATCTTGTCTTCATGTTTGGCCACCAGGCGATCCACGCTCTCGATATCGTTAAAGGTGCCAAATATCATCCTGTCGGTTTCGACGTTGAGCGGTTTCGCCGGCAATATGTAATTGCACATGTAACCGTGGTATCCGCCTTCAAAGGCGAGGATCAGTCGGCGGCCAGTGACGATCGTCGAAAGCTTCATGGAAATTAGATTGGCCTCCGTGCCGGACGTGCAAAACCGGACGAGGTCGATGGAGGAGAACCTCTTGCAGATTTCCTTACCCAGCGCGACCTCATGTGCATGCGGTCCGCCGTAGCTCATACCGTTCGACAAAGCGTCTCGCAGCGCTGCCGTAATGGCCGGATCGGTGTGCCCATAGAGTGCCGCCGTCATGTCGCAGGTGAAGTCGACGTACTTGTGGCCGTCCGCATCCTCCACTGTACTCCCGTCAGCACGTGATAGGAAAAGTGGAAACGGATCGAAATGCAGTGACTGCCGGGAACTGCCCCCGGGCAGGTAGGAACCGGCCTCCTCAAACATACTTTTGCTGAGCGAGTTGGCCTCTATGTATCGATGCTCTTCAATATCGATAGCTGCGCCAATATCGGCTGCTCGATTCATGTGCGGCATTTCTGTGATCTCCGAATGAAAATCAGTAACGATCAATTCGACCCAGTCCAACGGCGCACGCCATAGACCATTCAGCCGGAACACGGCGGTTCGTCTTGCGCTCTTGATGACCTCCTGCCAGATCGCCGTTTCCACTAGGCATGGCCTTAGCCCCAGAAAAGGGTCAGCACTAGGCCCCGAAAAAGTCGCCGGGCGGAGCCCGGCGAGGTGCTTTCAATTGGTCTAGATATCTATTTTTGGAACCAAGTGTTCCAGCGTTCGGCCAACATATTCGCGTTTTCGTTAATGTATTTGAAGTCTGGAACTACCATGGATTTTGCCATTTGTTCCGGTGTTGGCATCCGCGCTTTCGTTTCTGCGTTAACAAAATCCAACGCAGCTGGAGTTGGCGGAACGACGGTCATATCCTCCGTAATACGTGCTTGGACTTCCGGGTTGAAAATGTAGAACTTGAGAAGCTCCTTCGCCAGCTCTTGATTAGGGGCACTTTTCGTGATGGCAAATCGGTCACCGAGCACCAGTGCACCGTCAAAGGACCAACCGATTGGCTGACCTTCTTTCTTCAAAGCTGTGGTTCTGGTCATCCACATATAAGCCATGTCAAATTCACCGTCCCGGAACCCCTGTTGAGTCTGGCTGCCGGAAGTCCACCAAACGCCAATATTTGGTCGAAGTTTGTCCATCTTGGCGAATGCCCGATCAAGATCCAGGGGGAAAAGTTTGTCTAGAGAAACACCGTCGGCAATGAGCGCAGCAATGAGGTGCCTCCAACCACGGGTATTGGGCATCGAACGGACACCCGGATACTTTTTCACATCCCAAAAGTCGGCCCATGTTTTCGGCCCACCGTTCGGAAACTGTTTTTCGTTGTATGTCATGAGCGTCAAGCCGCGGCCAAAAAGGACGCCGTTGGAATTGCAAGCGTCATCTGGAATTCCAGGTTTGCCATCGAACTCCTTTTTGCAAAACTCGGTATGATCAAGCACGCGAGTGAGGTGGTCGGGCGCTTCCGCTTCAAGTTCACCTTCCTGATACAGGTCCCACTCCATATTGTTTGTTTTAATCATCGCTTGAATTTGATTGCGACGTTCGCCGGTACTTGCCGTACTCACATAGACAATCTCAATCCCCGTTTTCTTAGTGAACGGTTTGAACCAATGCTTCTCCACGATTTCTTGGTATGCCCCGCCACCTCCAGCGAACACAATGCGTTTACCAGCAGCGTCCGCGTTCGGTGTGGCAAAAAGCGCCATGGCGGCGACAAGGCCCGTAATTATTTTACTCCAATGTTTCATAACAACCTCCTGTTTGTTTGTTGTGGATTTAAGAGTGCTTCGGCTGATCCATTTTGGATTGAACGAACTGATAAACGCCAAGCAGCAGTAACGAGACCAAAACAAGCAACGTTGCGACGACTGCAATCACTGGCGTGAGGCTAAAATCGATGTCTTCGAACAGTTTTCGGGTGATCGTCTTTCCGTCGATACCTGAGATGAAGAAGGCGACTGTTGCTTCATCAAAGGACGAAATGAACGCAAAGATTCCTCCCGCAAAAACCCCGGGCAAAATGTTCGGTAAGACGATTGTAAAAAAGGCCTGCACTCGGTTCGCACCGCAATTGAGTGCCGCGAGTTCTAGCGTCGAGTCGAATTTTTGAAGCGATGCGGATACCGAAATTACAACGTAAGGCACCGCGAGCATCGTATGGGCGAGCAGAAAACCAAAAAAATTGCCTGTTAGCTTCAACGGGGCAAAGAACAGATAAAGCGCGATCGCGATAACGATGTGGGGGAGAAGCAATGGGCTGAGCGCCAAGCCAAGAACAATAGACTTTCCGGGGAAACTACCACGCACAAGCGCCACTGCCGCAAGGGCTCCAACAACGGTTGCCGCCAATGTCGTGGACAGAGCTATTCTGGCACTGAACAAGGTGGCTGCGACCCAATCCTTGTCGGTAAAGTACTCAGCATACCAACGCAATGAGAGCTCGGTTGGTGGGAACTGTAGGTAGCGAGCATCGCTAAATGAGATCGGCGCCACTATGAGCGTGGGAAGAACTAGGAAAACCAGAATGAGGGCGACAATTCCACCAAAAACTAATTGCCCAATACTCAGTTTTCGATGATTAACACGCATAGAATTCTGAGCCGCCACCCTCCCTCTCTCAGTCCTAATTTCCATCTGAGAATCCTTTGCTAAACGAAAGGACATGACGGAAGGCGAAAGCGATTACGAGAGTGACGACGAGCAAAAGTGTTGAAAGAGCTGCCGCGAATTCCCAGTCAAGCAACTCTGTTGTTTGCTGTGAAATTAGCGTTGCCATCATGAGAGTGGTCGGGCCGCCAACCAGTGCTGGTGTGACAAAAAACCCGAGCGCCAGGATGAAAACCAGTATTGAGCCCGCAAAGATACCCGGCAAACTTAGCGGCAAGTACACCGACTTGAAGACCGTCACCGGCCCGGCACCAAGGTTCTTCGCGGCTCTTGGAAGTTCAACCGATATGGATCTCAAAGACCCGTAAACTGGCAAAATCATGAAAGGTAGCAAAACGTGCACCATCGCCAGCAGGACAGCGTGCTCGGTGTAAAGAATTTTTAGCGGCTTATCTATCAGCCCGATGTCGATGAGAAAGTTGTTTACAATACCTTTCCGCTGAAGAAGCAATATCCATGCATAGGAACGGACCAGGACGGATGTCCAAAGTGGGATCAAGACGCAAGCCGCTATCCACGGCACAAGCTTTGACTTGGCTCGCGCCATTGCAAACGCAACAGGGTAACCAAGCACAAATGCGCCAAGTGTCGTTAAAAGAGCGATCTCAAGTGTGCGGTACAAGACCTTGAGATAGAGGGGCTTGGTGAAGATCCGCGCGTAGTTGTCGAGGGTAAAACCGGGTGAAAAGAGGCTGCTGACAAGCATTTCACCAACAGGGTAAACGAAGCCAAAAAAAATCAACAAAAGAAGCGGTGATACGAGCACAAGAGAAAACAGTGTCGAATGAGTTCTCCTTGATCCGCCACTAACTAAAGGTAGCGCGATAGATGGCGCGGTGCCGCCAACGATGGTTTTGTCATCAACGGTCATTTGACAGCATCATCAGCGTGGAAAATGTGCGTCTTCTTAGGATTGAAAACGACATCAATACTGTCGCCGCGAGACAAATCGCTGCCGACGGCACCATCGGGGATCTGAATGTGTATGGGTTCGGGCGTACCGACAGATAAGCCGACAATGAGTGTATGGTGAGTTCCGACAAATATGTTCGCCTCCAGAACGCCTGGAATGGAACTCTGCCCGCCTTGCCCGGCTGATGCGATGCCTAGACTTTCGGGCCGAACAGCGATCTGAACCTTTTGTCCTCTCTGCAACGCTGGGTTGGCACTGACGTCCGCGCTTAGCCTAAGGAAATGCTGTTCAGAAAGACGAACCACAGACACACCGCTTTGGCACTCGTGGATTTCACCAGAGATGAAGTTCATTTTTCCAATGAAGTCAGCGACAAAAGCCGATTGCGGCTTTCGATACAGGTCCGCTGGTGTGCCGACTTGCTCTAGTACGCCTTCATTCAGGACCGCGATACGGTCAGACATCTTCAATGCCTCCTCCTGATCGTGCGTCACATAGACGACTGTGACGGCAAGGCGCTCTTGAAGGCTCTTAATCTCGATTTGAAGTTGCTCGCGCAGCTTTTTGTCGAGCGCGCCAAGGGGCTCGTCCATCAACAGGACTGGAGGCTCAAAAATCATGGCCCGCGCGACAGCGACACGCTGTTGTTGTCCGCCGGAAAGTTGAGAAGGCATTCTGTCGCCATACGACCCCAACCGAACGAGATCGAGTGCATTTGCCACACGCTGACGAATAACGTCGCGTGGCACCTTACGCATTCTCAGCGGATAGCCGACGTTCTGGGCAACCGTCATATGTGGGAAAAGAGCGTATTTTTGAAAAACCATCCCAATGTTTCGCTTATTGGGTGGCATGAAGGTGATGTCGTTTCCGCCTAGGAGCATGCTGCCCGTGTTAGGCAATTCGAAGCCGGCCAACATCATAAGCAGGGTGGTTTTGCCGGACCCTGACGGACCGAGAAGAGACAGAAGTTCGCCTGCAACAATATCCAGGGAGATATTGTTTACAGCCAGTACATCGCCATATGTCTTAACGACACGTTGAATGGAGACGGGCGCTCCTTTCATGAGTGGTCTTTCTAATTTGTATTTTTCAGGGACTCTTGATGGCGCGTAGTGCGTCCTTAGCAGTGAAAAAGGAACATCTTGCACGGACGGACTGAATGCGCCAGACGACATCCCTGTGTGCCCTTTACTTCCCGATTTCTTTCCAAAGAGTTAAGAAGAGATTGTATCTGCCATCAACTCATCGTCATTATGACGGCAAGGAAAATTGTATGAGGAGTAGGGTTTGGAGTTAGCGGATCGGTTCGCGCAAATACTTGTGCAAACTGGGAGGATGTATAGGCCTTCAGCCGTCACGCTGTCCCCGGCACTTCAATCGAATATTCGTCGTATGCGCGAGAGCTGGCTCTGTGTTTGAGTCGGAACGCGAGTCTCTTATCTCGGCTTAATGGGCTCGCCTGCGGAGATCGCGAAGAATTTCCCTGGCCGCATTGTGCCCCGGTAACGCCGATACAGACCCACCAGGGTGTGTCGAAGCCCCGCACTGGTAGAGACCTTTGATCGGCGAGCGGTAGTCGGAGTAGTGCGTGGCGGGCCGTCTGAAGAACATCTGATCGACGGTCATGTCGCCATGATTGATATGACCACCTGGGATGTTCAGATCCCTCTCAATATCCTCAGGCAGGATCAGTTGCGTGTCGATTACGCCATCCGAGAAGCCGGGGGCGAATTCGTCGATAGTGTTCAGGACCTTTTTTAGGAAGTTTGGACGCTCCTGGCTCCACGACCCACTCGCTAACTCATAGGAGGCGTGTCCGCCGTAGACAAGCACGATGTGCTTACCCTTCGGTGCCAGTGACGGTTCCAAATAAGTCGGGACTGAGTAACTCATATACGGACGGGACGAATACCAGCCGGGCTCCGCGTCATCATACGCCTGATTCAGGTATTCCATAGTCGGCGAAATTGCCACGGCGGGCGGATAATCGGTACCGGTCTCGCTTGCGTCGAACGCCGAGAATTGAGGTGGTCTCTCGCACGCAATGTTGAGTTTGAATGCCGCTCCGCGGGTCTTAAACCGTCGTACTTCGTCGATGAAATCTTCGGGGAGGTGTTCGGTGCCAACCAATTTTTCGAATAGTAGCTTGGCATGCAAATTGCCAACCACAGTTTTGGCCGTGTATTCATGACCGTCCGCCGTTACAACGGAGGTGACGCGACCATTTTTAGTCTCGATGCTCGCGACCTCGCTGTTTACATCAATCTTGACCCCATGTGCTTCGGCGGATTTTGCCATCGCTTGTGTAATGGCACCCATTCCGCCGACAACTTGACCCCTTACAATGTCCTCACCATATCTGCTGTCGTGGTAGTGGGCGATGATTTGATAAAGCGACACCCAAGCCGATCCGACTGTCTTCGGGCCCATCAGGCCGCCGCCGGCTACAAAGGAAAAGGCAGCTTTCACTTCGCTGCTTTCAAACCATCGGCTGAGATATTCCTCCGAGCTTTGTGTAAATAGATCAACCAACTTGTAGAAGCTATCTCCGATCTTTCTATAATCCCAAATAAACGTTGCGTTTTTCTTGAGAGACCTCCAGTCACTGCGGACGATATCGATCGGAGTCTGCGTTCGAAGCAAGTTGATCACATCCGCGACGTCGGTCAGGTATTCCAGAAATTCAGGATAACGCTTGGCGTCATTCTCGGAGAAACGCGCTATGTATTTTTGTGTCTGGGCGGCGTCGGTACTCCACATCAGGTAGCGCCGATCATCCAGCGGGCGAAACAGAGCATCAGTACTTTCGAATGCCCGCAAGCCGTAATGCCGTAGTTCGAGGTCCCTGACAACCTTAGGGCTCAGCACTACCGCGCGGTGTGCGTATGTTGAGGCGGAATAGCCAAGCACAAACTCTTCCGTTATTGCAGCACCGCCGACAATGTACCTCCGTTCTAGGATCAGCACCTTTAGACTTGCCTTTGCCAAATAACATCCACAGGTCAATCCGTTGTGGCCGGCTCCGATTATTATGACATCGTATCTGCTAGGCTTACTTGACATTGTTGATGCCCGATGTGTTGTTGAAGAGAATGGTCCGGAAGTTGTCACGCTGTCTTCTCTCATCTCGTTCTGCGAGGTCGCGTTGGCGAACACTCTTAATGAGACTGACCTAGAGCGTAATTCCATAAAGAACCGCTTCGTCGTTGACGTCTTAACAAGGGTGATGCAGGGGCTCGCTGCGGTCTTCCGGGCGACCAGGTCATGGCCGGCGCGCCTTTTCCACTCTCTTCAGTCGGCTGAGAACCGACGACAGCAATGCAGTCGAGATTACCGGCTTTTGCCAGGCTCTTGGCAGCCGCAATCAGCATCGAGGCATGGCCGTCGTGACCGGCGGCAGATAGGTAAGTTCTGGTCGTCCCGGCCGGCAGAGTGCTGTGTCGGATCATCTCACACGCGTAGGTCCACTGCTGTGGGTTTTGGACAATACCCATGTGCCACCCAGTGGCTAAAGCCGCTCCGGATTATTGCAGGGGGGTATTTCATATGCAGTCAGTGAGGGTTAACAGGTCATTGGACGGACCGTCGTGGGCGAATCCCTTTGGAATCGCTAATAAAAATGCAATATTGACTAGCCCGCCAATGGCGCTCAGACTTTATGCGGGAGGTGATAAGGAATGGCCGGAATGCTTGATCAGTTGACGGAGGGGCGCTCGTTTTCGCGCGCGCCCGCACATCCGAGCGGTCTACCGTCGGCGGTCCGCATTACGCCGCCTTTTGAGTATGGCAGTGGGTATGAGGATGCGTATCTGTCGTCGCCCGAATTCCTGATAACTGCCAAGCACATCCAGGCGCGACAGACTTTCGAAGAGTGCGAACCGGGCCTCGGACGCCTCATTTTTCTCTTTCACCTACACGGCAAACGGCAGGTTGAGGTGGAGGGCACTGGCAGCTACACGCTCAATTCTCCCACATTTGCGGCCTTCTATCAGGCCGAGGGCATTGCGAAACGCAGTATTTGGACTGGAGGAGATCGAGAAACCGCCGTTTCCGTTGGATTTTGGCCACAGAGGCCGCCGAAGGTCATTCGTGGCCCGATCAGTTCGCCCTCGATGCAGCTCACGCAATTCGGAGACAACCTCCAACCGTTCGTTTGGATGCAGCAGCCTTTGTCTCTGGAGATGGAGCAAGCGGCTCGCTCGATATTGACCCCCAGGGTACACCATGCGGTGTTGGAGGACTTCCTCGAGACGAAGGCCCATGAATTGCTATGCCTTGGGCTCGATGCGGTTTTGAGCGCCTCCGAATTGGCAACGGGCGGGGCATCGCTTACCCAATCCAAGCTGTGCAAAGCACAGCGAATACTCGACGCGAATTTGAAAAACGTCCCTTCTATAGGATACCTCGCGCAGGAAGTGGGGCTTAGCACAACCGTACTGTCGGCAGAGTTCTCCAAAATCTTTAACTGCAATGTTTCCGGGTACGTTGTGGAGAGGAGGATGATGACGGCGTATCATCTTCTGGGTTCAACGAAGATGCCGTTGAAGCAAGTTGCCTACGAAGTCGGCTACAACCACGCTTCTAATTTCAGCCTGGCATTCAAACGGTATTTCGGATCCACGCCACGTCAGGTTCGACGTCGCGTTAACTAGGAAATGTCCGCGCGAGGGCGGTTGAACCGTCACGATCTTGCCGTGCCGCTTGGCCAAGCGGGTGAGCCAGGGTCAATCCTGTAGGGATTGCCACGTTAAACGGCCAGTCGGCACAGACATTTCCGGTTGAGGATTTTCACATAGCTGCGGCCGTACCTTCCCGCAAGTCGAGTGCTGTCGGCACGACAGTGCGCCATACCCAGTACCGCTTCCTGCGGGTCGAGACCACCATCTCATCCATATGCCAGTCCAGTTAACGTAACTTTTCCTTTGTGGCGCTGTGCCCCGCGGGCCCATATAAAATATGAGAAAAACATAATCCTTGAGGTGTTGCTTTTCCGATCATCCCTGCAAGGCTGACCTATCGGTGAACTAACCCAACAAATGATCGGGTTGCACGAAAATGTCCAACGGCGAGGGAAAAATGCAAGGCCCGGGATCAGCTCCCAGAGTTATGGTTGGCCGTTTCTTTCATGAGTCGAACGGATATAACCCGGTTCCAACGTTGAGTTCCGGTTTCGAAGTTCGCGGTGGGAACGACGTTCTGGAATCCGCCCGTGGCTCGGGCACCACGTTGGGCGGCATTGTGGCCTCTCTGGAGAAGTCCGGCGTCACTTTAGTCCCAGTCCACTCTGCCGCGTCGCCACCAAGCGGGCGTGTCGAACACAGCTTTTTCATGGAAATCCTAGATATCTGGCTTCGTGCGATTGAACGGGAGCGGCCCGATGCGATCGCGATCGAGTTGCACGGAGCAATGGCGACGACGGAGTTAACTGACGCGGACGGTGAGTTTCTCGTAAACCTTCGGGAAACAGCTGGAAATGACGTGGTCATAGGCGTTGGACTAGATCTTCATGCGCACGTCACACCGCTCATGCTTGGTGCGGCTGACATCTGTATCGCCTGTAAAGAGAACCCTCACTCGGACGTTGTCGAATGCGGAAATGATGTTGCACGACTGGTGATTGAAGTCTTGCGAGGCGACCTGCACCCGGTCATGACGATGGCGAAGACCCGCATGCTTCTTCCTGGCAAGAACGGAACAGGTGAAAAGCCGCTTTCGGATATGCATCGGTGGGCCCGGGCCATAGAGGCTTCCGATCCAGATATTCGAGATATCACGCTCTACAACGCATTTCGGTTTCTGGATGCGCCAGATATCGGCCAAGCGGTGGTTGTGCTCACGAATAAAGTGCGGCCGAACGCGAAACGGATCGCAACGGATTTTGCAGTCGCGTTCTGGGAACGTAGAAAAGAGTTCGTTGACGATTTGTTATCGATTGAAGATGCTTTGCATAAGGTCCGCGAAGAAAGGTGCAACGGCACCCTTCCATTTGTCATCGCGGATATGGGCGATCGCGTTCTCGCTGGGGCGCCCGGCGATAGTACGAAAATACTCGCGGCGACGCTCGGTTACGAATACCCATTTAAGGCAGCCATTCCGATCACCGACCCTTTGGCCGTTGAATCGGCGCGGGCAGCCGGCCTCGGATCCACCATTTCGCTTCCGCTGGGCGGCAAAGTTACGCCGGGGTTCGAGCCGCTTCAGGTTACGGCGACCGTTGCAAACCTGACGGACGGCCGTTTTTCGATGCGGGGACCGTATCAGGAAGGCGAAACGACATCGATGGGGCCGACAGCTCTTGTGACGATAGACGACCGGATTTCAGTCGTTATCTCTTCGAAGCCTGCTTTCAGCCACGATCCGAACGCTTTCGAGAGCCTAGGCCTTCGCATCTCGGAATTGGACTTCATCGTGGTAAAGTCGGGCTACCATTTCGAGATCAATTTTAGCGGCCTCGCGGTCCCAATGCTCGTCAAGAGTCCTGGATTAGCATTCTATATGCCGGGCGACATGCCGAGAAATTTTAGCCGGATTTGGCCCGACCATGACGTGGATGACGACCCTTTCATGCCCATCATGACTTTCGACCGGCGCGCCCAAACGTAACTCAATCAGGGGTATGAGCTGTCAAGTACTCAGACCGAGAATTTTCCGCGCGTCGGACGGCGTTGCTGTCTCGTGACCAAGGATTTCGATTAACTGTTTTGCTTGATCAACCAGCTGCTCATTGGTCGCGAAGACGCCTTTTCGTAGATAGAGATTGTCCTCGAGGCCGACCCGAACGTTCCCGCCAAGGAGGATAGACTGGGCTGCGATGGGGTACTCGGAACGCCCGGTGCCTAGCGCTCCCCAGATAGCGTCTCCCGGCAATAGGCCCTTTAGATAGGAAATGGTCTCCGGCGTTGCCGGCGCATTCCATTTTACGCCCAGGACAAACTGGAATAGGGGTGCGCCTGATATCAATCTCTCCTTGATCAGCTGCGTAGCGAAGACGATATCCCCGCCCTCAAACACCTCCATTTCCGGTTTAACGCCTAGGTCCTGGAATCGCCTCGCCATCGTGCGCAGGGTCCGGGTCGTGTTCAAATAGACATAGTCGTTGCCGCCGTCGCCCTGGTTCGATGTCGTCAAGTCGAGCGAGCACATGTCCGGCAGGCATTCTTCGATATGCCGATAGCGGACCTCGGGCGGGGCAACCGTGGTGCCGGGACCGCCACGCGACTCATCCTCCGGATCGGGTACGAACCGTGCGTTACCGCCGCAGGTTAGGTTCAACACGACATCGGTGCTGGACTGACGAATACGATCCGTCACCTCCCTGAACAAGGCTGGTGTGTAAACGGCTTTGCTGGTGCCTGGGTCACGGACGTGAACATGCACGACCGCCGCACCCGCCTTCGCGGCCGCAACGGCGGAATTGGCGATCTCAGCCGGCGTGACCGGAAAGGCGGGATGGTCGCGATTGAACTCGGATCCACCGGTGACGGCACAGGTGATGATAACCTTCCGCCGACCGTAAGGGACAATTGGCATCATTGGCTCCCCGGAAATAGTCGACGATGGAATAGCCGTCGCTGATTGGGATCGTATTCAGAGCACGAGCAAAGCACTAAACGAAACGACTATGGTGGTTTCGAATTTCTTATGATTTACGGCCACCTGCGGCACCAGGGCATCTAGTTTCAGAGGTTTGATGCATTTTACATCGAGCGGCCAGATTCCGTGTCTTTCTGGGCCAAACGTGCATACAGTTCACCACCAGTTCGGGGGGGTGAATAGCCATAAAAATTGGCGGCGTGACCATAAACTCCTGCTCTAGGTTTCCACCTCAGTAGCCTAAATAATAATGCGGTCTGTCAGGGGATTGAGCAGATCTCGGTAAGGCGGGGTATCGGTGGCGGAGGCGCCTATTGTCGGGTCAATGCAAGCTTGCTTACGGAAGGGGCGGTCCTGCCAAGATGTCGAACAGAAACGAATCCATGTCAGGAGTCCGAAAAGGGATGCCGCCATGACGCTTGCCGAGGACATTGCTTCGAGCGTTTTGGTCCTTAAGTTCGAAACGCTTCCCGACGATGTTGTGAGCAAGGCTAAACTCCTCGTTCTCGATCACGCCGGATGCATGATCGCTGGCGGGAATACTCATCATGCTCAGATGCTGACAACTTTTCTGTCGCAGCACGATATTGGCGGCGTCGCGCCGAGCTTTCTTTTTCTGGGCAGCATCCTGTGATTTGCTGGTAGAAATGGGCTCTTGTATTAGTTTGGATCATCTATGCTGCTGCTTGGAAAAGGCCTTGCTGATATCGTTGGTATCGAGCCCGCGATTTGAACCTTGAACGCAGGATTTTTGGGTCGACACCAGGGACATCTACCTCCAGCCAAACCGCGCTAACTCGCTGGTTTTGACATGGGTTTGACATTCGAGGTCTAACTCTTTGATTTTCTTGAGTCGCGAGAGGTGTCATAATCCGCGTGTCGGGGGTTCGAGTCCCTCCCCCGCTACCAAATTTCCAGTAAAATCAATTAGGTACAGAAAGTTAGCAAAGCTGACGTTTTGCTACCTGAGCCGAAAAATTTCCCCGACTACGCGGACTAATTTTTTGCGCGGCGATGCCGGAGGAAGGGGGCCCATGGCCTCTCACCGTCTTATTGAAGCCACTTGGCCA
>Ga0209633_10002953_pt1 | contig 15982 bp, 15 predicted proteins | sample Cruoilmetagenom1_FD_187290 | JGI IMG/M metagenome (GOLD analysis project Ga0209633, IMG submission 187290) | Oil polluted marine microbial communities from Coal Oil Point, Santa Barbara, California, USA - Sample 1 (SPAdes) (version 2) | ecosystem: Environmental > Aquatic > Marine > Oil seeps ... | reverse complement strand
GATCGCTCGCCAGTGGCCTGTGCCGCGGCCTCACCCTTTACAGTTGCGGGGGCAGCGCCGGAATCGTCCGCCAACGAACACTTAAGGCGGGACTTACCGGCTTCCTCCCCATCGGTCGATCAAGACTATCATGCCAATCTGGCGGCGTACACGAAAAGCGATACGGCGCCCCGATTACTCATGACCGCTCCGAGACGCCCGCCTCGCCGAAGCTCGCCATGCCAGTATGCGTGACGGCGGCCGCGCGCACGACCGCGAGTGCCAACGCAGCACCCGAGGCCTCGCCCAGGCGCATGCCGAGATCGAGCAACGGCGCCTTGCCGAGCGCTTCGACCAGCCGCCGGTGCCCGGCCTCGGCCGAGACATGGCCGACGACGCAGTGATCGAGCGCCCCCGCATCGGCGCTATGCAGCACGGCCGCGGCGGCGGAACTGACAAAGCCGTCGATGATCACCGGAACGCGTTTGTTGCGCGCGGCCAGGATTGCGCCGGCCATCGCCGCGATCTCGCGGCCGCCGACCCGGCGCAGGGTTTCCATCGGATCGCGCGTTCCGGCCAGCACCGGGCCGTGCAGCGCAAGCGCGGCGTTGACGGCTTTCGCCTTGCGGCGCAGCCCGTCATCGTCGACCCCGGTGCCGCGTCCCACCCAGTCCTCCGGCGCCCCGCCGAGGAGCAAGGCGCAGAGCGTCGCCGCCGAGGTCGTGTTCGCGATCCCCATCTCGCCGACGAGCAGGAGGTCGCTGTCGCCTTCGACCGCCTCGTAGCCGGTCTGGAAGGCGGCGTTGCAGTCCTCCACGCTCATCGCGGGACCTTGGGTGAAATCGTCGGTCGGCCGTTCCAGCTCCAGCGGCAGCACCGCGAGCTTGGCCCCCATCACGCCGCAGAGCTGGTTGATCGCCGCCCCGCCGGCCTCGAAATTCGCGACCATCTGCGCCGTTACTTCGGACGGAAAGGCCGAAACGCCTTGCGCCGCAACGCCGTGATTGCCGGCAAAAACCAGACAGGAGACGTCCTTCAGGCGCGGCGGATGCCGGCCCTGCCAGGCGCACAACCACACCGCCAGATCCTCCAGGCGGCCGAGCGAACCGGCCGGCTTGGTGAGGATGGCCTGACGCGCGCGCGCCGCCTCGGAGGCAGCCACATCGCGTCCGTCCAGTTCGGCGAACAGCGCCCAGATATCCTGCGTCGATAATGTGGTCATGCCTCCCCCTCGTATATTTCGCCGGCCGGTCGCCAGCCGGTCTTCGGCCGGGCTTCGGCCGGGTTTCGGCCGGGTTTCGGCCGGGTTTCGATTGCACCGGGCCTTGCGCCGCGTGCATCCTAGCTGCCGGTTTTATTATCGAGGTATGTCCTAGCATGGCTTCCGGCAGCCCGCTAAAGCCCAGTGTCAAGCTACGTTTCGCGCCGCTATGGTCTCTGCGCGTCGCCTTCGCGTTCCTGACCCGGCTCCGCGTCATGGGCGTACCCGGTGCGGCGAAGGGCAATCTGGCGCGCGCGGGCTGGTCGTTTCCATTTGTCGGCCTCGTCGTCGGTGGGGTCGGCGGCGGCGTCTGCGCCGGCATGCTGGCGCTCAACCTGCCGCCGGTTCTAGCCGGAATCCTAGGTGTTGCAGCAATGGCGTATCTGACCGGCGCGCTGCACGAAGATGGGCTGGCAGATGTCGCCGACGGTTTCGGCGGCGCCTTCGAGCGGGAAGCAAAGCTTGAGATCATGCGCGACAGCCGCATCGGCACTTTCGGTGTGGTCACCTTGGTGCTGGTGCTGGCGGGCAGGATGACCGCGATTGCGGCCCTCGATGCTCCGCTTGCCGCGCTGGCGGCGGTCATTGCCGCCGCGGTGCTGTCGCGCGCGGCGATGGTCTGGCTAATGGCGGCACTGCCGCCGGCCAGGCCGTCCGGTCTCGGCGCCGATGCCGGGCGACCGAGCGGCACTACCACGATTCTCGCGACGATCATCGCCGTGGCGCTGGCGATGGCGGCGCTGGGTCCGCTCGGGGGTGTAATCGTAACCGTCACCGTTGTTGTCGTGGCCGGCCTGTTCGCGGCCGTCGCCTGGCGTCAGATCGGCGGGCAAACCGGCGACGTCCTCGGGGCGGCCCAACAGCTCACCGAGATCGCGGCGCTCGTCGCAGCGCTGGTTTTGTTCGACCGGCTGGGCAATTGGTGGGGCTGACCGGCCGGCTCCCCGACCACCCGTCTCATGCTGTCAGGATGATCTTCCCGAAATGCTCGTTCGCGCGCATATGTGCATGCGCCGCGACCGCATCATCGAGCGCGAAGGTCTTGTCGATCGGCAGGGAAATCTCGCCGGCGGTGACCGCGTCCCACAGATCGCCATGCATCGACCGCACGATCTCGCGCACCTCGTCAACCGAACGCGTGCGAAAGGTGACGCCGATATAGTCGATGCGCTTGAGGGCATGCAGATCGAAGTTGAACTCGCCGGTAAAGCCGCCGAGCCGGCCGACATTGACGATGCGCCCACGCACCCGCGTCGCCTTCATATTGTCGTCCATGACGCCGGCGGAGATCATGTCGACGATCAGATGCACGCCGTCGCCGCCGGTCGCCTCCACCACCGCATCGGCCCAGCCCTCGTCGCGCGAGTTGATGGCGAAGTCGGCGCCGAAATCGCCCAGCCGCGCCCGCCGCGCGTCATTGGTCGAGCTGCCGATCACTAGCGCGGCGCCCATGGCCTTGGCGATCTGCAATCCCATCAGCCCAACGCCCGAGCTGGCACCCTGGATCAGCACGGCGTCGCCCTTTTGCATCCGGCCCATCGTCACGACCGCGTTGTGCATGGTCAGCAGCGCGATCGGCAGGCCCGCCGCCTGCTCGTAGCTCATATTGTTCGCCGGGATCGGCAGCACGCGGCCCATATCGGCTACGGCATACTCCGCATAGCCGCCCGAGCCGGAGGCCAGCACGCGGTCGCCTTCCTTGATGCCCTTGACGCCTTCACCGACGCCCGCGACCTCGCCGGCCCATTCGAGCCCGATCGGCCTGCTCAACGCCTCGGGTGACGGAATGTAGCGTCCCTGGGCGGCGCCCAGATCGGCGCGGTTCAGGCCGGCCGCACGGACGCGCACGAGGACCTGCTCGGGACCCGCTTCCGGGCGCGGCACCTGGCGGACGGCGAGCCCGTCCTCCGTGGCGACACCCGCCGTCATTGTGGCTGTGCTCATGGGATTGCTCCTGTTCCTGGGAAACTCTTCGGCGCCGCGGCGGACCCTAGGCGGCCACTTTCGCGGGGCCCGGAAACTCGTTCACGACGTTCGTGCCGTAGATCCAATCGGGATCGAAACGCTTGCCCTCGCGGCGGAAGAGCCCGCTCACGAGGTAGTTGAGGTTGCGCATGGCGCGGCCGATCGGCGAGGGCTCGTGCAGCGAGGCGACGCGGCTCCGCGCGCCGAGCTGAACCTTGGCCGTGCGCTCCCGTCGGGCGTTCTCATACCGCTTGAGCGCGACGACCGGATCGGCCATGCGCGCGAGCAGCGACGCGGCGACATAAGCATCCTCAATCGCCATGCAGGCGCCCTGCGCCATGAAGGGCAGCATAGGATGGGCTGCGTCGCCCAATATGCTTACCCGTCCCTTGGTCCATTGCGGCATCGGATCGCGGTCGAACAGCGCCCATTTGTTGATGCGCTCGGTGGCGTCGATGAGCCCGTGCAGGTCCGGGTGCCAGCCCACAAACGCTGCGTGGACTTCGTCCTTGCTGCACTCCTGCGACCACGATTCGGTCTGCCATTCGGCGATCTCGAAGGCGCCCGCGAAGTTGATGCGCCGGCCGGCCGAGATCGGATAGATGGTCACATGGCCGTGCGGTCCGTGATAGGTGCCGGGGCCAATCTTCGCGAGATCGGGGTCGAGCTTGGCGGTCTCGGCCGTGAGGCGATAGATCACCATACCCGTATACCGCGGCTTTTCCGGGCCGAAGAGCGCCTCGCGCGCGACCGAGTGAATCCCGTCGGCACCGATCACCGCGGAGGCCTCGAAGCTCTCGCCCTTTGCGGTCTCGACGATGACCGCATCTCCCTCCTCTCGCAGCCCGGTCGCCTGCTGGCCAAGGCGAATGCAGTCCTCCGGCACGGCGGTCTGCAGCGTATTCAAGAGATCGGCGCGGTGGATCTGGTAGTAGGGCGCGCCATACTTCTCCGCGAAGTAAGGGTTGCGCGGCATGCTGTAGAGCAGCTTGCCGGTCTTCCAGTCGCGGGCGTTATAAGTGGGCGGCAGGCAGGCCAGCTTGCTCAACGCCTCCATGATGCCGAGGAAACGCATGACATGGACGCCGTTGGGGCCGATCTGGATCCCGGCGCCGACCTCGCCCAGCTCGTCGGCCTGTTCGAGCAACAGGAACGGCACGTCAAACTTCGCGAGCGCGCCGGCCAGCGTCAGCCCGCCGATCCCGCCGCCCACGACCACCACTGGCCGTTCGCCTTCGCGCGTCATACCCGCTCCATTCGCTGATCCCGGCGACGATGCCCGCCCGGCCGAAGCCCCCACTTGGCACCCGCTTGGCGCCCGACCACGACGAATGTTCGCGCAGGCGGCCGAGCTTGTCCATTGCACGAAACATGTTTTGGATCAATCGGGCGAAGGGGTAAACATAGTATCAGGTATTCGGCCCCTGCCAGCCCGGCGCGGCGGCGGGGCGCCTGGGTTGTCCGCAAATGGGAGGCGCACGCAATGACAATTCAGTCAACTGCCGGCCAGTCAACGGCAGGCGTCGGCGAGGCGCCGCAGGTTCGCGATCGGCTGAACTTCATCGACGGCGCATTCGAGACCGGCACCAGTGGCAAGACCTTCGAGAACCGCTCGCCGGTCGACGGCCGCCTGCTGGGGTACGTCCATGAGGCCGGCCGCGACGAGGTCGACCGCGCCGTCCGGGCGGCCAAGGCCGCGCTGGCTGGACCATGGGGGGCGCTCGACATCACCGCGCGGGTCGATCTTCTGAACGGCCTTGCCGACGGGATCGACCAACGCTTCGATGAATTCCTGGACGCCGAGATCGAGGATACCGGCAAGCCGAAGAGCCTGGCTAGCCACATCGACATCCCGCGCGGGGCGGCGAACTTCAAGATCTTCGCCGACATCATCAAGAATGTCGGCACCGAGTTCTTCACCATGGGAACGCCCGACAAGACCGGCGCGATCAACTATGCGCTCCGCCGGCCCAAGGGCGTGATCGCGGTGATCAGCCCGTGGAACCTGCCGCTGTTGCTGATGACCTGGAAGGTCGGCCCGGCACTGGCCTGCGGCAATACGGTGGTGGTCAAACCGTCCGAAGAGACGCCGTCGACCACGACGCTGCTTGGCGAGGTGATGAACGAAGTGGGCATCCCCGCCGGCGTCTATAACGTGATCCACGGTTTCGGCCCGGACTCGGCCGGCGAGTTCCTGACCCAGCATCCGCTGGTCGATGCCATTACATTCACCGGCGAAACGGTCACCGGCGAGGCGATCATGCGCCAGGCCGCGACCGGAGTGCGCGACGTCTCCTTCGAACTCGGCGGCAAGAACGCGGCAATCGTCTTCGCCGACGCCGATATGGACAAGGCGATCGAGGGCACGATGCGTTCGGTCTTCGCCAATTGCGGCCAAGTCTGCCTCGGCACCGAGCGGGTCTATGTGGAACGGCCGATCTTCGATGCCTTCGTCGCGCGGCTGAAGACCGAAGCCGAGGGCCTGGTCGCCGGCGCCCCCGGCGACGCCAAGACGACGATCGGCCCGCTGATCTCGCACGAACACCGTGACAAGGTGCTGTCTTACTATGCGAAGGCCGATGAGCTCGGCGCCAGCGTGGTCACCGGCGGCGGCGCGCCCGAATTCGGCGACGGCCGCGATGGCGGCGCCTTCGTCCAGCCGACGATCTGGACCGGCCTCAAGGAGGACAGCCCGATCGTCCGCGAGGAGATCTTCGGGCCCTGCTGCCACATCCGCCCCTTCGACAGCGAGGACGAGGTGCTCGGCCTCGCCAACGACAACCCGTATGGCCTCGCCTGCGCGATCTGGACCGAGAACCTTTCGCGCGCCCACCGGGTGGCCGCGCGCATGGATGTGGGCATCATCTGGGTCAACAGCTGGTTCCTGCGCGATCTGCGCACGCCGTTCGGCGGCTCGAAAGCCTCGGGTATCGGCCGCGAGGGCGGCGTCCATTCGCTGGAGTTCTATACCGAGCTCTCCAACGTCTGCATCAAGCTCTAACCGACGTCACCGGAATACCGCGAAAGGACCAGGCAAAGTGCTATCAGACGCCGACCGCAAGAAAGCGGCCGCGCAGCTTCTCGAGGCGGAGAATACGCGCGAGCCCATGGTGCAGCTTTCCACCACCTGGCCCGACATCACGATCGAAGACGCCTACGCCATCCAGAGCGAGGTGACCGCGCAAAAGGTCGCTGGCGGCGCCAAGGTGATCGGCCACAAGGTCGGGCTCACTTCCAAGGCGATGCAGCGCTCCTCGCAGATCGACGAGCCCGATTACGGGCATTTGCTCGACAGCATGATGGTCGCCGACGGCGCCAAGGTGAAGCACGCCGATTACTGCGTGCCGCGCGTGGAGTGCGAACTCACCTTCGTGCTTGGCGAGCCCCTGAAGGGTCCCGGCATCGGTCTGCTCGACGTGCTGCGCGCGACCGAATACGTCGTGCCCTCGATCGAGATCATCGATGCCCGCGTGCAGAACCCGCGCAAGATCTTCGACACCGTCTCCGACAACGGCGCCGCCGCGGGCATCGTGCTCGGCGGGCGCCCCGTGGGACCGATGGATGTCGACCTGCGCTGGGTCGGCGGCATCATGTATCGCAATTCGGAGATCGAGGAGACCGGCGTCGCCGCCGGGGTGCTCGGCCATCCGGCGATGGGCATAGCCTGGCTCGCCAACAAAGTTGGGCCGTTCGGCACCGTGCTCGAGCCCGGCCACATCATGCTGTCGGGCTCGTTCATCCGGCCGGTCTGGGCCGAACCCGGCGACACGCTGCACGCCGATTTCGGCGAACTCGGCAGCGTTAGCGTGCAGTTCGTCTGAGCCGCCGGATCAGCCCTCCCATGGACCTCCCCCGGAACGCCTTCAAGCACGCCATCGCTCAAGGCACGCTGCAGATCGGCCTGTGGAGCAGCCTCGCCAGCAACATCGCCGCCGAGATCTATTCGGAGAGCGGCTTCGACTGGATCCTCCTCGACACCGAGCATTCACCTAACGAGATCCCAGGCCTGCTCTCCCAGCTCCAGGCACTGGCCAGCGGCAGTGCCACGCCGATCGTGCGGCCGGCCTGGAACGACGCGGTGCTGTTCAAGCGCATCCTTGATATCGGCGCGCAGACGTTGCTGGTGCCCTACATCCAGGACGCCGAGGAAGCCCGCCGCGCGGTCACCGCGACACGCTACCCGCCGGCCGGCATCCGGGGTGTCACCGGCAGCGGTCGCGCCAGCCGCTACGGCCGCGTGAAGGACTACCTCAAGACCGCCGACGACGAGATCTGCCTGCTGGCCCAGGTCGAGACCGGACCTGCCCTCGATCAGATCGAAGCCATTGCCGAGACCAACGGCGTCGACGGCGTCTTCATCGGCCCCTCCGATCTCGCCGCCTCGCTCGGCCATATCGGGGCGCCCGGCCATCCCGATGTCCAGGCATTGATCGAAGACGCGATCAAGCGCCTCAAAGCCGTCGGCACGCCGGCCGGCATCCTCACCGCCAACACAGACGAAGCCCGCAGCTACATCGATTGGGGCTTCACCTTCGTTGCCGTCGGCATCGACCTGCTGGTGCTGCGCAACGGCGCCGATGCGCTGGTCAAAGCATTCAAATAGCGCGTTCAAGTAATACCTGAACATGGCAAATCACCGCGTCGACACCCATCACCACATCCTGCCGCCCGACTATGTGGCCGAGGTCGGCGGCGAGCGCATCGGCGCGCTGATCCTCGCCGGCCGCGTTCCGGACTGGTCGCCGGCGGTATCGATAGAAGCCATGGATCGCAATGGCATAGCCACTGCCGTTACATCAATGTCGGCGCCCGGCGTTTGGTTCGGCGACGATGCCCAGGCGAAACGCCTATGCCGCCATTGCAACGACTATGCGGCGACTATTCGCGACGCGCATCCAAAACGCTTCGGGGTCTTCGCGAGCCTGCCCCTGCCCGATGTCGACGCCTCGCTCGCGGAGATCGAGTACGCGCTCGATGATCTGAAGGCCGACGGCATCGGCATGCTGACCAGTTACGGCGATCGCTATCCGGGCGACCCTACATTTGCGCCGATCTTCGACGAGCTCGACCGGCGCGGCGCGGTCGTCTACTTCCACCCGACCAATGCGTCCTGCAGCCAGTGCCTGCCGGAGATCCCGGCGGCGACGCTCGACTTCCCCTTCGATACCACCCGCGCGATCGTCAGCTTGCTGTTCAACGGCACCTTCACGCGCTGTCCGAACATCCGTTTCATCTTCTCCCATGCGGGCGGCACGGTTCCCTTTCTTGCCGAACGCATCGGACGTCTGGCGGCGCGGCCCGAATACAAAGAGACGCTGCCCGAGGGCGTGCTGCCGGTGCTGGCGCGCCAGTATTATGACACCGCGCTGTCGGCGAACGCGCTTGCCTTCGCCAGCCTGCTCAAGCTTGCCGCCCCCGAGCAGGTCTTGTTCGGCAGCGATTTCCCCTTCGCGCCGGAAGCCACGATGACGGGCACGGTGAAGGGCCTCGCGGCGCTTGGCCTTGATCCGGACGTCCTGCGCGGGATCGAGCGCGACAACGCGCTCGCCCTGTTTCCGCATCTGGCGTTCGGGTGACCGGACAACGCTCCGGGCGCGCCCGCATGACCTAGATCAATGCCGGTCCCGCGGCTGCCTGCCTATCGTACTCTGTTGCAATCTGCGCGCTTGAGGAGGCAGGAGGAATGGTCGACCGCGAAGAGCCGTTACACGACATCGCGCATCTGGGCCATGTCGAGCTGCTGACCCCCAAGCCCAACGAGAGCCTCTGGTATTTCAAGGATATCCTCGGCATGGAGGTGGTCCATCAGGAAGGCCAGTCGGTCTATCTGCGCGCCTATGGGGATTATGCGACGACCACGCTCAAGTTAAGCGAGGCCGACGGCGCCGGCATCGGCCATATCGCCTGGCGCACCACCAGCCCCCAGGCGCTCGAACGCCGCGCCGCCGCGATCGAGGCGACGGGGCTGGGGATCGGCTGGATGAACGGCGATTTCGGCCATGGCAAATGCTACCGCTTCCATGACCCCGACGGGCACGCCATGGAGGTCTATTACGACGAGGAGCGCTACCAGCCGCCGGATCATCTGCGCTCCACGCTCATGAACCTGCCGATGAGGTACCCCAAGGACGGGGTCGGCGTGCGCAAGACCGACCACGTCGCGGTGCTCTGTCAGGACGTCGCCAGGAACCGCGAATTCGCGACCAACGCGCTCGGCCTCAAGCTGCGCGAGCAGGTGATGTACGAGAACGGCACGGCCGAGATCGGCTCCTGGATGAGCTCCGGCGCCGTGCATCACGAACTCGCCTATGTGGTCGATGTGAAGGGCGCGTCAGGCCGGCTGCACCACTACTCGCTGTGGGTCGACGATCAGGCCGAAGTGCTGCGCGCCGCCAACATCCTGCGCGAGCACGACGTCTTCATCGAAGCCGGGCCGTCAAAGCACAACAACTCGCAGGCCTTCTATCTTTATTCCTACGAGCCGGGCGGCAACCGGGTCGAGATCTACACCAGCGGCTTCTTCGTGCTGGCCCCTGACTTCGAGCCGGTGGTCTGGGACGAGGAGACCCGCGGGCCCGGGGTCTATTGGGGCGCGGCGCTACCCGACAGCTTCCTCAACTACGCCACGCCGGCGATCGACGAAGCCAAAGCCAAGCCCGACGGAAACGCGCCGGTCATCGACGTGCTGTAGGCCGTTCTGCTTTGGGCGCGAAGCCGACGGGAAACGCCGCGCAGGTCAGCTTCGTTTGATGCGTACCCCCTGACCCGGGAGACGCTCGACTAGAAATTTGCCGCTCTTTTCGACAACGGTTACCAGCTTGGCGCAGCCATAGGTCCGCGGATCGAAATCGGGTGCCAGGTGATTGAGGCGTTGGCCGACCACACCCAGATCGACCCAGTCCTCGTCATCCCAGGCCTGCTCCATCGCCTTGCGGATCAGCGGAACAGCCTTCGAGAGAGGCTCTTTCTTTGCGCCGGCCTGTTTCTTCTTGCCGGCCCGCGGTCCTGCTTTCTCCTTGTCGTCATCTCCCGCCGAGTCTTCCAGGTTCTCGATATAGATAAATCGCGTACAGGCATTGCGAAACGCCTCCGGCGTCTTTTGGGCACCGAAACCATAGACTACCGCTCCATCCTCACGCAGCCGCTGGGCGAGCCGTGTAAAATCGCTATCGGAACTGACAAGGCAAAATCCGTCCAATCCGCCGCGATGCATCAGGTCCATTGCGTCGATCACCAAGGTGATGTCCGCTGCGTTCTTGCCCGTAGTGTAGTTGAACTGCTGCAGCGGCACGATGGCCAGCGGCTGCATGACATCGCGCCAGCCCTTCAGCCTTTCACTGGAAAAATCACCATAAATCCGGCGGACATTCGCTTCGCCGAGCTTCGCAATTTCTTCGAAGATTTGGCGGGCGTGGCGCGCGCTTGTGTTGTCGGCATCGATGAGGATCGCCAAGCTTGGGTCTTTTCCGTCGATCGCGATTTCCAACCCCACTGACGTTCGCACGCTCTTAGCGTCGCCCGATACCCTACGGCGTATGCTGCCCTTTGGCCATAAGACCGCCCGTTATAGGCCGCTTGATCGCCTTTGTTTTCACGCGATATGCGGACATCGGAACCCGCCTCGTCCGGCCTAAGCGTCGAAACACGAGCCAACAAAACTCCGGGCTGATCGCATCGCTTAACACGGGGCCGCCGCCGCGATATCGTGCCGGCCATGACCGAAGCCCCAATAAGACCCGACGCGGCGAATACCGCCCTGCCCGTGCCCTTTGTGCTCGACACGCAGCGCGCGCCGGGACCGGACCGCATGCCGGTGCGGCGGCTGTTCTCGCCGGAGCGCTCGCTCCCTTTCGATCCTTTTCTTTACTTCGTCCATTTCGGGCCGCGGGACGTCCGCGAGACCGATTGGGGCTTCCCCGCCCATCCGCATAAGGGCTTTGAGACCATCACCTACATGCTGGAGGGCCGGCTCGAGCATTACGATTCGGCAGGCGGGCACGCGGTGCTGGAGCCGGGCGACGTGCAATGGGTGATGGCGGGCGCCGGCATCATCCATTCCGAAATCCCGCCCGCTGCCTTCAAGGCCGCAGGCGGCACGGTCGACGGCTTTCAGATCTGGCTCAACCTCGCGCGCAAGGACAAGGCGGCGATGCCGGGCTATCAAATGCTGCGCGCGGACGACATGCCGGTTGCGAGGACGGGTGACGGCGTCACGCTGCGCATCATCGGCGGCACAGCAGCCGGCCAGACAAGCCCGGTGGCGATGCGCACGCCGATCAGCCTGGTCCATGCGCGCATCGAGCCGGGCGCCGCTTGGCGGCACGAGCCCACCGACGGACACAACCCCTTCGTCTATGTCTTCGGCGGCGCCTGCGATATCGAGATCGCGAACGGTACGGCGGCCGCGAGCGACGGACAGGTGGCTTTGCTCGGGCTCGATCCCGGCGGCGTGACGCTCACGGGAACATCAGACGGCCCCGCCGATCTGCTCTATCTCGCCGGCACGCCGATCGGCGAGCCGATCGCGTCCTACGGCCCCTTCGTGATGACGTCCCGGGAGGAAATCGTCGAGGCGATCGACGAATACAGTTCCGGCCGGATGGGCGTGCTCTGAGCCTTGCCGCGTCTACCGCTGCTGCTGCTCGTCAGCATCGCAACCCAGACCATGACGCCGCTGGTCGCCTTCACCGCTCCGGTGATGGCGGTCGTAGCGGCGCCCGATTTCGGGGTCGCGCCGGCGCAGGTAGGCCTCTACGTCGCCGTACTCTATTTCTTCGCGATGCTGTCGGCAGGGGCCTCGGGCGCGCTTATCGCGCGTTTCGGAGCGATCCGTACGACCCAGCTCGCCCTTGCCTCGACCGCGCTCGGCGTGCTCCTGCTGCTGCCGGCCTCGGTGCCGCTGGCGCTCCTGGGCGCGCTGCTGATCGGGGCGGGATACGGGCCGATCACGCCGGCGAGCTCGCACTTGCTGGCGCCTGTCACGACACTGCGCTCCCGGCCCTTCGTCTTTTCCCTCAAGCAAACCGCCGTGCCGCTGGGGGCGGCGCTTGCCGGGGTGATCGTGCCGCAGATGATCGGGCTCGACGGTTGGCGCGCCGCGGTCCTGTTGGTGGCCGCGATCGTCGCGGTCACCGCCGTCGCCGTGCAGCCCGTGCGCGCCCGCTGCGATACCGACCGCAACATCGAAGCCCGCATCAGGCTCAACGTCGTGGGCGCGGTGCGCAGCGCGCTCGCCCATCCGCCGCTGCGCCGGCTCGCGATCCTGTCCTTCACCTTTGCCGGACTGCAGATGAGCTTCGGCGCCTACTTCGTGACCTTCCTGGTCGAGCGTCTGGAGTTGACCCTGGTGGCGGCGGGCATCGCCTTCACGGTCGGCCAGGCCACCAGCATCGGCTTTCGAATTCTCTGGGGCGCAGCGGCGGAGCGGATCCTGGCGGCGCGCGCGCTTCTGATCGGCCTGGCGCTGACCATGGCGGCCGCCTCGGCCCTGACGCTGGCGATGTCGCCGGCCTGGCCGCTGCCCGCGATCGCCGGGCTGGCGGCGCTCTTCGGCGTAAGCGCGGTCGCCTGGAATGGGCTCTTTCTGGCCGAGATCGTCCGCGTCACCTCGGTCGAACGATCCGCGTCGGCGACCGGCGGGGCGCTCTTCTTCACCTTCGGCGGCATGATGGCGGGGCCGGCGGTGTTCGGCGCCCTACTCGCGGCTGGGGCGAGCTATGGGGCGGCCTTCACCGTGCTGGGCGGACTGGCGCTCTTGAGCGCTCTGCCGCTCGCCCGGGCCGATCGGCCCGCATCGTAAGCGGCGCCTAGATCAAGAGCGCGTCACAGCGACCTGCTGTGACGCGTGAATCGTGCTCTAAATATATGCGAGAGATCAAGATTCACGTCTCAGATTGCTGCAATCTGAGACGATCTTGATCTAGCCCTCCTTGAGCGCCGCTTCGAGGAACTCCAGCGCGGCGATGGCGAAGCGGCTCATATTTTCCGCGCGGTCGGCAATGCCGGTCTCCAGCGTGATCGCGCGATCGACCGGTCCCGCAATCGCAAAGCAGGCATGGCCCGCATCGTTGCCGTAGCGATTGCCGGTCGGTCCAGTCGCCCCCGATTCGCTGAGCCCCCAGGTTGTCTCCAGCTTGTCGCGGATCGTCCGGGCGACAAGCTGGGCGTATTCCTCGGTGGCGCCCCGCATCCGGGTCTGCGCGTCAGGCAACCCGAGCAGCACGCGCCGCGCCTCGCGCGTATAAATGACGCCGCCGCCGAGGAAATAGGCCGAAGCCCCCGGCACAACGAGCAGCGCCGCGGAGACCAGCCCTCCGGCCGAGGATTCGGCGACCGCAACCGTCTGCTCCCTGTCCTTGAGCAGCGCGCCCACACGCGCGCCGGCGGCATAAATTTCGTCCAGCGATCCCGCCATCACGCGGCCCGCCGCAAAGCGCCCTCGGGCTTGACGCCCGCTTTGTCGAGCGCGCCGCGAATTGCGGCGATCTCCGCGTCGCCAAGTTTCATCAGCGGTGGGCGCACCGCCGCGCAGGGGATACGGCCGAGGATCACCAGGGCCTCCTTCATGCGGTTGTGCATGTCGAGGAAGGGGGGCGCATAGAAGGCGGTCGTGAGCGGATGGATGCGGTCGTTGATCACCTGCGCGGCGCCCATGTCCTGATCCTGCACCGCGCGCCAGAGCGCCGATTGCAGATCGGCGATCACTGAGCCCGAGCCGGACAGCAGCCCGTTGCAGCCCATCACCAGCGAGCTGAACAGCCAAGCGCTGTGCGTGCTGAGTACATTCAGCGGCCGCGCCAGGCCCTGCAGGGTGCGGATATGCCGCTCGTGCAGCGCCGGGTCGTTGCACCAGTCCTTGATGGCGCGGAGCGTGGGGATCTCCTCTGCCATGCGGACCAGCGTGTCGAGCGGATAGCCCTGCCCGCTGGCCATGGGATATTGAAAGGCGATCAGCGGCAGATCGCAGGCCTCGGCGATGCGCCCGAAATGCGCCAGCGCCATCTCCGGGCGGAGCTGGCCGCCCATGATCAGCGGATGCGGCGGAAAGACCAGCAACGCCGAGGCGCCGCCCGCCGCCGCCATGCGCGCCAGCCGCGCCGCCTCCAGACTGCCATCGGCGTAGATGCCGTTCACGATCGGGACGCGGTCGCCGATTTCGTCCATGGTGATCGCGAGCACGCGCTCCTGCTCCTCGAAGCTGCACGAAGCGACCTCGGTGGCATGCGCGTTCACGGTGATCGCCGACAGCCCCGGCACACCGGCGACGTCGCGCAAATGCTTGCGGTACGATCCCTCGTCGATCTCGAGGTCATCGGTGAAGGGCAGCAGACAGGCCGGGATCACCCCGGCCGGCTCGAAGTCGCGAAATCGTGGCATGGCCATACCCTCTTGCTTGCTGGTTGGGCCGTCGAATGGTTCGCGCAATTCTATACCGATTGCGATGCGGTGGGACGAGAACTTCGCCCGCTCAATCGGGCTCGCGGTAAGGCCCCTGCAACGTGGCGCCGCCATCGGCGATCAGTACCTGTCCGGTCACATAGCGCGCCAGGTCCGAGCACAGGAAAAGCACCGCGTTGCCAATATCCCAGCCGGTGCCCTCGATGCCGAGGACCGAGGCCTTGCGCCGCGCCTCGCGGCCGCTTTCCGACATGCCGGGACCATAGACCATCGGCGTGTAGACCGGGCCCGGCGCCACGCAGTTGACGCGAATGCCCTGGGGCCCATGATCGACCGCCATCGCCTTGGTCAGCGCGATGACCGCGCCCTTGGACGTCGTGTAGGCGGTAAGTCCGCGCGGCCTGAGCGCCGAGATCGAGGAGACATTGACGATGGCACCGCCATTGCCGGCCTCGATCATCGCCGGCACGGCATGCTTGGCCGCCAAAAACATACTGTCGACATTGGTGCGCATGACGCGGCGCCAGACCTCCTCGTCCTCCTCGACCACCGTGCCCTTGCTGAAGATGCCGACATTGTTGTCGAGGATGTCGAGCCGGCCCCATTTGCCAACCGCTTCGGCCACCATCGCGGCGCACTGCGCGCTGTCGGCGACATCGGCCTCGAAGCCGGCGGCCTCGCCGCCCTCCTCGGCGATCATTTCGGCGCTGCGTTCGGCGTCCTTGCCGGAGCGATCCACGACCAGAACCTTCACGCCGGCGCGCGCCAGCAGGATTGCCGCCGCCCGGCCGTTGCCGATGCCATCGCCGGCGGCGCCGCCGCCGGTGACGATCGCGACCTTGCCGTCGAGGCCAAATCCGAGACCGGTATCGCTCATCGCGCACCTCAAGCCATAGCGTTTCACCGATGTTAGCGGTCGGCACCCCAATGGCCATAAGCAAAGCAGCTATGCGGGCGCATGACGTTCATGAAGGTTCGTGGAGGTTCGTGGATAGCTGATGTTCCTTGACCGGCGCGGACGCATGGTCCGGGATAGGGCGAACGGCTTCAAATATGACCCAGGCGGACCCAAGCATGAGACTGGAAAACCGGATCGCGATCATCATCGGCGCCGGCCAGACGCCCGGCGAGACCGTCGGCAACGGCCGCGCCACGGCACTGACCTTTGCCCGCGAAGGCGCCAAGGTGATGGCGGTCGACCGCAACCTCGCTTCCGCCGAGGAGACCGCGGCGATGATCGAGGAAGCCGGCGGGCAAGCCGCGGCATTCGCGGCAGACGTCACCGACGAAGCGGCGATCGAAAACGCTGTCGCGGCTTGTCAGGACCGCTGGGGCCGGATCGACATCCTGCACAACAACGTCGGGGTCAGCATCGAGGGC
>Ga0209633_10002952_pt1 | contig 15986 bp, 13 predicted proteins | sample Cruoilmetagenom1_FD_187290 | JGI IMG/M metagenome (GOLD analysis project Ga0209633, IMG submission 187290) | Oil polluted marine microbial communities from Coal Oil Point, Santa Barbara, California, USA - Sample 1 (SPAdes) (version 2) | ecosystem: Environmental > Aquatic > Marine > Oil seeps ... | reverse complement strand
CGGCCGATGGTACCACGGGCATCCGAAATCGCCGATTCCGTCACCCGGTGGACAAATCCGGCCGAATCTCGTCAACTGCCGTCCGAAAGACTTGGGGGAGTCACAGATGACCATGGCATCGACGCCAGAAATCGGCGGTACACGAACCAACCAACCGTGGTCCGTCGTGGCGGTGGCCGCCGCGGCCGTGCTGGCCTTCGTCCTGGACCTGTCGCTGCCCGCCAGCTCCGCCAACCTCCTCGCCTATCTGGGCATGGTCTTGTTGGGGTGGTGGCTGGCGCGCCCGCGAGACGTCATAGCCTTGGCCGTACTGGCAACGGTCCTGGTGGTCGTTAGCCAATCAGCCTCCCTGGCGCCCACCGATCCCAGCGGACTCGCCGACAGCGGCCTATCGCTGCTGGCGATCTGGGCAACCGCCGGGGTTCTCGCCGAGGCCAAGCGGCGGTGCGAGGACCTGCACAAGGGCAGCGATTCCTTAAGTGCTCAGTTGCGTGAGCAGACCGCCCGGCTATCGGCGGCGCGGACCCATGCCGAGCTGACCAATCGCACCGCCTCGGACCTTCTTTCGGGCATGAGTCACGAATTGCGCACACCGCTCAACGCCATCATCGGATTTTCCGAAATTGCGCGCACGGAGATGTTCGGACCGATCGGCAGCGACCGCTACCGCGAATACTTGCAGGACATCCATGAATCGGGGCGCCATCTACTCGGCCTGATCAACGATCTTCTCGATGTTGCCAGGGTCGATGCCGGTAAGGTCGAGATGGCGGATCAGAACGTCGATATCGCCGCATTGGTGCGCGAATGTATCTCTGGCGTGAGCGATCAAGCAAACGGCCGGCAGGTAACTTTGACGGCGGACGTGACCGATGGTCTACCGCCCCTGCGCGCCGATCAGCGCATGCTGAAGCAGGTGTTGCTGAACCTTCTGTCCAATGCCGTCAAGTTCACGGCGGCGGGTGGACAGGTGCGCATCGCGGCCTGGTGCCGGCCGAACACGGGCTGCGTTTTGCAGGTGAGCGATACGGGCAAAGGCATTGCCCTCAAGAACATTCCCCTCGCCTTGGCCCCGTTCGGACAAGTTCCCGATTCGGCGCTCCGCTACCAGGGCACCGGGCTCGGCCTGCCCTTGAGCAAGGCATTGATCGAGTTGCACGCCGGCTCCCTGGACTTGCAAAGCGAGTTGGGCATCGGCACCACGGTGACGGTCCGCCTGCCCGCCGAACGCGTCCGTGCCATGCCGAAAGTAGCCTAGCGCCCCATACTCAACTTCATCGCCGCTTCTCTAAGCTTCCTGCTTAAGCCGCTCTAGAAACCTCTCCATCCCGGCGGCGCTGTCGCGGTAATATTGATGAAACTCCGCCTCCTCCGGTATTCCCGCCGTTTTGTGGGCATACTCAGTTAGCAGCGGAAGTTGTTTTTGGGCAAAGGCAGGCATGTCGATCTCGGAGAGCCGCGGCACAATGGCGGTGAAATTAAGCACGACATGGCCGCCACTTGGTTTCTTCGCCGCTTCCTCAAGCGCCATCACCACATTGGGGGCATTGGCGATCAGGCGGTCAGCATATGCGCGGAGTGTCGGCACCTGATCGACAAGCTCCTGGCGTTCGTGGTCGAAATCCTTGCGGGGAACTATTTTCTTGTCCCGGTAAACGACCGGTGCGGCGGTGGATGTGTCACATTCCCAACCCTGCCTAGGAACCAGAAGATCGGACTGGTCCCACTCTTCGCGATAAGGATAGAAGGGCATGGTCCGGCACCGGGATGGCTTGTCAGCATGTATGGAGCACTGACCCTCGGGTGTTAGCGCCGGACAAGAAAGCGATGGCGGTATGTAGGAGATCGGTGTGATTTGCACCGCGATCTGCTTGCGCTTTCCAAGTTTTACGGTTGTGCCCAAACGAACGGTAAGCGCGAAGGACTTTGCTCCCTGCCGCACGGTCGTCCACAGCATGGCCAACGGAAAACGTCCCGAGTTGGCAATGGCGTCGTCGAGGGTCAGCGGCAACATTCCGTAGCAGCACTTTCCGCACGCCGTACAGTGAAAACGCTGTTCCATCAGTTCACCTCGACAGGGTGGTGGCGGCGCGGGGTTTGCTCAAGCGCCGCAGCACTTCTTGTACTTCTTGCCCGAACCGCATGGACAGGGTTCGTTACGACTAACTTTGACGACGCGCACCGGCGGCCCCTTCGGACTCATCGTCCCGCCCGAGCACACCCACCGCCCCTTCTCGCGAGCGAATTCTGCCAGTTCGTGATGGATGCGCTCCTGGTCGTTAAGGCGGAACCGGGCCACGAATTCCACCGTTCCGCTCTCATCGTCCTTACCGCCACCGGTGACCGCGCGAACCTCGAGGCCCTGCCACTTGGCGTCCTTGGCCGTTTTCTCGGCCTCGACCTGATCAAACTCCGCGCGCTCCTCCTTCGACAGGGTATCGGCCAGATAGCCGATGTCGCCGAGCGCGAAGGCGCTGTATCGCGAGCGCATCAAGACTTCGACAGTGGCCGCCGGGACACCACCGATGATCGGTCCGCAGCAGCTATCGAAGACCTGGCCAGAATTGCAGGGGCATAAGGTCATGTAATGGAGGTCCTTCCAAACCGATTTTTCGCAAGCAAGTGCGCGACCTAACGCGGCGGAATCAACGCCCAGCCGACCGACTGCGGCGGCATATCGCCCCAGACCTGCCAAGACAGGCTCATCGGCTGCTGTTCCTCAACGGGACCGATACGTTCGCGCAACGCCGCTAGGGACGTTTCGGCAAAGGGGATGGGCGTTCCCCCGCCGCGCGGACCGAGCCAGATCACGATGGCACCGGACTTCGCGACCTCCTCATCGTTGAGCCACGGCGCCACGGCCGGGTTTGCGTCTATGTAGACGCTTGGCCGGTCGGGTGAATAGTACGCCGCACTCCCCGCCGCCCACGCATCGCCGACAATCACCGGTACGGGTGAATCGAAGCGTGTGCGCCAAGCGTTGGTCACCGCCTCGGCCAACGGCCGACCGGGAAAATGAGTCCGCTTGCCCGTGTCGTAGAAAAACGGCCGAAGGACCACGGTGCCTGTGTAAGCACCTAGCGCGACCGCAAAGATGCCGGTCCAAGCCCAGGTGAAGCGGCGAAGTCCCGCCGACGTCACCGCCGGACCGAACCAGCCGATCAGCATCAAACCGCTGGTCAACAGCAATGGCGTGCCCCACATGGACCGCACCTTGAAGCCGACAACAGCCGACAGCAGCAGCGTCAGAACCAGGGGGCCGAACCCCACGAAAAGAAGGAAGCGCGTCCCTTCCCCGCTCAAGACGCCGCCGCGCTTGGGCCGCCCCAACGCCAGCATAATCAGGAGTGCCGGCAGCACGATAGGCGCCTGTCCCACCAGGAATCGTAACGGATAGACGATGTGACCGCTCCAGGCGTTATAGCCGCTCCCGGCCCGGTCGATCGCGTAGGTGAAGCTGGGAAAATCGTTGCTGACGAGCCACACCGCATGCGGCAGCAGGACCGCCGCGAAAACCGCCAGGCCGACATAGGGGCCGGACCGCGCGAGGTGCCGGCGATAGGCGGGCGTGGCCACAACCAGCGCCGCCATGGCCGCGATCAGGACCGCGGTGTAGTACTTACCCAGCAGACCCAGTCCGAGACACAAGCCCCAGGCAGCCCAGGCGCGCCAAGACCCGCCGGTGACCGCCCGCCGTAGGGCGAGAATGGCCAGCGCCCATAGGGGCAGCAACACGACGTTGGCATTGAATTCAGGGCTGGTGAAGTTGTGGTAGTAGATGCCCTCCAGCAGAAGGACCGAGAGCAGGGCCGGTACCGGATCGAGAAAATCCCGCGCCAGGCGCCACATGGCCCAGAACGCGACGCCGACACACACCTGGCTAAGCAGATACAGCGGCCAGTTCGCGCCGCCGCCGCCCAGGAAAGCGAAGGCCTCCATTAGCCACGGCGACAACGGCGGATGCTTGGCGTAACCGAGCTGCCATTCCCGGCCCCAGGCCAAGCCTTCGATTATATCGAGAGGCAGGTTCGGATTAGCCAGGGTCGGCAGCACGGTCCAAGCGGCCACGTGCAGTACGAGGAAGCCCCAGAAGACCGCCTCCGGACGCGATTGGAGCAACGAACTGGCTCGCTTAGGCGCGCCGTTCGCGAGCGTCATCGGGCTTCGGCACCATTGTTGCGGAATCCGCCGGGTCGGCCGCGACATATTCCTGCACCAGGTACAGGGGCCGGCGTTTGGTCTCGTTGAAAACCCGGCCGACGTACTCGCCCAACACGCCGAGAGTCGTAAGCTGCAAGCCGCCGAGCAACAGGATGACCACCATGAGAGACGGGTAGCCGGGAACATTGCTGCCGTACACCAAGGTGCGCCAAACAATGATACCGCCGAACACGAGGGCGAAGATGGCGACGACCAGCCCCAAATACGTGGCGACCTTCAACGGCGCGATGGTGAATCCGGTAATCCCTTCGAGCGAGAAATTCCACAGCCGGACATAGTTCCACTTGCTCCGGCCGGCGGCGCGCGGAGAGCGGTGATAGGGCACGGCGATCTGCCGGAAACCGATCCAGGCGAACAGGCCCTTCATAAAGCGATGATGCTCGCGCACCCCCTTCAGGGCCACCACCGCGCGGCGGCTGAGCAGGCGGAAGTCGCCGGTATCGGGCGGCACGCGCACCCGACTCAGCCAATTGATGACCCGATAAAAACTGAAGGCGGTAAACCGTTTCAGGCTGCTTTCGCCGCTGCGCGAGCGGCGTTGGGCATAGACCACATCATAGCCTTCCTCGGCCCACGGCTTGATTAGATCCGGGATCACCTCGGGCGGGTCCTGCAAATCCGCATCGATGATGACCACCGCCTCACCGCCGGCGTGGTCGATTCCGGCAGTCAGGGCCAGCTCCTTGCCGAAGTTGCGGCTCAGATCGACGATGGCCAGCCGGCCGTCGCGGCTGCGCAGATCGCGTAGAATCTCCAGTGATCCGTCGGTACTACCGTCGTTGACGTAGATCACTTCCGTCGGGAAGGGTAAGGTGTCGAGGACCGCAGCCAATCGCACATGGAATGCGGGAAGAACCTCTTCCTCGTTATAAACCGGGACGACAACGGAGATCACTTGCTTGGAACGACCGCGATCCCGGCGTTTTGCTATTTCTGTGCCCGCGCTGGCCACGGCTTATTCCCTATGATTACGCGCTTTTGGCACGCTACCCAGCCGTCGACCGGCGGTCTAGGGGAAAGTGTTTGGGTAGGACCGGCGCGATGATAGAGAGGATTCGCCAAACGGTCCGCCAACACGGTGTGCGCGGCTTCCGATTTGCCGTCGTCGGGGCGCTGAATACCGGGATCGACATCGGCCTCTTCACGCTGGCGTTCTACGGGCTCGGCTGGCCATTGCTGGTGGCGAACGCGACCGGATTCGCGGTCGGTGTCGGCAACAGCTATATCCTCAACAAATTTTGGACTTTCGGCGACCGCAGCACCGGCCGCGAGGCCCTGGCCCGCGGCCTGGCGTTTCTCGCGACCTCGCTGATCGGCCTCGCCCTGGGCTCCCTGTCCATCTGGCTGTTGGCCAAGATCATGCCGGCGATCCTGGCCAAGATCGCCACCGTCGGCGTTACCTTCGTCTGGAACTATTGGGCCTCGGGCCGGTTCGTCTTCCGGAAAACGTAGTGAGGTAACTGGAAAAATCCCCCTCCCCCCTTGTGGGGGAGGGTTGGGGTGGGGGGAAGCGCGTCCGCGCGTCGAGAGACTGATTTGTTATCTTAGGCCGCCTCTCGGCGGCGTCCCCCTCACCCGGCACGCTGCGCGCGCCACCCTCTCCCACGCCGGGGAGAGGGTACAAACATCAGAACGGGATTTCGTCGTCCAGATCAGCGCCAGCCGGTGCCGGGGCGCGTCCACCCCCGCCGCCGCCGCTCCCACCGGAGCTATATTCGGCGCCGCCGCCGGCGCTACCGCCAAAGTCGCCCGCCCCCTCGCCACCAGCGCGGCCATCCAGCATAGTCAACTCGCCGCGATAGCGCTGCAGCACCACTTCGGTCGTGTACTTCTCGACACCGCTTTGATCGGTCCATTTGCGGGTTTGCAGCTGGCCCTCCAGGTAAATCTTGGAGCCCTTGCGCAGAAACTTCTCGATCACGCCCACAAGATGGTCGTTGAAAACCACAACCCGGTGCCATTCGGTCTTTTCGCGCCGTTCGCCGGAAGTCTTATCGCGCCAGGATTCCGAGGTGGCAACCGACAGGTTGGCCACCCGGTTCCCATCCTGCATCGAGCGAATTTCCGGGTCGCGCCCTAAATTGCCGACAAGAATCACCTTGTTTACGCTACCCGCCATCGCCTTATTCCTCCCTGAAACGCTTCACGCCGGAGGCGCACTCTAGACCTCGTGCCCTGTGGACAACAAGATGAAGCAGATATCAGTATTGCCCTTCGCGCCCGCACCGCCCACCTATTGCTTTGTATCGCAAAATAGGGATCCTAAGACCGTCCGAACCGACCCACCACGTTCGGCTATGTCTCTTTCCCTTTTTCTTTCTCGATTTTCCCCAGGGAATCGACGATAGTAAGTTCAGGTTTTGTTCCCGGCTTATCAAGCTAACCTCGCAATAGAAAGACGCGCTGTCGCCCGCCATGGCTGTTCCTCGCCCACCTCGCAAACCGGCCTCTCGGCCGCTGCAAAGCCCGATATCCGGGCCGCTGCTTTCGGTGCGGGGGGCGCGTGAGCATAATCTGAAGAATGTCGATGTGGATTTGCCGCGCAACCAGCTGGTGGTGATCACCGGGTTGTCCGGCTCCGGCAAGTCGTCGCTGGCCTTCGATACCATCTATGCGGAGGGGCAGCGGCGGTATGTCGAATCGCTGTCCGCCTATGCCCGGCAATTCCTGGAGCTGATGCAGAAGCCGGACGTGGATTCCATCGAGGGTCTGTCGCCGGCTATTTCCATCGAGCAGAAGACAACCTCGAAGAATCCGCGCTCGACCGTCGGCACGGTCACCGAGATTTACGACTATTTGCGCCTGCTCTATGCGCGCGTCGGCATCCCCTATTCGCCGGCGACCGGCCTGCCCATCGAGAGCCAGACGGTGAGCCAAATGGTCGACCGGGTGATGGAGATGGCCAAGGACACGCGCCTGTACCTGCTGGCCCCCATCGTACGCGGCCGCAAGGGCGAATACCGCAAGGAACTGGCGGATTTGCGCAAACGGGGCTTCCAGCGCGCCAGGATCGATGGGGAGATCGTGGAGATCGAGGATGGGCCGGCCCTCAACAAGAAGCGCAAGCACGATATCGAGGTCGTGGTCGACCGCCTGGTCCTGCGGCCGGGCCTGGAGACCCGCCTGGCGGATAGTTTCGAGACGGCCCTGCACCTGGCGGACGGCCTGGTCTTTGTCGAGGACGCGGGTACGGGGGAGCGCACCACGTTCTCGGCCCGGTTCGCCTGCCCGGTCTCCGGTTTCACCATCGACGAGATCGAGCCGCGCCTGTTTTCCTTCAACAACCCGTTCGGCGCCTGCCCCGCCTGCGGCGGCCTGGGGACGACGCATTTCTTCGATCCCGAATTGGTGGTCCCCGACCCCGAGAAGTCCCTGATCGACGGCGCTGTGGCCCCCTGGGCCAAGTCGACGACGCAATACTACAAGCAGACCCTCGACAGCCTGGCGCGTCACTACAAGATTTCGGTGCGCACGCCCTGGCGCGAGCTGCCGGAGACGGCCCGGTTGGCCATCCTCGAAGGCTCCGGCGATGTGGCGATCACCATGCGTTATGACGACGGCCTGCGCACCTATGAGACCAAGAAGCCATTCGAGGGGGTCGTCCCCAACATGGAGCGGCGCTGGCGCGAGACCGATAGCGATTGGATCCGCGAGGAACTGGGCCGCTACCAGGCGGTCCGGGCGTGCGATACGTGCGCCGGCTTCCGCCTGAAGCCCGAGGCCTTGGCGGTCAAGATCGCCGGCTTACATGTCGGCGAGGTGGTGCAGATGTCGGTGGCCGACGCCGCCGATTGGTTCGCCGCCCTCTCGCCGAAGTTGCGGCCACAGCATCAGGAAATCGCCGCCCGTATCCTGAAAGAGATCAACGAGCGCCTGCGGTTCCTGGTGGATGTCGGCCTGGAATACCTCACCTTATCCCGCGCCTCGGCGACTCTCTCCGGTGGCGAGAGCCAACGCATTCGCCTCGCCTCGCAGATCGGCTCCGGCCTGACCGGTGTCCTTTATGTCCTGGACGAGCCGTCCATCGGCCTGCACCAGCGCGACAACGCCCGCCTGCTGGACACCCTGCGGCACCTGCGCGATTTGGGGAATACGGTCATCGTCGTCGAGCATGACGAAGAAGCGATCCGCAGCGCCGATTATCTGGTGGATATGGGTTTGCGGGCCGGTATCCACGGCGGCGAAGTGATCGCGGCCGGCCTGCCCGAGGCGGTCATGCGCAGTACCGAGAGCATAACCGCTCAATACCTCACAGGCGTGCGGCAGATCGAGGTGCCGGCCCGCCGGCGGCCGGCCCGGAATGGGCAGAAGATACGCATCGTCGGCGCCACCGAGCACAACTTGCAAAGCGTGACGGCCGAGATTCCGCTGGGGACCTTCACGTGCGTCACGGGCGTATCCGGCAGCGGCAAGTCGACCCTGATCATCGACACCCTGTACAAGGCCATCGCCCGCCGCTTGCACAATGCCCGCGTGATTCCGGGGGCTCACAAGACCATCGAGGGCTTGGAATTCCTCGATAAAGTGATCGATATCGATCAGTCGCCCATTGGCCGGACGCCGCGCTCCAACCCGGCCACCTATACCGGGGCGTTCACGCCGATCCGGGACTGGTTCGCCGGCCTGCCCGAGGCCAATACCCGTGGTTACAAGCCGGGCCGCTTCTCCTTCAACGTCAAGGGCGGCCGCTGCGAGGCCTGTGAGGGCGACGGCGTCATCAAGATCGAGATGCACTTCCTGCCGGATGTCTATGTCCAATGCGACGTCTGTAAGGGCAAGAGGTACAACCGGGAGACACTGGAAGTTACCTTCAAAAACAAAAGCATTGCCGACGTTCTGGATATGACGGTCGAGGAAGGGGCGGACTTCTTCAAGGCGGTCCCGGCCATCCGCGGCAAGATGGAAACGCTGGAGCGGGTGGGTCTGGGCTATATCCACGTGGGCCAGCCGGCCACGACCCTTTCGGGCGGTGAGGCGCAGCGGGTCAAGCTGGCCAAGGAATTGTCACGCCGGGCCACGGGGCGCACCCTCTATATCCTTGACGAGCCGACCACCGGCCTCCACTTCGAGGATGTACGAAAGCTGTTGGAAGTTCTCCACGCCCTGGTGGACCAGGGCAATACGGTACTGGTCATCGAACACAACCTGGAAATTATCAAGACGGCCGACTGGATCATCGACTTGGGCCCCGACGGCGGCGATAAGGGCGGCCGGGTGATTGCGGCCGGTACCCCGGAAAGCGTGGCGGCCCAGAAGGGGAGCCATACGGGCGCCTATCTGGCTGAGCACCTGCGGGGCGCCCCGGCACGATCGAAGAAACGGGCCTAGCTGGTAGGCCGAGGAGCGAACGATATTGAGCAAGCCAATGAACCCGGCCTGTCTGGTGCAGGCATGAGCGCCCTGGCGCATCCGGCGGGCCGCCCGGCCATCGTTGCGGATCAGGCGACGGTCCGCGCGGCACCTATCGTCGATTGGCTGCTCCACAGCGAACGGCTTAAACCCGGCCGCATGGTGCCGCTGATGGAGCGGTATGCGAAATGCCTGGTCAAGGCGGGGCTGCCGCTGGCACGGATGTCTCTACATCTCCGACAATTGCATCCGCAACTGGCGGCGCGCAGCCTAGTTTGGGACGCTAAAAGCGATGGCGCCACCGAGCTAGGTCACGAGCACAGCGCCCAACACCACCAGACCTATCAAGCCTCGCCGGTGAAGATCATCTTTGAAAGTGGCACGCCGGTCCGGCGCCTGCTCACCGATCCCGACTGCCCTCTCGATTTCCCAATTCTACAGGACTTCAAGGACGCTGGTCTGGTCGACTATGTCATGTTGCCGATCGAGGTCTCCGGCGGCGATATCCATGGGATCAGCATAGCGACCCGAGCGCCAGGCGGGTTTCAGGACTTAGACATCGCTACGCTGGAGGCCACCCTGCCCGCCTTTGGCGCCATCCTCGAGTTACAGCAGTTGCGCCGCACGGCCCGCGATCTTCTCAGCACCTATGTCGGCCCGAACACAGGGGAGCTGATATTCAGCGGTGCCATCCGCCCTGGTGACGGGGAAATCATCCACGCGGTCGTCTGGTTTTGCGATTTACGCGGGTTCACCGCCCTGTCCGAGTGCGTGCCGCTTCCGGACGTAATTTCGATCCTGAACAAGTGCTTTGACCGCATGGCTCAGCCGGTTGTCGGCAATGGTGGCGAGATCTTGAAGTTCATCGGCGACGCGGTCCTGGCGATCTTTCCCTGTGACACAGGCGCCGATGCGGTCTGCACGGCCGCCGATGCGGCCATCGCGGCGGCCGAGGCCGCCGTTGCCGGCGTCGCGGCGCTCAACCAGGATTTGGGCAACACGGGCGGGCCGTTAGTCCACTGCGGTGTCGCCATCCACATCGGCGAGGTGATGTACGGCAACGTTGGCGCCGCCGACCGCCTGGACTTTACGGTCATCGGGCCGGCGGTCAATCTGGCCACGCGGATGGAGCCGCTGTGTGCTCAACTCGATCAGACTGTCGTTGTCTCCACTTGCTTGGCAAAAGCGTCGCAGCGCGAATTTCGCTCGCTCGGTCAACATGCGTTCAAAGGTATAGCGAAGAAAGAGGAAGTCTTTACCCCGGTGTAGCAGCCGGTTGGTGAAGCGACAGAATCCATGCATTCACGCGGTCCCATCCACATCGTCGGCGGCGGACTCGCTGGCAGCGAGGCCGCCTGGCAGGTTGCGCGCGCCGGGGTTCCCGCAATTTTGCATGAAATGCGCCCGGCGCGGGGGACCGACGCCCATCAGACCGATGGTCTTGCCGAGTTGGTCTGCTCGAACTCCTTTCGCTCGGACGATGCGGCGAACAATGCCGTTGGCTTACTCCACGAGGAGATGCGCCGCCTCGACTCCCTGATCATGGCCGCAGGCGATGCCAATCGTTTGCCCGCGGGGGGCGCCCTGGCCGTGGACCGCGACGGTTTCTCTCGCGATGTAACCGCCCGGCTAGAGGCCGAGCCGCTGATCGAAATCCAGCGGGCGGAGGTGGCCGGTCTGCCCCCTGCCGATTGGGATTCGGTGATCGTCGCGACCGGTCCGCTGACATCGCCGGCCCTGGCGGCGGCGATTAGCGACTTGAGCGGTAGCGAACAGCTCGCTTTTTTCGATGCCATTGCGCCAATTGTCTACAAGGACAGCGTCAATATGGACGTCGCCTGGCTTCAGTCCCGTTATGACAAAGTAGGACCAGGCGGGACCGGCGCCGACTACATCAATTGCCCGATGGACGCGGACCAGTACGACGCTTTCATTGCCGCGCTGATCGCGGGCGAGAAGACCGAATTCAAGGAATGGGAAAGCAACACCCCCTATTTCGAGGGGTGTCTACCGATCGAGGTGATGGCCGAACGTGGCCCGGAGACCCTGCGGTATGGGCCCATGAAACCCGTGGGCCTAACCGATCCGCGCACCGGTCAGCGCGCGCATGCGGTGGTGCAGTTACGCCAGGACAATGCCCTGGGCACGCTTTACAACCTGGTCGGCTTTCAGACCAAGCTGAAGCACGGCGAGCAGGCGCGTATCTTCCGCGCCATCCCCGGCCTGGAGAATGCCGAATTCGCCCGTCTGGGCGGCTTGCACCGAAACACCTTCATCAATGCGCCTGAGCTCCTCGATGGCAGCCTACGTCTGAAGGCCATGCCGAGGCTGCGCTTTGCCGGCCAGATCACCGGCGTCGAAGGATATATCGAATCGGCAGCCATCGGCCTGCTGGCCGGCCGGTTCGCCGCCGCCGAGCGCCAGGACCGTCCCCTGCCGGCCCCGCCACCGACGACGGCGCACGGAGCGCTTTTGGGTCATATCACCGGTGGCGCCGACAGCGCTACGTTCCAGCCAATGAACGTGAACTTCGGCCTGTTCCCGCCGCTAGAGCCGGTGGCCGGCCGCAAGATCAAGCGTAAAGAACGCAAGCCCGCCATGGCCGCGCGGGCGCTGGTCGACCTGCAATCGTGGGCAACAAGCACCAGCCAGGCCGCCGCCTAATACCGTCCGCGTAATTTGGCCCAGGCCAGGCGCCAGGCGCAACTTGGATCCTGCTTCTGCACGTCGGGGTGAAAGGGGTCGCAGCCAGCGCGCTCCAACGTGACCAGGGCACGCGTCGCCAAAACGCCCAATGCCAGGGCCGGCCAGGCCGCCGCCGGCATCTTGACGCCGGTTGCCCTTGCGCGTTGCAAGCGCTCGCGGGCCCGCGCCGCGATGGCGGCGGCAACCTTGCCGAGCGCAGCCGATGTCCGCATCTCAAAAAGATCGCCAATATCGAGTTTCTCGGACTCGCACAGATCCCGTGGCAGGTATAGGCGCCGTTGCCGGGCATGAAACGGTACCGCGCGGAGAAGGCCGGTGAGCGCCCAGGCAATACCGATGTCCCGCCCCACAGCCTCTGTGTCGGGCGTGCGGGCCCCAAGGACTTCCAGCGACAGGATCGCGAGAGTTGCCGACGTGGCATCGGCATAATCTTCCAACGCCGCCAAATCGACCGGCGGGTCACCGGCTAGGTCCTGCGCACGACCTTGCAGCAAGCGTCCGATGCATTGACGGTCCAGCCCATGTTGAACAATCGCGCCCGCCACGGCTTCGGCAACCGGATGAGTCCGTGGATCAGGGGTGTCGATACCCGCCAAAACATCCCGCCACCACTGTAGACGGATGTGTCCCAGCGCGGCTTCGTGGGCGGCCTCGGCTGTTCGCGCCACCTCGTAGTTGAAGGCAATCAACGCAAACAGGTCTTCCCGCCGGTCGGCGGGAGCCAGCAAGGCCGTCAGATAGCGGTCGTGATCGTGTTGCTTGCCAAGCGCCGCACAGTGCGAAAGCCCAGTCATCCCCATCGGCAACTGGTCCACCATTCGGTTGCTGCGCCGGACACGGAAATATCCCTTTTGGATTTGGGGTTTACTCGGCATTGCAGCCGACCTATACGGTCGTTCTCTAGGAATTCGCCGTTACGTCGGGAAGGGTCTAACAATGGCAGGCATCCTCACCTCGTTGCAGAGAACCGTGGTCGCTGGGTTTGTCCTCAGCGCGATTCTCTTCGTTATCTACTACGCGATGCAAGGCTACTCTGCGGCCGACTTTGGGTCGTTCTTCTTCCGCTGGCTGCACGTGCTGAGTGCGGTCATGTGGGTCGGTCTTCTTTGGTACTTCAATTTCGTACAAATCCCCAACATGCCCAAGATCCCGGACGACCAAAAACCGGCGATCGGCAAGGTGATCGCGCCGGCCGCTCTCTATTGGTTCCGGCATGCGGCCATGGCGACGATCGTTACGGGGCTAATCTTGGCGTGGCTCAACGGCTACCTCGTTGAGGCGATCACCATTGGCCTGATCGACGGCGCACCGAAGCATACGGCCATCGGTATCGGCATGTGGCTTGGCGCGATCATGTGGTTCAACGTCTGGTTCGTCATTTGGCCGAATCAAAAGAAGGCTTTGGGCATGGTCGAGGCCGGCGCGGAGGAGAAGGCCAAGGCGGCACGCACGGCCATGTTGTTCTCGCGCACCAACACTTTATTGTCGTTCCCAATGCTCTTTGCTATGGTTTCGGCACAGAACCTCTACTGACCTGCGATTTTGGGGGACAAAAAAATGGGGCCGTATCGGCCCCGTTTTCCTTTTCGGCTTTTGCCGCCGAGTGATTAGGAAGCTTTCTCCGGCGATTTAGACTTACCCGGTTCGTCGTCATCGACCGTCCGCCGCAAGCCCATGAACGTCAGCAACGGCACCGCCAGACCGACCGACGAGTAGGTGCCGATGAGGATGCCCCAGATCAAGCTGGCGGAGAATCCACGGATCACCTCGCCACCAAAAAGAGTAAGGGCCACCAGCGCTAACAAGGTCGTGAAGCTGGTCAGTAGCGTCCGCGTCATGGTCTGATTGACCGCCATGTTCAGCAACTCAAGGAGCGGCAACTTCTTGTATTTGCGCAGCACCTCGCGCACGCGGTCGAAAATGACGACCGTGTCGTTGATCGAGTAACCGGCAACCGTCAACACCGCCGCGAGCGTGGCCAGGTTGAATTCAAGCTGGGTGACGGCAAAGAAGCCGATCATCGCCGTGACGTCGTGCACCAACGCCAGAAGTGCTGCGACAGCAAACTGCCATTCGAAGCGAAACCAGACGTACAAGGCGATCCCCAGGATGGCGAGCACGGTGGCCCAGGCGCCCGCTTCCTTAAGCTCACCGCCGACCTTTGGCCCGACAAACTCGGTGCGCCGGTATTCGGCAACGTCCGTGCCAAGCGCCTCCTTGACGGCTGCAATAGCCGCGCTCTGTGCCTCTTCCTCACCCTCTTGCCGCTGCACGTTGATGAGGACTTCGTCTTCGGCCCCGAATTCCTGAAGAGTCACTTCGCCCAAGCCCAGGGAGCCGAGGCGGCTGCGCATGGCGGACAGGTCGGCCGGTCCGTTCGTGCGTACCTCAATTAGAATGCCACCGCGGAAATCAATGCCAAGGTTGAGCCCGACACTCGTGAGGAGAATCACGGACGCCAAGACCATCGCGCAGGAGATGGCGAGGAAAATCTTCCGGTGGCCAATGAAATTGAGATTCGGCGCAATCGGGAGCTTGCGGATCAGGGCCATAAATAGCGCTCTATATGGCCAGTTGCTGCGGCCGGCGGCGGCGCAGCCAGGTGACCACCAACAACCGCGTCAGCATGATGGCCGTAAACATGGACGTCACCAGACCGATCGCCAAGGTCACGGCAAAGCCCTTGATCGGGCCGGTGCCGAACATGAAGAGCAGCAACGCGGCAATTAGCGTCGTGAGGTTAGAGTCGATGATGGTTGCCATGGCACGGCGGTATCCGGTGTCGATGGCGGTGACCGGCCCTCGTCCGTTCGCGATTTCTTCGCGTATCCGCTCGAAGATCAGCACGTTGGCATCCACCGCCATACCCAAGGTCAGGACAATGCCGGCAATCCCCGGCAGAGTCAGCGTCGCCTGCAAGCCCGACAATGCGGCGAGAAGAATGACCAAATTCGCCGTGAGCGCGACATTTGCCATCAGGCCCATAAGCCCATAGGCACCGGCCATGAAAACGATCACCAAGACAAACCCTAGGGCGCTCGCGATCTTGCCGGCCGCGATGGAGTCCGCGCCAAGGCCAGGCCCGACTGTCCGCTCCTCCAATATGGTCAGCGGCGCGGGCAACGCCCCCGCCCGCAGCAGCAAGGCAAGGTCCTGCACTTCCTGCACGGTGAACTGACCGCTGATGATACCGCTGCCGCCGAGAATCGCTTCGCGGATGACCGGGGCGCTGATTACCTTGTTGTCGAGGACGATGGCGAATGGCCGGCCCACATTCGCGCGAGTGGCATCGCCAAACTTCTTGGCGCCGATGGAATCGAAACTGAAGGAAACCACCGGCTGGCCGTCCTGAAACGTCGCGGCGGCATCCGTTAGCGTGTCTCCGCTGACCATGATTCGCTTCTTGACCACATAGCGGCGTGGATTGCCGGCGACATCGACCTCGGTGGATGACAGCAACTCCGACCCGGCCGGGACGCGGGCGCCATCGGCGACAGACCTTTCATCGACCATGCGGAAGGTCAATTTTGCGGTCTTGCCCAGCAGGGACTTAATCCGCTCGGGATCGCGCAGGCCAGGCAATTGCACCAGGATGCGGTCATCCCCCTGGCGCTGAATGGTGGGTTCACGGGTGCCGGTCTCATCGATACGGCGGCGCACAATCTCCAAGCTCTGCGCGATCACGTTGGTCGCCAGATCCTTCAGCGACT
>Ga0209633_10002951_pt1 | contig 15990 bp, 11 predicted proteins | sample Cruoilmetagenom1_FD_187290 | JGI IMG/M metagenome (GOLD analysis project Ga0209633, IMG submission 187290) | Oil polluted marine microbial communities from Coal Oil Point, Santa Barbara, California, USA - Sample 1 (SPAdes) (version 2) | ecosystem: Environmental > Aquatic > Marine > Oil seeps ... | reverse complement strand
CTATCAATTCGGTTTGAAATGGGGGGAACGGCGTTCCCGTGCCTTTCGTTTTGTCATGATCGATGAAGCCTTTGGCCGGGGGTCGGATGACTCCACGCGTTATGCATTGGAATTGTTCAATAAACTAAACCTGCAATTGCTGATCGTCACGCCCATGCAAAAGACCCACATCATCGAAGACTATGTTCAATCCGTTCACTTCATTCACAATGAGGGGGGACGCAACTCCATGATCCGCAACCTGACCATCGAGGAATACAAAGAGGAAAAAGCCGCCTTTCAGAAAGTCGGATCGTGATCACCCAGGCCCAAATCCGTAAGAAAGCCATGATTCAATGGAATTCCGGCGCATTTTTAAGCAGCTGCGTGGAAAACACGACGATCTTTCCCATTATCATTCGCTTTCGCACACCGTCCGGCAAGGAAATCTTGGATACTTATGACCGGGTGCGCACCTGGATTCAAGCCCTGCGGAATAATAGCAAGGAATCTACAGCCAACGGATATGAAATCGTCTGGCAATCCATCCGTCACCGCAATATCGGCGATCAGCAACTGCCCCGGCAACTCGTCTTTTCCACACCGGCGGATTGGCTGACCTTCATTCAAAAGGAGAAGGAACATCGAGCCTTTATGGACGTGGTCGACCAAACCCGCAGTGCCCGTCCCGAACTGTTGCCCCATCTTGCCCAAAAGCCCCTGAAAATTTTGGGAGATGCGGCTCACTGGCCAAAGATTCTCACTGTTTGTGAATGGTTCAAGAACCATCCGTCGCCAGGCTTGTATATCCGCCAGCTGAACATCGCCGGCGTGGACACCAAATTTATTGAAACCCATAAATCGTTATTAAATGATCTGTTGCCCTTGGTGCTTGAGAAGACGCAAGTGGATGGGGCGGTCACCGGTTTGGCCAAACATGGTTTCGAACGCAAATTCGGCCTTGCCTATGATCCGCCCCTGGTACGGTTGCGCCTGTTGGATCCGGATTTGGTCAGGGGCGGATTTTCTGATATCACCGTTTCTTTGGACCAACTGGCGCAAATCGATGTGGGGGCCAAAACGGTCTTTATCACCGAAAACAAGATCAACGGCCTTGCCTTTCCCCAGGTCCGCCAGGCCATGGTGATTTTCGGATTGGGGTATGGTGCCGAAATGCTCCCGGAGATCGGCTGGCTGGGAGAAAAGGATATTTTCTACTGGGGGGATATCGATACCCACGGGTTTGCCATCCTCTCGCAAATTCGAGGACATTTTTCCCATGTGCGATCTTTTCTCATGGATCGAAAAACCTTTATGGCCCACCAAGCGTTGTGGGGCACAGAAATTCCGGGTAAGCGTTTTACCGGTAACTTGGCTCATCTCACCGAACCGGAGCATGAATTGTTTGACGACCTGAAGCAACACCGCCTGGGCCCTCATCTTCGGTTGGAACAAGAGCGTATCCGTTTTTCCGTATTGTTGGACGAATTGGGACGGTTTCAGGGGGTACGCGCAACTAATTGAACTTTCGGCCCAGATAGCTTATTTCCTGTTCGGAGACGACATCTATCCTGACACAGGGGGCCAAAGGCCGTGGAAAACTTGGACCACCAGGCAAAATAAGTGTTCCTATTAAGGATATCTGGGTCTATCCTCTTGCCAAAAGGTTTAGACTTTTTTTGAATAATTGACTTCAGAAGGGGTAACCCGAATAATTACAAAAAAGCTCTGGGGATACGGCGGGGTATGCAGTGTATATTTTTATTTTTTTAGGCGGGATATCGCAGCGGGGTATATGCTGAGCCGTTACATTATTTTGTCACTTGGGCGGGATAAACCGTTACTATATTCGTATCCTAACAACTCACCTGGGAGATGGGGTTCGTCCTCCTGGATCGCGAAGCCTGTGCGGAGAATGCTCACATACTTCGTCGCCGCAGTGACGAGGGATAAAGCGTAACGCAGATATCGGGCCTCACGAAGTCGTCAACACTATCCGGCCGCCTCGACAAACCCATGCCGGAGCGCCAGCTTCTGGAACATCTGGGTCAGCCCTGCCCCTATTGAGAAAACGGAGCCGATGTCCAGGTTTCGGACGACAGTTTCGTCGAAGAAAATATTGAGGCTGGAGTCGATGCCTTCGTCCGGGCGCCAGTAGCAGATCATGACGGGCACCTTGGGCAGGGGATACAGCACCACGGAGATGTCCGACTGAAACTGCCGTTGCACCTGCCTGCCGGAAAACATGTGGACCACATCGTCGAACAGGTCGGTGTGGGTGTCGGCCACTTGTTTCATGGCCTCTTCGCAGCGTTTTTGAAAGAGCGGATAACGGTCCTTTCCGTTTTTCAGTTCCCGGAAGGAAACCCATTGACCGGTTGGGGAAATGCCATGGCTGTTGAGCACATAGTCGAAAAAGGGGGCTGCCACCCAGGGATTGACGTGAATGTCCGAATGGAAGATTCCCTGTGCGTCGACGCTGAAATCCTTGCCGAGGATTTTCAGGATCAGTCGGCCGTTTTGAAATCGGCCCCCGGTTCTTTCGGCCGCTGACACGAGATTGATGCCGGCAATTTTTTGTTTTACCATTGCCAAAAATTCCTCCCGGTTGGTTTCTATCATGCTTGGGTCGCCGGAATCTCTGGAAAAGCGTTCGACAACGCCAGGGTCCAGCCGGGGGCATTGGTCAATTCTTTTTTGGCCCCGTAAAACGGCTCCGGCAAAAGCCAGACAGGTTTTTTCACCGCAGTCCCGGCAGTTGGATTTGTCTAGCAGTTTGAAGATCTCCATGGCATTTTTCGGCGCAGGCATAGGCAGCCTCCCCATTTTCAATCGTAAACAACGTCGGTCGACACGGCCGTATTATAACGATAAGGAACACAATAACACGGTCTTGATCATCGACGCACGAAATATCCACCGCAAGGTGACGCGTAGGATTGATGACTTTGACCTGCCGTTACACTTACTCCCACAACCCAAACACGTCCCGCCCCATTGACCAGCGTGGCTTTTTTTGCTCCTCACTCTTGCCCAGGATCCACTTGTCGTATAGCTTCTCAATGGATCCGTTGGTCTTCTTCAGGTTCAGCCAGTCGTCAACAAAGTCTCCGAAGTCCGAACCACCCAACGGCATGACCAAACCAGCAGGAGCTTTTATGTGAGGCGTGGGCACAACCACTGAATAGGAAGGATAGACGATTGTCCAGGCTGAACCCGCCTCCGCACTGATGACGAGTGCGTGAACCCCTTTTGGATTGTCTGTGAAAAATTCGCGATAGGATTTCATCAGTACGATATCCGTATTCGGCAAGTAGCGCTTGGCGCCTTTCGCCCGATTTTCCCCTACCACACCCAAACGAATAGTGTGTTCTTCGTCTATCGAACGCCAGGTCTTAAACTCATGGCGGCGGTAGTCTTCTACAACCACTGCTGTGGTAATATTTATGTAGGGATCCGAAAACTTGGCCTTGGTAAGCCGGTCCGGGGTGACGATCATTCCGCCTATCGCCACATCAAATTTGTTCTGATCGAGATCTTTGAAAAGCGTTTCGTATGTCCACGGGATAAACTCCGCCTCAACCCCCAGCTCCCGAGACAGTGCGTGTATGAGTTCCACGTCAAAACCAACCAGATCGCCGTTTTCGTTATGATAAGAAAACGGTAGGTTTTCATGGTTGTAGCCTACCCGCAGCGTGCCACGCTTGATGATCGTCTCAAGATGGCCTTTTTCACCTATCGCCTCTTTTGGGCCGACTTTTTTTATATCCGCCGTCTGTGAAACTTCTTTTATCTCCGACTGCATCAGGGTGCGTCGCTGAATGTCTTCTTTGCTTACCATCTCAGACAGCAGGAAACGCATTCCCAGGAGGAAAGCAACAAAAATAACCAACGAAATTATCGAAAACCTGAAAATGCGTGACCAGTTGATTTTCATTACCCCCGTCGCTGCGCATGTAGCCACCAGCGTGAATGCAAACAGGTTCATGACTGCAAGAAGGGTCGCAAACCAGCTGTTGAGGACTCCGGTAACGACATAGAGCTCATACATGTCTGAAGGAATCTTCATTTGGTCCAACAGGAAAGGCAGTGCTAAATCCACACCCCCAAACAAAGTAAACAATCCTATCACCGCGAAGCCCGGATAGTCTGCAAGAGCAATATTTTTACCGACAAACCATCCTGCAAAGAGGACAAAGAACAGGGTCAGCAGTTTGCCGATGTTGGGAAAGTTGAAGGAGGTCGGAACCAGCACCTCGATATAGTTATCGGTGTCGTCATTGCTTATCTGATGATCCTCGAAAAGTGTTCTGGCATTTTCGACTAGCATTGGCAGCGTGATGAACAGGTTGCCGGTTACGAAGCCGGTTGCCAGTGCATCACGTGCGGTTTTGAGGATTTCACGGTAGCTAAAAGGTGTTATCGCGGCCACCAGTCCCGGAAGAATCCAAAAAACCAGTAAAAGGGTCGCGGCGATAAAGGGTATGATATAGCTCTGCAGCCGGCCGAACTCTTCAATGGTCATCGTGCCGGAAGCATTTGCGGCGATGGCGAAGACACCGATGGGAGTAATTTTTACCACCATCATCGCAACACGGGTGAGTGTCTTGGAAGTGGCCGTCAGAATCTCAAGCAGGTTTTGCTTGGTTTCAACCCCAATTAGCGCGATGCCAAAGATGACGCTAAACACTGCTGCTGCAGGTACCACTGTACGAGCCAGGGAACTGAACGGATTGACTGGAATGTAAAGGTCGATAAAGTCCACCTTGGCAACTTCCACCAGGCTGGTGCTGAAAAAAGAGCCGGATTCCATGGAGGGGAAAGCCAAGGGAATTAGAAATACGATGGCAAAGGCCAGCAACCAGGAGGCGACCAGAACGATCCCACCCGTGATAGCCAGCTTTCCGGCCTTCTCATAGCTCAAAGACCCGATGCCGAGCATCAATGACACCACCATGTATGGCAGGATCGACATCTGGATCAGACCAATGTAGGCTCTGCTTACGATGGCGAGTGCCGACGCTCTTTCTCCGAAAAACAGGCCGACGAATAGCCCAAGCGTTAAACCAATGAGGATTTGGGTGGAAAGAGAGATGCCCCTTTTATTCTTCACCTGATCATTCATTTGTTATCCTTCCTTTGTTAGAAATCATATCGGACCCCCCAAGCAAAGGATGTGTACCTGAGGTCCGAGAGCTTGGAATAGGGAACCACATAGGAGGCGTCCAGGGAGATCGCCCACTTCCTGTTGATGTGAATATCGGTGCCGACGCCGAACTTGGTGACGAAGGCCGTGGCGTCGTCTATACTGGCATAGGCATCGCTGCAGTACCAGCCGTAGTATCCGGGCCGGCAGACAGATCCCGTCGGGTAGTATGACCGGACGTTGGCGTACATGATTCCCGCACCGATCAGTGCATAAGGATCCATCCGGCCCAGTGGCAGGTGAGCCTTGAGATTGGCGGTGAGAATCAGTGTGTCGAGGGTCACTTTTTCCGTACCCGAAAGATTCGGATTTATATCGGACAGGTTGATGGTTGCATCAAAGCCGTTCATCATTCCGAGATCGCCCTCGGCGGCCAGATATTTGCTGAATCGGTGGCCAACCCTGAATTCGATACCCCACGCATCCTTGAAATCGTCCACACCCGTGTTCTGGAAATTTTCGAAACCCGTCAATCCGCCAAAGATGAAGTACGGGCCGAAAGTTGAGAAATTGTCTGCAAGGCACTGGCCAGGCAGGCTTGATAGCATGATCATCAGTGCGGATATCAGTAGATAAGCTCGGATTTTTTTACGCCCGTTCATTCTATATTCCTTTGGTTGCCAGTCGTCGTTTTTTCAGTTTTTGAGTCATCCGTCCCCAACACTCCGGCCTCGGTCATCAGCCGCATACCCTGGGCAAGTCGTATTCCTGCCGAATATCCATCAGCTTTTGAAGGGCGTCGCGCATTTCGGTTTCCGCCTGGGATGCCGATGAGATGTTGCTGTCTTCTGAAACCAGGTCGGGAAAAAGCGCCCGGGCCTTTTCCTCCTGTCGGCTGTCCGCATAGGCCAGCACCTGGAGCCACAGGCCGGCCAGGGCATAGTCCTGGTTGTCGGATTTGGCAGCGGTGCGCCCATATCCCTGAGCCACCTCGTGTTTGCATTGCGCCAGGGCCTCCAGTCCCTGGAAGGCATCCTCTCCCAGTTTTTTTCTCAGGGTTTCAATTTCGTTGGTCTGTTGGGCCTGCTTGGCTTTTTTCTGGTTGCTCTCCGCCATGGTCCCGGAAATAGCTCCGGCGGCGGCACCGGTACTGCCCCCCCATACCGCACCGCGTGCAGCTGCGTCACCGACATCACCGCCAAATACCAGCGCACTGACCATTCCCCCTACGGCTCCAACCACTGCGCCAGTTGCGGCACCCTGGCCGGCGCGTTCAACTGACTGCTTGGAGCAGGCCGGGAAGTTTGCCAATACAATCACCATCGCCAGTGCCATCCATTTGTTATACATAAGATTCATCGATCTCATATGCGCCTCGCTTTAGTTGTTTCTCTATCCCTATATACCACCCATAGCTATTGACTCAATTTGGAACTCGCCAGACGATTCATACTAACTCCAGTCTCTGCCGCTTTAATAGCTAACGTTCTATGTACTTCGGGGGGAATTCGTACCATGAATTTCCCACTATAGTGTTTAACAGCAATTGGTTCCGGAATAGATTCTTTGTTCTTTTTCATATCATTTACAACTTCAGCGATAATTTTTCGCACTCCCTTTAAGGCGGATTCCGGAGTTTTCGCCAACCAGCTAATACCTGGAAATTCTGTACATAATCCAACATATTCTTTGTCATCATCTGACCAAGTCACTCGATAGGTGTAATGATCATTCTTTAGTGCCATGTTCTACCTCCAATCTTTCAATAGCTTTCAATACCTGCTTGACTTGATATGCTTTCGCTTTGCCTTTATGGTTTTGGATGTTTACACGGGGATCACCTTGCCATGGCGTTTTAAACATCCTATGACTTAATCCGGATTGACGTGGTTTACCAAAATAGAATTCACATACTTTCCTAAGGGCTCGCGCAAAAATAACTTCACATTTTCGCATCTCAGCTTCAGCCCATCTTTGGCTGATACCTCACTCTCAAAACCAACGAAATAGCTCGCTATTCCTGTGGTTATGCTCTCTCGGATCAGCCAAACCTGAACCAAATCTGATCGCCAATTCTGCGAAGTTATTTTTGCGCGAACCCTTACCATAAACAGCTGCGGCCCACGCCAGCAGCAGAATAAGTATGCCAACCATCCGTCTGGTCATTCATGTACGGTCTGCTTCAGGTTTTGAAAGGTACGGGTGAATATCCACCGCGTCGATCTGCGCCGGGTCCAGAAACTGCTCTGCGTAGGTCTGGTAAACGCCGCTTTCCAAAAAAAGGTCGAACAGTTCGGAATCGATGTGCCGGTCGTTTCGCATGAAGCTCATGATGCGAAGGGCATTGTTCAACGTCTTCGGCATCTTGTAGGGGCGATCGGCCGCTGTCAGGGCTTCAAAGATGTCGGCAATGGCCATGATCCGCGCGGGGATGGACATCTCTTCCTTCTTAAGGCCTCTGGGGTACCCGGTGCCGTTCATGGTCTCGTGGTGGGCACCGGCGATTTCAGCCACATTCTTCATGTTTTCGGGAAAGGGGAGTCGTTTAAGCATTACAATGGTCTGAATGATATGTTCGTTGATCTTGAAGCGGTCCTCCGGTGACAGGGTGCCTTTTCGGATGCTCAGGTTGTAGAGCTCACCCAGGTTGTACCGATCCTCAGGAACGGTCATATTGAAACCGTAGGTGTTGCCGTCGAAGGGATCCGGGTTGGTCCTGGGAATGACGTGCTGCGGCTTGTCGGCCAGCACGTGTTCGACCACCGGCAGTGTCGGTGGCGGTTGTGTGTTTTTCAGTTCGGCTTCGTCTTGGGAGATGCCCATGCGGTCGTCCAAATGACGCGTCCATGTGCGGGCGGCGATCTGCTCCAGCCGTTCGATCTTCTCGTCGGCCATGAACTCGCCGCCGATGTTGCACTCGGCCACAAATGCGAAATCATCGGCGATCTGCTTTTGTGTCTTTTCCAGTTCCGCCTGAAGAACCGCGCCGCCGGCATCACCGGCCAGGCGCCGGCGATAGGTCTCGATCTCCGCATCCCGCAGCAACACCTCGAAACGCATACGGATTTCGTGGATCCGGTTGTAGATGGTCTCCAACTTGGTGGCCTTGTCCACCACGTATTCGGGTGTGGTGACCTTGCCGCAGTCGTGCAGCCAGGCTGCCACCTCGAACTCTCGTCGCTGATCGTCTGAATCCATGCTGAAATCGGCAAAAGGGCCTTCCTTGGACTCATGGACTGCAGCGGACATCATTTTGGCCAGTTCGGGCACGCGCTTGCAGTGGCCGCCGGTGTAAGGGGATTTAGCATCAATTGCACCGGCAAGGAGCTCGGTGACGGCAGTGAACAGGGCTTCGATTTCTTGCTTGGCTTGGATCAATTTGGCAATATAGTCTCGGATCATGCTTTTCATCAGGACGAAGGCTTTGATGAGGGAGTGGATCTCCTTGATGCTGGAGTCGAAGGGCTTAGATTCTGAAAAATCTGACTGCTGGATTTTCCTGGATTCCTGTTCCAGCTGAGTGAGAGCTCCTGAAATCTTGCGGGACACCAGCAGGGCAAAGGGCAACACGACCAGCAGCACCAGGCCGGAGAAAAGAAAAATTCGCTGCTGCATCCGCCGGATGTGGCCGGTGAAATCGGAAACCGGGGCGATGGAAGCCAGAATCTGGTCAAATTTGAGTTCTGTTTTTATGGCAGTCAATCGCACCAGGTAGTCTGACCCTGATATCTCCATCTCACGGGTGCGGTTCAACAGGCGGTTTGGGGCGGCATGGTAACCGGTGACGATGGCCCGGACCATCGGGTCGCCGGACTCCTCACCGGTGAGAAAACTCAGCGATTCCCCTGTGCCGGTTTTGATGGGGTTCTCTTTGGGATGGACAATGATCCGACCCGTGCGGTCGAAGAGAAACAGCATGCCGTTATCGGACACTTTCTGTCGTTGCAGGGAGACGGAAAATCGGTCCAGGGTGATGTCGGCGCCGAAGACCCCGCCGCCGTTCAACAGCTTTTCCGCACAGGTAATGCCGGGTAACTTCGTGGAACTGAAGATATACGGTTGGGTGTAAAACGCCGTCTCCTCTTTTTGGGCCCGGATGTACCAGGACCTTACGCGGGGGTCGTAGTCCGAATCCAGGTCGTCCCTTTCTCCAACGACCTGCCGGTCCCGGTTTAGAAAACGCCAGCGCTGTTTCAGCAGCCCTTTGGAATCTGCCGAGATGGTGCGCAGGACATAGGTGGTCTCCGCCGGTGCGCCGTACAAACTGCGAGATTCCGGGTCGCCCCGCACGGCAACGATCTGGATGAAGCTGCCGTCCTCATACCCGACATAGGTAGAGAAGAGATAATCATAAAAGGACAGGGCCTCGATCATCAGTTCCATGCCCGGGTGAGGCCTCCCGTCTCCCATGGGCGCTGTGGCCATTCCAGGCATGCGCACGGCCGTGCCGGTCAGCCCAGCCACCGACTCCAGCGTACTCTCGTAGCGTTCCAGGGTCTTCTCGTTGATTTCGGAAAACAGGCGATCGGCCATCTGGATGGCCGCCGTCTTGCTCTCCCGGTGGCTGATCCATAAAATCAGGCCGGTCAGCGTGATAACGATAGTCACCACCAGTGCGGTTATTCCGATGTAGAACGGATATCGTTTAATGTTAAATGGCATGCGCATTCCTTTTTACTTCAAGCGCCCAAGTAATGCCTGAAACGCATCGGATTCTTGAAGCACTTGCCTGTGTACCCGTCACCTGCGTTCCATCCGCCGGCACATATCTCGATATGCGCCGGCGGATACGCCTTGTTGACAAATCCAAAGCCAGCGCCTTCAGGTGGAATTATTTATTTCCAGGCCCATTAAACGCTAAAATCTTTTCGTCGTTTTCGTCCAGCCATGCCAAAAATAACGAGTACATAATGGCAAGCACAACAGAACCGACAAAGAGGCCGAGAATACCGGATAGCATCATTCCGCCTAATGACCCTATGAGAATGACCAGCATGGGAATATCGACCCCGCGGCCCATGAGCAGAGGTTTCAAGAATCCATCACTGGCGCTGATAATGAATACCCAGATTAGAAAAAGTACTGCTGGGGTGGTATTGGCAATAGAAAAGACATAAGCGGCAACAGGTCCGAGAACAAGAATCGGCGGTAACTGGCTGACTGCACAAACCAGTACCAGTACAGCCCAAAGACCGGCGGCGGGAACGCCAACCACAACCATGCCGACAGCGGAAAGGACTGCCTGGATCACTGCCACACCAACCACTCCTTGCATGACTCCACGGATTACGGCAGTGGCAAGCGTTGTAATCTCAACACCCTTTTCACCCGTGAAGCGAGTGACAATATTCCTGGCAATAGCAGCGCTTTCTTCAGCCTTTGCCAGGAAAACACCGGCGATACATGTTGCTATGATGATCATGAAAATCCCGGCGAGTCCTCCGCCCACAGAGCCGAGCAGTGTTTCGGCTAGTGTTTTAATCTGAGGTGCAAATTGTGCCAAGGCCTCCTCCAGATTTGTTGAAGCCAACTGCCAGATTTGATGTATTGAGTTTCCGACAAGTGGCCAGGCGGCAATTTTTGAAGGTGGCGGGGGAATAACAAGTGTTTTGTCCTGCATGTTCGCCGTCAGCGTATGAACCGTATCAATGGATGACATGACAAGGAATATTGTTGGAATAATCAGTAGGGTAATGATCACAAGAACAAAAAAAACTGCAGCCAGTGACCTCCGTCCACCAAGCATTTTGGCAACCCTGGCAATAAAAGGTTCCGTGGCAACCGCCAGAATTATTCCCCAGATAACCGGGGTCAGAAACGGCTTTACCAATTGAAACGTCCATATGACCATAATCCCGAGGATCGCTATTTTGATAGCAGCCTCAATGGCACTTTTCGTAAAAATTTTATTGCCGTCTATGCCTTCCACGATATCACCATCTCCTCTTGTGATAATAAATTGTCTACTTGTCCGTTATTGAAAATACCATCATAACACTTTCCACAATTCAGCAGATGGCACGTGAGCACCATCCGCCGAAACCGTTTGCAGGCTATGCTTTCTTCTTCACATCCTTCACTTCGAGGATGATTTTGTGGATCTTGCCGGAAAAGCGAGTCTCATCGCGGCCGATGCCGATGCCTTCGGCGACCGGCGTCTGGTTATCGAGACCAACGTCAGCCGTCTCGTCAGCAGAAAAAATCAAGGGTTGAGTCTTCTCGATCCGACCCTCGGCGACCTTCTTGCCGTTGACGGAGAGAGTAGCCATACCGCCCTTACCAAGCCCGCCGCCGTCGTAGACGAAATCCAGCACGACCGTAACGGCTCCCGCAGGAACCGCGCTGGTCGATGCGACGGTAAAGCGATCGAGTCCGAGGTAGTTGTAGGTGTAGATCGGTTTACCGTCCTTCATATAGAGCGACCAACCGCCGAAACGTCCACCCTGAGCAAGGATCACACCATTTGCTCCCCCCTTGGGAATATTGAGCGCGGCCGTGATCGTCTTCGAGCGGTTCTTCACATTCATGAAGGTGTTCTCCAACATGCCGTTCATCCCGTCATATAGCGTGAGCGACATGCGGTCACCGAGCAGGTCCGGTCGCCCAGCGATAGCGGGATTCACTCGCTCGACTGTCCGGTCATCGATTGGCAGCACGTGGTACTTTTCCGCCTCCTTCATGAACAGGGCTTGCAGCTCGCGCAGCTTCTCAGGTTGCTCTCCAGCCAGGTTCCTGGTGAGGCTGAAGTCTTCTATGACGTTGTAGAGGTCCCACGTGTCGGACTCGAGCGGCTTCTGCTTCCCCGTCTGCCAGGGAGCACGATGGAGCGTACGGGCGAGCCAGCCATCGTGATAGACGGCCCGGTTGCCGAACATCTCGAAATACTGTGTGGTATGCCGTTCCTTGGCCTTCGCATCGGCAAAGGTGTAAAGCAGACTGGTTCCCTCGATAGGTGTTTGCGGCGTCCCGTTGACGCGCTTTGGCTCCGGCAGCGTCGCGGCCTCCAGAACGGTTGGTGCGATGTCGATAACATGCGAGAACTGCGTGCGCAGTCCGCCCTTGTCTTTGATACCATTTGGCCAGTGGATGACCATCCCGTTACGCGTGCCGCCAAAGTCCGAGGCCACCTGTTTGGTCCACGAGAATGGTGCATCAAAGGCCACTGCCCAGCCTGCGGCCATGTGCGGGAACGTGTATGGACCGCCCCACTCGTCGATCAACGGGACGAGATCCTCCACCTTCTCCACCACTTGGTTGAAATAAGTCATCTCGTTGAACATGCCGACGAACCCTCCCTCGGCACTGGTACCGTTATCGCCGGCAATGTAGATGAACAGGGTGTTGTCCATCTCACCGATCTTCTCCAAAGCCTCGACGAAACGTCCGACCTCGTGGTCGGTCTGCTCCATGAAGCCCGCGAACACCTCCGCCTGCCGGGCAAAGAGACGACGGTGGTCAGCCGGCAGCGAATCCCAGTCCTTGATATCTTCCGGCTTCTCCGCCAGTTTGGTCCCAGCTGGAATGACGCCCATCTCCAGCTGGTGGGTGGTCGTTTCTTTCCGAATCTGGTCCCAGCCCTTGTCGAACTGACCCTTGTACTTGTCGGCCCACGCCTCAGGCACGTGGTGCGGCGCGTGGACGGCACCGGTTGCGTAGTACACGAAGAAGGGCTTGTCCGGCGTCATCGACTGCTGGGCCTTCACCCAGTTGATCGCCTGGTCGGTCATATCGACGGTGAAGTGGTAGCCCTCAGTGTGCGGTGGCGTGATCCGGGTGATGCCATCATAGATCAACGGGAACCACTGATCCGTCTCGCCTCCGATGAAGCCGTAGAACTTGTCGAACCCCTGATGGGTGGGCCAGCGATCGTAGGGGCCCGAGACGCTGGTCTCCCAGGCGGCAGTCTCGTGCCATTTTCCGAAGGCACCGGTGCTGTAGCCGTTGAGTCGAAGCATCTCTGCCAATGGCGCGACGCTGTTCGGAATCTGCCCGGTGTTGCCGGGGAAGGCCGTCGCGGTCTCCATGATCGAGCCCGTGTTGGTGGTGTGATGGTTGCGGCCGGTCTTGAGCGCATTGCGCGTGGGTGAGCAGAGTGCAGTGGTGTGGAAGTTGTTGTAGCGCAGACCCTCGGATGCAAGTCCGTCAAGGGTAGGCGTCCGGATCGGCCCGCCAAACGTGGTGGTTGCGCCGAAGCCGACGTCATCGATCAGCACGATCACGACATTTGGTGCCCTCTTGGGCGCCTTGACCTCGAAGCGCGGCGGCGGCTCGACGTTGCGTACGTCAAGCTCGCTATAGGTGGGTCGTTCCGGCTCTTGGATCGGCAGGACCGTGCGATCAAAATTTTCCTGTGCCGAAGCCGCCGTGACCAAGCCGGTCAAAAGCGCCACCGCCATACCGATCATTTTGAAGATTGCGTGTCTCATAGATTCTCCTTTCGTGTTTAGGACAATCCCTGCCTGGGGGTAAAACCGGGGTATTCAGCAAAGCAGAAAGATGGGCACTGGTTCAGTTGAATAGGTAAAAAAAAGCAGAATTGCGTATTACGACTGTTAAAACTAATAGTTACATAGATTATCTCGGTTTGCCATAAGCCACTGCAACCTATTGATATAATTGAATCACCTATTCAACTGAACCAGTGCCGAAAGATGAGCGGCTAATAAAAAACCCGCAGGTAAAGCTGTATGCCGATGTAGTTGAAGTCGAATTTGCCTTTGAAGTCGATTCCCGGCCAGTCTTCCCAATCCGCTTCCACATTGACCGATAGAGCGTCAAAACCCAACCCGATACCCACATGCTTCCATGGGTTGTACTCCACCGCCGCCCGGAACTCCATTACCGATCCTGTTAAGTTGTCGTATTCCAGACAGAAGACCTGAGCCCCGGTGCGAATGAACCACCGGGGGGTCAGGGCGATATCCATGCGCAGGCCCAGCACCGGCAGGGGGGCCGTGAAACTTTCAGATTCCTGTGTTAGGATACGAATATAGTAACGGTTTACCCCGCCCAAGTGACAAAATAATGTAACGGCTCAACATATACCCCGCTGCGATATCCCGCCTAAAAAAATAAAAATTTACACTGCATACTCCGCCGTACCCCCAGCGCTTTTGGTCGTTTTTACCGAAATTTTAAGGTACATTACAAAGCAGGCAATTAGATATCTGACATCTTCCAAGGCGGGAAGAAAGCCAGAAATCGACATTTCGGGCTTTCAAGATGAACTCCCAAACAAGGCCGGAAGTCCAAAACATACCAAGTCTACTCGAATTTCCGGATATTTTCAAGGCCGGATTTTGAAACTGATAAGTGTATTTTGTCGCTGGTGCAAGGCCGGCTTTTGTATATGCCTGCGTTGCTGGCGTGGGCAGTCTTATTGCTGTGATGCATGTCGGGTGTCCGGCTACCTGGCATCTCGCCGTAAAGCCCAACGGCCCTACCGCCAAACCCCAAAAGGCAAAAAGTCCCACCGTCTGGCCGAAAATCGTCGTCGTTATCGAAAAAAAACCTCCTTCAAAAAACATGGATGATGCGACTACAAGGAGCACCTTTGATTGGGGTATGGTGTCATCACGTAAGACAAATCCGGCAATTTTTACGCAGGATTTGCCAAGTTGCAGCCATTTTTGTGGCCGATCTGGTGACATCGTGGACCAGTTTCCTCGGCGTGGCTATGGTCAGTGTGTCTTGAAAGCATTTTCCACTCAGATATCCAAGGAGGAACACAATGAAACGATGATTTACAGGCAATGAATTGTTCAGGCTGCGCAATTTAATACCAGTTGACAGGCTGATAAAAGAACAGCTGAATATTCCATCTAAAGATAGCGAAGGCTATTTCAGGTTCCTGTGTCCGCTTTGTAATGAGTTTCAAACCGCAACCAACCTCTCGACAAACCTGGCCAGATGCTTTCGATGTGAAAAGAATTTCAATCCCATTGACCTGACAATGATGGTCAAAGGCATTTTTAAGAAAGTTCGACCTCCATTTTTGGGCATTAGCTCATATTTTCGGTAAGGATTCGATGTTCTGGTTCCGTATGGAACAGTCACTTGGGCGAAATAGTATCGTAGGGACAACGATCAGAAATCCTGAAGATATTCCTGAGCATCTTGCCGCCGATGAAAAGCATACTCGGATTTTAGGTGATAAAACTTATGTTGCCACAACTGTTGGCGATGGATGTGTTTTGGGTGCCGCTGTTGCAAAGGACACCGGAGAAAAATCTCTAACCGAGGCTTAGGGTTCGCGCAAAAATAACTTCGCAGAATTGGCGCTCAGATTTGGTCCAGGTTTGGCTGATCCGAGAGAGCAAAACTACAGGAATAGCGGGCTATTTCGAGGCTTTTGAGAGTGAGGTATCAGCCAAAGATGGGCTGAAGCTGAGATGCGAAAATGTGAAGTTATTTTTGCGCGAGCCCTTATCAAGTCTACAAAGATGAATCCCAGTGCTTAAAGCCTGACTATACGCCCGAAACCACGAATATGGACGGCTGGAAAGCCACTATAAAGGCGTGAAAAAGCCTCTTCCCGGCGGTGGTTATCATCTGTTGTTTTCTTCATGTGTACATCAAAATTCATGACCGGGCCAAAAAGAAATACCGAGATATCTTTGAGGAGGCCGTATCCAAGCTATGGGACTGTTATCGTGCTGAAAGTAAAATGTCATTCTCCCAGCAAATCAGAAGGCTGGTCGAGTGGTGTGAAAAACAGGAAGCGCCACCTGTTATCGTAAATCCCATAAAGAAATTACGGCAGAATATTGGTGCATATATAGTCGCATGTGATCACCCGAAAGCACATCGAACCAGCAACATGGTAGACAGGCTGATGCAAAGAATGGATCGCCACCTGTTTAGCA
>Ga0209633_10002950_pt1 | contig 15990 bp, 12 predicted proteins | sample Cruoilmetagenom1_FD_187290 | JGI IMG/M metagenome (GOLD analysis project Ga0209633, IMG submission 187290) | Oil polluted marine microbial communities from Coal Oil Point, Santa Barbara, California, USA - Sample 1 (SPAdes) (version 2) | ecosystem: Environmental > Aquatic > Marine > Oil seeps ... | reverse complement strand
AGATCTCCTGTAGTCGTTGCATGAATAGATGTATCCCGGGGGAACCTGGTTTTCACATTGGTTGTTTCAGAAGCTATAAAAAGGGAAATACTGCCTGTTATACTTATTCTTTGAAACTGTCCTCCGACCATGATATAGAGCCGGCCGCCCTCTGCATATCCCCAGATCTTCTTTGTATAGATATATCTTTTGATGCTGTAATCGTCATAGAGTACAATTTTCGCACTACTATACATCTCTTTGATAAAATCTTTGTTGTAAGAGCCAAGATCAGTAACAATCCTGGCCAGGGGAATGGGATCATTGTTCCTGAGATCATCAATCTTGAGATATAATCCATCTTTAAACTTGAAATCAGGAGAATATCTGACCATTGTTACTTCTTCAGTCTCCTGGGCAACCAGAACCTGGAGTGGTAATAGAAGTATCAATAAGCCCAGAATGGGCAGGATTGATTTCATATCCTTGGATTGGGTGGTATGCTTCTTTTGTACAAAAATTGTGCCCTCCTATGCTTTTCTTTTCTTCTTTTTTGGCTTAGGTTCAGGGAGTTCTTTTAATGAAATTCTCACTAGCTCACTCAACCAATCTCTGTCCTCAATTTTATCCTCAATAAGGAAACTGGGTTTGGCTCCCTTATATGGCGGAGCTTCAGCTACATCCTTGATAAAGGCCCTTCCCGCCTCAGTCGGTTTTATAAAAAGTTTATTATCACAGATGAGCGCAAATATCTTGCCATTGGAGAATACTCCATATTCACCAAACATTTTCTTAGCTGTGACATCGCCTGCGTTTTCTATTTGATCCAGAACGAAATCCACAAATGCTTTATCTGTTGCCATAATTATTTAAGTCATTCATTTTATTACTATTCAGAAACCTGTACCTTGTCCAATCTTCGCCCTTCATAGTGTTCCAAAACCTCACTTAATTGCCGATAGACTTTTTTTGTATCTGCATTAAGGATCGAGATATCAAGTGAATTTTGTTCTTCATAGTCTGCCGGAACTTCATAAAACTCCCCGGAATCATATAATTTATATCGGTGGTTTCGGGCAAATACACGAGCCTTATCCACCTCTCCGCTTCTTGAATACCAGCTATAAATCCATTCCCTTGGACTGCCTTTTTCACCATGCAGTTGAGGAAGAAAACTGCGGCCATCCAGATCAAATGAACCCACATCAATATTGGCAGCTTCACTAATTGTGGGCAGGAAATCACTAAAGTCAACCAGGTCACGGTTTATGGAATTTGGTGTGATTACATTCGGCCATTGGATAACTAAAGGCACACGGGTGCCGGCATCTGAAGATTGCCCTTTAGCACCAGCTATCTGCCTGCCATCCATCGTGGAAACCACAGGCACATCTGTGCCATTGTCACCGGTGAAAATGACCAGGGTGTTGTTTTGAATACCCAGGTCTTCCAGCTTGCTGATTATCCCTCCAACTATTTGATCCATTTGAGCGACCATATCTTCAAAATAGCGCGCCTCTCCTTTATAAGTCATTGTCGTGGTATCCTCACTGTTCCATTCCGGGGATGCGGGCGTGGGACTAAAAGGACAATGAGTGAGGATCATGGGATAGTACAGCAGAAAGGGCTGTCCTTTTTCATGACTCTTTTCCATAAAATCGAGTCCATATTGGCTAACAACCTCCGGCCCATAATCTGTGTCATCATAAGTAATCATCGTTCCGTCTACCTCCAACACCGGCTTTGAAAAGCGGGTATCCCTGCCTGTGGAATCCACCCGTCCGCCGCTTACCTGCCACAGACAATGATTTTCAAATCCGGCATGCTGGGGACTGGCCGGATCTTTACCCAATTGCCATTTTCCCACAATGCAGGTAGCATACCCTGCTTCTTTAAACAGATGACCAAAGGTAGTCTGACCGGGATCAAGTAAGCCAAAGCGGACATAGTTACGCACATTATAAATACCTGTCATTAACTGTACACGGGTGGGAGTACAGAGCGGTTGTGCGTAACAGTGCTCAAATCGCATTCCATTTGCAGCCAGCAGATCGATTTCTGGTGTCTGATAGGAGCTGCCTCCATTGGTGCCAATGGTTTCATAGCCCAGGTCATCGGCCATGATCAAAATGATATTGGGGCGCTGACTGTTCATTTTTAATGTATTAGCAGGCTTGCAGGATATCAATAAGCAAGGTAATAGCAGGATATAGAGCCATTTCATTGTGGTCATAAAGCTTTCTTTTTTTTGTAAATGAGGAAAATTCCAAGGATGATTAAGATCTGAATTCCAATTGAAATAATTGATCCTTCAAAGCCAAAGGAGCCTCCATTGATCCAATTATTATCACTTAAGCTAAAATCAATCAGGGAATAGACATCATGTCCACTTACATTAAATCCCATCAAGGCCTGAAACAGGTTCCAGCTAAAATGCATGGCAATGGGGAGCCACAATTTTTTTGTGTACAGATATCCCAGGCCATAGAGCAGGCCAGCACAGAAGAGGCTAAGGGCACCCATCAGATTGATATGGGGATTAATCAGATGGATGACAGTAAAAAGGATGGCCGAAATAATAAGCGCTACATATTTGTTAAAAGAGATCAATAAATTCCTTAATATATACCCCCTGAAGACCATTTCTTCGGCAAGAGAAACAAAGAGAAACAGGGCAGTCATAATAAGAATCTCTTTGGGATTAAAAGCAAGCCCTTCAAAGCGGATTTCATCCAATCCAATAAGCAGAAGATATCCGGTCACAATCGCCAGAATTCCAAGACCAAAGCCCAGGCCGAATTCTTTGAAAAAGCACTTTGACTGAAAACCGAGACTTATAAATCTTTCATTATCTGCCTTTACCGTAAATATCCAAAGGGTAACAATTACTCCTATCAAATTGAAGAAGACAATAATCAGGTCCTGAGAGGAGCTCAATTCAGCATCCAGTTCAAGGGGGTCAATTCCTAAAATAAGGGCCCCCAGTAATTGGAAAATAGCTGCAATACCCAGGTAGGGTAAGATAAACCGAAGGGCCCGTATCCAACCTTTATTATTTATTTCCACTCAGCTAATGTTTTCCAGAGAGATATTAAAAATAAGCATTTCATTGGCATTCCTATCCTTTATGAGCCAGTGTTTGGTTTGCTTGATTGCAAGAGCAATCCTTTGTACCTTGGGACTTAGCTAAAAATTGGAGGCTTCATGAGGTTCAGCTTTAATACTACAGTGATTTTCATCCTGCTTATTCTTTTTGCAGGTAAGGCGTGCACGCCTGAAAAGAAAGCAAACTATCGAATTCTGACCGCCGGTATCCGGCATGAATCAAATAGTTTTATGCCATATCTGACCAATGCTGAGGACTTTCTAACACAACGCGGACCTGAGGTCACCAGGGATAAGGTCTGGGCAACTTATTTGCTGGATGAAGGTGTTGAAGTGATTCCCACTCTGACTGCTACCAGCGGTCCATCTGGTGTGGTTTCCAAAGAGGCCTATGAGGCCTTTCGCGACGAAATTCTCCAAGCATTTCAGGCTGCAGGCTCTGTGGATGGCATATTTTTGGATATGCATGGTGCCTTACACGTTGAAGGCTATCCGGATGCCCAGGTCGATTTTATTCAGAAGATCCGTAAGATTGTTGATGAGGATGTCCTGGTTGCCGCCAGTTTTGATCTTCATGGCAACATCTCTCAGGAGTTTATGGATGGTCTTAACATCATTTCAGCCTACAGGACAGCTCCTCATGTGGATGGGGAAGAGACCCGCTTACGTACCGTCAAGTTATTGCTGGAAGCTCTCAGGAGCAGGTTTTCACCTCAAGTCGCACATATCAACATACCCATATTGATACCAGGTGAAAAAGGTATTACCAGCGTTGAGCCAGTTAAATCATTTTACGATAGATTACCTGAAATCGCCGGGATGGACGGACTAATGGATGCAAGTATTTTTGTGGGTATGCCATGGACGGATGTGGAAAGAGCTGGGATGAGCGTTCAGGTAGTGGCACAGGATGCACAGCATTTATTGGAGGCTCAAAAACAAGCAAATGAGCTGGCTAATACCATATGGAAAGAGCATAATAATCTTTGTTTTGATGTAGAGACCGCCACTATTGATGATGCCATTCAGATGGCATTGGAATCTCAGGATTCGACCGTGTTTATTACCGATTCGGGCGATAATGTAACTGCCGGCGCAGCAGGCGATGGTACATTGGTTCTTGAGAGCTTGCTCGCACTTCATGTTTCAGATGCTGTTCTTGCCGGTATTGTGGATCCGGAGGCGGTGCAGCTCTGTGTGAAAGCCGGAGTAGGAGCTGAGGTAGATTTAGCAGTTGGCGGTAAGATTGACTATGTATTTAGCAAGCCACTTTCCATATCTGGCACGGTGGTAAGTTTGCCCATGGGTGAACCGGATAGTGAAAAGCCTGATGCTGTTTTGCAGGTGGATGGTATTACACTTGTGCTACTTAGTGGTCACAGAGCCTTCACTGATCCTGTACATTTCCAGGCCGTAAACATTGATCCACTTGCCTTCAAGATTGTTGTGGTCAAAGAGGGATATCTGTTTCAGGGTTTAAGGGATATAGCCCCAAAAGCGATCATGGCTTTGACCCCGGGATTTGCCAATCAAATTTTAGAAAACCTGGAGTACATTCATGTACGAAGGCCAATTTTTCCGCTTGATCCGGATATGCAATGGACTGCAGGCATCCAATAAATATGAATCAAGCTTTTATTTCAGTTTTTCGAACCAGAGATTTTTAACTCTTCCATTGGACACACGAATTCCAGTGACCTGGCCTTGTTCATTTCTCTTATACTTGGTAAGAGACATAGGCCAATCGGCTTCCAGGACATCCTTTTTAAGAATCTTCATTCCACGGTCTCCATGCCTGGGATGATGATAGAACAGGGAATCATTCTCCAGGTATACACGGTAGGTAGTCTCAAGCTCCGGGCTGTAAAATTCACCAGTGTAAGATTCCAGCTCTTCTTTAGAGGGTTCCGTGGGATCAAAACCATAGAATGTGCCAGGCTTTCCATTACCTACAGTTACAATCATACTTCGATCTAAGTCATTCAGTTTAAATTTAACAGTGACGACAACGCTTTCATCCACCATTTGGAATTCGTCCTTTCCCACCGGAATAATGGGGGTTTCATTGTTTGCTGAACGGAAGTACCTGAGGGTATCATTATTCAGGTATATTTTTCTGGTAAGATTCTCTTCGTTATTCCAGTACGATCCTTCATATGCTGCCAATATTTTGTTCGATAATTTGATAGACTTTACAGGATCACGGACTTCGACAAGCTCCTCCTCTACTGGCTCTTCCAATAAGATTTTTGAAATAGCATTCAGTTTCTGACCAATTGGAGCTGATGAAAAATTAGTCAGAAGAGCGATGCTAAGTTTTTCGTCCGGATAAGTTGTGACGTTTGCTCTGAATCCACCAATGGAGCCTCCATGGCCGATACTTCTATGGCCATCAAAACTCCCAGTACTCACCCCAAAAGCATAATTATTCTCATCACCATTATTCAGGGGATCTACTGTTTGCATCATGGTAAAATGAGCTTCCCAGCCCTCTTGAGGATCATGGAAATTTCTTAACCATCGGAGTAAATCATCGGTAGTAGAATGCATATTACCCGAACCAACGTAACCCCAGTATTCCACAGCTCTTTCAAAATCACTAGTCTCCACCTGATAATAAGATGTTGCGTTATTTGCCACAATCCGGCGGTAGTTATCTTCCACATAGGTGTTGGGCATTCCTAAGGGTTCGAACACAGTTTGTTTCATCCAGACCGGGAACTTTTCGCTGGTGACCTTTTCTATAATATTGACCATAAGCATATAGCCTGTATTGCAATACATATATTTTTTACCCGGTTTGAAATTCAAATCACGCTGATTCAACATGAATCTGTTGAGGTCCTCATTGGTCCTGGAATCGTCACTCCTCCATCCAGCCAGTTCTAACATTGCATGAAGGCTTCGGAGACCACTGGTATGGTGTAGCATATGTCTGATGGTAATGGTCTCCCCAAAATCGGGTAATTCTGGCAGGTAATCGCGAATGTCGTCATCGATCGAAAGTTTTCCCTGTTGATGTAGCACAACAATTCCCATTGCGGTGAACTGTTTGGATACCGATCCGGTATTAAATATGGTTCCGGGTGCATTGGGAACAAGATATTCCAGGCTGGCAAGTCCATAAGCTTTGGAAAAAGCGGTCTGGCCATTCAGCATTATACCAATGGCTCCACCCGGGTGATCAGGCCTGTTCCACTCCAGAAACAGGCTGTCAATTTTTTGAGATTTATTTTCACTAATTTGCGCATTAGCCTGTAAGGCAATTAAAAGTAAGCAAGCGGGGATTAAATATTTAGAATGCATGGTCCTTAATTTTTTGAATTGCTATACTACCACGGTAAGTTAATCAATCTGCTTCTGTGAAGCTCAATCTAATGAACAGGATATGCATTGGATTTGTTTAAAGGTTTCTGATGAATCTTATATGATTGTTCATGACAGACCAACCCAAGAAAAAAATCACTCGCGAAGGCCTGCGTAATGCCTTAAAGCTTTATAGTTATATAAGACCTTTTATGGGAGAATATCTTTTGGGTATGTTCTTCCTTTTGGGATCCAGCCTGTCCAGCCTGGCTTTTCCCAAGTTACTGGGAGATTTGGTGAATTCCGGAACTGAAGGTTCTCTTGGACAAACAATAAACCAGACAGCCTTGTTGCTGGGAATCATTCTGCTGATACAGTCTGTTTTTTCCTATTTCCGTGTGATTTTGTTTGTTAATGTTACTGAAAAATCGCTTGCCTCACTCCGGCGTTCTACCTACAATCATCTCATTAAACTACCAATCCGGTTCTTTGAACGGAGAAGAGTAGGTGAATTGAATAGCCGGATCTCTGCAGATGTAACACTGCTGCAGGAAACGCTTACCACCACTCTTGCTGAATTTATCAGGCAAATCATTATAATCATTGGCGGCACCATATTGCTGGCACTAACCTCTGTGAAACTAACCCTTTTCATGCTTGCCATTCTTCCTCCGATGATGGTGCTGGCAAGAATATTTGGGCGATTCATTCGCAGATATTCCAAGGATGTACAAAAGCAGGTCGCAGAATCCAATACGGTAGTTGAAGAAACATTGCAGGGAATTCAGAGCGTAAAGGCTTACACAAATGAACATGTTGAGATGAAGCGCTATGAAAAGAAGACCATTGAAATTGCCGCCCTCGGTATGAAAAGCGGTAAATACAGGGGGGCCTTTTCTTCCTTTATAATATTTGGAATCTTTGGAGCGATCTCCGCAGTGGTATGGCAAGGATCGCGCTTAATGGCCATGGGTGAACTGGCTTCCGGGGATCTATTCTCATTTGTCATATATTCAGTTTTTGTTGGTGGAAATATTGGTGGATTGGCCACTCTCTTTACCAACATTCAAAAATTTATCGGAGCCACCGAAGATCTGTTTGAGCTCTTTGAAGAGGACGAGGAAGATCTTACTGAAGTTGAAGAAATCTCGAAGGAGTTCCAGCTGAAAGGTAGCATACAGCTCAAAAATCTTAATTTTTCTTATCCATCCCGCCAGGAGGAAATGGTTCTTCAAAATATTAGCCTGGATATTGATCCAAATAAACTAATCGCTTTTGTTGGATCCAGCGGTGCAGGTAAAAGTACACTGGCCTCCCTGCTCTTAATGTTACACTATCCAAACAAAGGAGAATTATTCTATGACGGAACAGAATGCCATGATATACCCCTATCTGTTTTAAGGAGTCAGATCTCCCTTGTGCCACAGGATATTTTTCTTTTTGGAGGTAGCATAAAAGAGAATATTGCCTATGGAAAGCCGTCAGCAAGTATGGAGGAAATATTGAATGCTGCCCAACAGGCCAATGCAATGGAATTCATTAACAGGTTTCCTGATAAACTGGATACCCTGGTTGGAGAAAGAGGCACTCAACTCTCCGGAGGGCAACGTCAGAGAATTGCTATTGCAAGGGCAGTACTAAAGGATCCCAGGATATTAATCCTCGATGAGGCAACCTCTTCATTAGACTCAGAATCAGAAAAATGGGTTCAGGATGCCCTGGAGAAATTAATGGTGGGCAGAACCTCCATCGTAATTGCACATCGACTGTCCACCATACGCAAAGCAGACAATATTGTAGTAATTGACCAGGGGAAAATTGCCGAACAGGGCACTCATGAGCACCTCTTAAAATTACCAGATGGCATCTATAAAAACCTGAGTGAACTACAATTTGGGATATAAGAAACGGCTTCTATTTACTCTTTTCTCTGTTTTCCAAACGGTATTCATCCTGCTCTTTGCTTTCCCGGTACATATCCTCCACATTATCTATTTGTGGAGATTTCTTAATCGCTTCCCAGTTAAATTCTTCATCGAAGGGATCCAATGCTGTTTGAGGATCAAAGATCCTGTTATCAACACCCAGAGCATTATAGGGAGCATAGTCCGGCGTAGAGGTGAAAAAGCCACTAATATCATTTGCTCCTGCATCGTATTGATTTAAATAGGGAAGTCCTAAAATATTCCAAAACGACTTAAACAGGCTTCCAAAACTATAATGAACATGGCTCACATAATCTCTCTTCACCCATGGCGAAATAATCATCAGAATGCTGCGATGCGCATCAATATGATCTACCCCATTTTGAGCATCATCTTCAGTAATTACAATCAGCATGTTTTCCCAGTATGGTGTTCGGGAAAGATATTCTACAATACGCCCAACAGCTAAATCATTATCGGCCATATAGCTTTCCCGAAATGGATATCCGGCTTCCGGCCTGTCTCCGGCACCGTGGTCGTTTGGGATAATTACAGTTGTGAATGCAGGCATGGGGCTCTCCCCAGTATTCCACTTGCTCTCAAATTCTTTAATAAACTGGTCAATCCGGAATTGATCCGGAATTGCCATGTTATAGGTGGGGTACATCTTTGAAGTCCGATCGAACAAAGGTTGAGGCATGGGATAATTGATATATTGTTGAATCCCGGAATATTTGTATTCAGCCTTATAGAGTGCAGGTTCAAACATAATGCTGAATCCAAAATTATAGAAATCGATTTGATGTCGCTCCAAATGATCCCACATGGATCCTGCTTCGTTATAATCTTCCGGATAGATTGCTCCTGCAGCTCCATTCATTGCAAATACTCCCGGGGCTTTTGAGTCTATCTTAAAATTCCGGTTTCCCCCATAACTGGCTGCAGTAGATGTTTCGCACCACTCATTGGGGTAAGTATTTACTAGCCACCGGTGACCATCTGCCGAGACGTCTGAATCCACATAAAAATTGTCGGCCATCGCAAATTGTTTTGCTAAGGCCAGATGGTTGGGCATAACAGTTGCGCCTGATATGGATTTCGTTCTGGCGCTATTTGAAAATGAGGCATTGTAACCATATCTCGTTATGGTGGAGTCTCCATTCCCATCTATTATCTGGCCAAATACCTCATCATAGGTTCGGTTTTCCTTAGAAATGAAAACAATATGTTTTATGGGGCTTTCTTTTTCGCCGGGATATAGTGGGATGGGGTTGTTTTTCCTGCTATCGAAAACAGGATCATTGGATGAGGTGAATTTGAAATTGTTAGAAATAACCTGGGCTGTCATCTCCTTTAGCTGTTTATTGTCAGGGATATCTACAATCTGAACACTACCTTTCATCAAGGAGCCAATATAACTGCCCTCAGGTCCCTGCTCAAAGGCCTTTCCTCCATTGGGCCCACTGCCAAAACCTTTTGCATTTGCAATGATTAGTTTTTTCCCATCCTTACTTACTTCAACTTTTGATGGAAACCAACCGGTGGGTATATGGCCAAGGACCTTTAAATCTGAAATATTGATTACACCCACTGCATTTATTCCGGATTCGGCCACATAAAGACGTTTTTGGTCCGGACTCAGGGCCAGGCCGAAAGGAATAACTCCCCTGAATTGTTTCACGCGTTCCTCGGGCTTAAGGTAGATTGTATTCACTACTGTATCTTTTGCGATGGAGATAACAGAGATATTATCATTGGTTCCATTGCTTACAAAAACATATTTGTCTGTTGCTACAATGGAGTTTGGACTGGAGCCTCCAACCGCCGGGATACCTTCCACCAGTGCTCCCACCAAATGTCCGGTCTTTATTTTTGCTACAACTGCGGGCTTGGTTGGGTCTTCAATATCTATGGTGAATACAGAGAAGGATTCGATTGTATTTGGGTCTCCCAGGCCAGGGACAAAAAGGCTGTCATTTTCTATTCCCTCCAGCATCTCTTTTGAACCATAAGCAAATGCCGGATAATCAATGGATTTTAGCTTTGACTCTTTACCCGGACCATCTTTTATTATGGCATACTCAAACATGCCTACGTTTGCTACATAGGCTCTTTTTTCATCAGGCGACAAACAAATTCCAAAAGGATAACGACCAACTGGAATGGAATGCTTCAAGGTTTTTGTTTCTGTATCCAGGATAATCATTCTGAAACCTATCTGATCAACAGCATAAAGTGTTTGTCCATCTTCAGAAAGTTTCAAATCGCCGATGTATCCATGGGAATAGTCGGTGTTCCCCGAAATATCGGAACAATCTATGCTTCCCCGCGCTTCTCCTGAAGAGGTATCAAATAGAAATATCTTATTCTCCTGTCCTCCTGCCACATATACGGTTTGATTGTCAGGAGAAATTGCCAGGCCCATAAACACAGATGCCAGCACTCCTTCTTCAGTGGATGGTCCGGGAGGAACTTGCTGAACTTCAGGGTTCTGTGATAAGATATCGCGAATAATGCTGATTGATAATGGACTGGTTCCTGAGTTGGCGGTTACCGCAATATTTCCATCCGGACTCAGTGTAAGTCCGTATGGGTGTGGTGCAGTCAGGAAGCTTAAGCCGGCTGGAGTAATATATCTGCCATTGGGTATAACGGTTTTTCCCTGCTTCTCAATTTTTGTGATTTCATCTCCACTTGGAGCGGATGCAATCCAAATAGTATCAGGATCCAGATGATTTTGAAAATCACAGGAAATCAAAAGTAGCAGGATGGGAAACAATATTGTTTTTTTCATGATTTATCTACTTTTCGAATTTATAATCTCTTTCTACTTTGGCAATTCTGACTTTAAAACTATGATACCATTCCGAACGCCCTCTGTTTCTTGCCCGGGTATGTTCGGCCTGGTGTTTCCAGTTTTTTATGGACTCCAGATCTTTCCAGTATGAAACTGTAATTCCAAGAGTGTCCCGGGCATGTTCCACACCCAGGAAACCAGGCTGTTTTTCTGCCAGTTGCATCATATGGTCTGAGACAGCAGAGTAATCATTATCGCCTTCAGTTCGGGTAGAGGTGAATATCACAGCATAATACGGTGGTTCGGGGGTCCTTGCGATCATTCTGTTTTATTTTGCGCTTCAAGTTCTTCAATGTTTTGCAAAGCCTCTGCACTATTTGGGTAGTATTCAAGAGCTAATTGAAAGAAGGCAAGTGATTTTTGAGGATCGCCCCATTCAAGATTCATATATCCCAACATGATTAATAGTTCTTCATCAAAGGGAGGGACAAAGTAACCGAAATGTTCCTTAAGCTTCTTCTCCCGCTTTCTGATCATTTGGATCAACTCTTCTGTTGGGGTGTCCGGAGAATTGAACATATCGGTGTTTTCGATGGGATACCAATTAAAGAGAAATTTCAGGCCATCTAAAATGGAAGGTAATGAAACAGTGCCATGCAGATCTTGTTCGTAGAATTTCCACTGAAAACTCAAACCATTATCCTCGTTTTCTGTCACAGAGTTGGAGAATTCAATATTTGAACGGGCAAATAGTGTATAATCACTGCTATCCTGCATTACGTTTTCAATAGTAATTTCGCTGTTTTGCATATGGAGCTGTCCGCTAAGTGACATAAAAAGGGCTTTTCCAAAGTAATCCCGGGTGCTGAGGATATCCTTCGATTGATTCAGGAATTTCTGCTCATCCCAATCAAGACTCGGGTCAATGGCTAAATAATTATCGAATAAGTCGGAATGCTTCAAAAGCATATTAACGGTAAAGAGGCCAGCATATGAGTGTCCGATCAGAGTTCTGTAGGTGCTTGCAGGGTAGCTTGCTTCAATATAAGTGATAAGCTCCTTTTCAATAAACAGGGTGAAATTTTCAGCACCGCCTGTTTCTTGATTATATGCTGCCCCTCGTCGAGTTTGAATCTCTGAAGTTGTGAGATCGCGGGTCCTGTTATCCCAGTTTGAGATCCCTACAATGATCATTTCTGGCAGAAATCCGCCCCAGTTATAGCTTAGTACTGTTGACACAGCCTGCAAATGCACTGTTCCGTCCAATACATAGATAACAGGGTAAAGCTGTTTGCTTTTCTGATTGTAGTTCTCAGGGAGTTGAACCCAGATTACTCTTTGTTCCCCCAGAGTGTTTGAATAGAGGCTGTCCTTTTTGCCAATTTCATATAAATGAGTAGCCTGGGCCATTCCATATTCAAAGGACGAGAATATGATGGCGAGGATTATCAGCTTAGTTTTTTTCATCTAGTATTTATTATTCTTTCTTTGTTTTTTGACGTTTTTAACCATTTTGCCAAAGTCCTTATCCTTCTTCTTTCTTTCTAAGAGATCGGAATCAAAATGCATTTTTTCCTTTTCCATTTTTTGAAAGTTGGAGTAGGAATCTTTATCAATTTCTCCTTTTTCAACTGCAGCCAGAACTGCACAACCAAGTTCATGCATATGTGTACAATCTTTAAATCTGCAATTCTGTGCATATTCCAGAATAGTTTCGAAGGTAGTCTCCAGTCCACCACCTGTGTCGGCAATTCCAACTTCGCGCATTCCGGGATTATCTATAAGGATGCCCCCGCTATCCAATACAATTAACTCCCTGTGGCTTGTGATATGCTTGCCTTTGTTTACACTCAAACTTATTTCACCAGTTTTCATTTGTTGCTTGCCCGAAAGACTATTCAGGAGGGTAGATTTGCCAACTCCGGAAGAACCCAGCAGGCAATAGGTCTTCCCTTCTTTTATAACAGTATCCAGTTGAGCATATCCTGAAGCCTGATTGCTTACCGTAATAACAGGTACATCTTTAATTCGCTTGCTGATCTGATCTATTAGTGCTTCTAATTCAGATGTACTGATCAAATCTATTTTACTCAGTACAACAACAGGCTCAACCTTAGATGCATTGCAAATGGTTAAATAGCGTTCCAGTCTGTTCAAATTAAAGTCCCGGTCAACCGCCTGTACAATTAAACCACAGTCAATGTTTGTTGCAATTATCTGTATCTGTCCCGATTTACCAACCGCCTGTCTTTCAATGATAGAAAAGCGAGGATAAATAGCATGAATTAAAGCTTTCCCTTCATCATATTCGGAAAAAGCAACCCAATCCCCAACTGCGGGAAAGTCTGATCTGCTTACAGCCGTAAACCTTATATTTCCTATGAGTTCAGAATCAAACTCCTCCTCAGGGGTCTTAACAACATACCTATCCTTATGTTCAGAAATGACCCGACCAACTTCAAAAGAATCTAATTGTTCTTCGATTCTATGCCTTTCAAGGGTGTCATTATACCCCAAATCCTGATAGGTCATTTTCCCACAAATATCCTCATTTCTGAGATTTATAAAAAGTGATGTTCTCCCCATTCCAGATATCTGTTGAGGGCAGGAGATTTTCCTTATACTCGGTCAGTATAAAACTCCTGGATGCAAGCAAAGCGATAACTTCTTCAGAAGTAAAATAGTGAGTCCAGAATCGATAAATATTTACATGATCAGCCTCATCGATGATTGTATGCTGTTTCAGGAATACTTTTTCATCCGGATAATGAAAGCCATTAGCTAGTTCCATATAAGGGACCGGCTTCCAAAAGCCACTGTTTTCAAATACCAGGGTCTGTTCTTCCTGTAACTTCTCTTCAAGATTTTTATCGTTCACCAGATCGAAAATAAAAACTCCGCCTGGCTTCAATGCCTTGTGGATCCTGTCAAGTAATTCCTCCCTTTCATCGGGTAAGAGAACTCCAAGATCGGTATAGATTAATATGATAAGGTCAAATTGATTTTCAAAATCAAGTTCAAGATAGTTCTGACACAGGTAGTTGATTTTAAGACCCCTTTCTTTAGCCTGGTTTTTGGCATAGGAGATGGAATTTTTTGAAAAATCGATACCCGTGCATTTATGCCCCAATTCAGCCAGCTTCTCCAAATAAAGCCCGGGGCCGCAACCCAAATCCAGAATGGACATGGAAGATTCTTTACAGAAGTGAGAAATGAACTCAACAGTCTTATTTATACTCTCAGTGGAACGGCTTGCTGAATCAAGCTCCGGGGTCAGGTGAATTTCTAGTAACTTCTTTGATATGTAATCATCAGTCCACATACTGGAATCACCTTTCTCATAGATTTTTGGTTTCTGCGCTGCAATATGGAGTTTATCAATATTCAAAGGTGGATTAGTTTACAGTATTATTATTTCTTTCTATGGTATATACCCAGGAAGGCGGTTTGGAGAAGCATATCCTTTGAGTCATAAATCTCCCAAAGTTGCCTAACAGTTCCATCTTCTTTTGCCGACCAGGTGATTTGATTATAGTACCAGTCAACTTTTACCCCCTTTTGTAATTCGCTTTTCAGAATCATTTGCTCAGAATTGAAGTATCCTTCACAATCCACTCACCAAGCCAAAAGTCAAACTGTCTGTGGGTCTCAGTACAACAAGCACAATTGCTTTGAGCGAGTAGAGATCCTGTCAAAATTAAGGCCATTAAGACAACTATTATGGATTTCATAGGCGAAGCTAATTTTTCTTTTCTAAAAGAGAGATAAGCATACCAACTATCAGTAGAATCATGGCGATAATGCCAAGATAGCTTCCGGCATTGTTTGACCAGCTTAAGTCTCTAAAGTCTGTTACAGAGATATGCCCAATGATAAGTACTATGGCAACTCCGATCAGAATGTACTTCGCGTTTTTCATGGTGACATATCGTTTAGTCCTTATTGATTTTTTTATTCTTCTGCATCTCACCTCAGAGCAGGGGTCGGGTCATTCTCCTTAATTCTTCGCCTGCAAATTTTCTCAATTTCAAACACATAGGGAATTTTTGTAATATGGATCACATCGGGGACATACCTGTCCGGACCATTTTTTTTACTTACCATTCTGCCTGTTCTCATCTGTAATGAAATACTGCCGGCAATGGTATCACCCCTTAGCTCTATATCGCCAGCCAACATAGCAATCCCAATTAATACAAAAAGACCGATAATCAGTGCTGGAAACAGAATAGGTTCTAAATTGTCAGGGCTTGCTATGGTAGGTACACCGTTCGCTTCAAAGTGAACTTCATTTCCACGAAAAAGAGGACCCATAAAAGCAACTACAAAGATACTTGTAAAGGCTGTCCAGAAAGCCCCAAAAATAATTAGTGCATATGAATTCCTGCGCGGCTGGGCACGACCAGCCTTTACAGCAAAATCTTTATTTTCAGATCCAATAACAGTGATCAAATTACCTGGCAGCCTGGTGTTCGCTATCATATCGATTCATTAAAATCAGAAGAGCTAAATGACAGGACTTCTCCCTTTGTTGTTTCCCGGGAAATGAGTTTCCCCCTGTATCTCACATTTAAGTTGCTTCCTGCAAGAGATTTAACTTCCAAAGAAAGCAGGGCGCTATTTTCCCATTCAATGGATATCTCAAAAGCACCTCTTCCCTTTATGCCGGAAATTTTTCCATTGGAAAGGGCAGACGGAAGAGCAGGAAGGATATCCTGATAAAAGTTGCCGTTTTCATCCCGCAAATGCGATTGTAATAGCATTTCAGTAATTCCGGAAGTGGCACCAAAATTCCCATCTATTTGAAAAGGGGGATGGGCATCAAACAAGTTCATATATAAACCACCCCTATCCCTCATTTCAACATCCTGAGAAATG
>Ga0209633_10002948_pt1 | contig 15994 bp, 22 predicted proteins | sample Cruoilmetagenom1_FD_187290 | JGI IMG/M metagenome (GOLD analysis project Ga0209633, IMG submission 187290) | Oil polluted marine microbial communities from Coal Oil Point, Santa Barbara, California, USA - Sample 1 (SPAdes) (version 2) | ecosystem: Environmental > Aquatic > Marine > Oil seeps ... | reverse complement strand
ATAGTCATGATAGTAGTTCAGGGTATTCGTATAACCCGGCTGTTGACTTAAGTAAATCAGTCCCTAATGCTATAGCACCCAATCCCCATGTAGGCTTTGGAGTCTGTGATTCAGCATATACATTTTCTTTAGGTTATATTGGAGGCGGTATTGGTTTTGGAGTTCCTGTATCAGATACTGATTGTAACCGCAGAGAAGATGCTAAAACAATGAAAGGTCTCAATGCTGTTGAAGTAGGTTTTGAGGTTATGTGTGAAGATCTTAGGGTATTCCGAGCGAGTTATAGGGCAGGTAAACCTTGCTATCCTAGTGAAGATCTTGTAGATGAATTATCTGATGATGAACTTGAATTGCTTTCTTTCTACAAACAGCAAGAAGAAGATAGACTAAGAGAAGAAGCTGATCGACGTAAGAACCTTGAAAATATTAGAAATATATCAGGTAAAAGAGATATCTATAAAGAGATGCAGTTAATGGAGGATCGAGTAGCTCAGAAATTAGATAATATTCATAGATTGAATAACCTTAAATAAAAATATGAATAGACTAACGGTAATATTGCTCATAATATTGAGTCAAACAGGCTGTGATAGGCCCCCAGAGGCCCCGGAGACTCCATTATCGGACTACCCATGTACTAAGGATCAGCTAGAACTAGTTCGTATAGAATTAGAACTGTGTGATAAGACCAGCTATCTATCTAGTCACTGTTTTCGACAAGCAAAAAAAGCATATTGTGTCGCTCCTAAAGGATTATAAGATATGGACAAAGGGAGGTATCAATATTTACATGGTATAGAAATGTGAAAAAATTTAATAAAATCTTAATTTTAGCAATAGTAGTAAGTTTAGGAAGTTTAACCGCTTGCTCTACTGTTCCTGAGAGAACTTCAGATACAGTAATGACTCTTAATCAAGAAGACTTAACAGTCTATGTCAAGAGAGTAAAGGTTATTCAAACAATTAATGAGGGATATAAGATGGATAAATCGATATGGGAAGTAGAAGTAACTAACCATACACTTTCCCCTATATGCTTTGTCCCTATTTTTGACTTGATAGGTATGATTTATAAACCTAATTATAGTAAAATATACAGTATAATACTAGGTAATACTATAAAAGTAATAGGGACTGTAGAAGATTCTCTTATTAAATACGGAAAATTTGAAACAATACTACCTGGATATGGGGTATTAAGAGAATATAAAGTATTAGATTGCACAAAAGAAGATATAATTTTAGAGAAATCTAGAATAAAACAGAAACAAAGTAACATAAGAGGTATAAGATGGAGTTCGAGAAAGAAATATTATTAACAGTAGTAGTTGTTATTGCCTTGTTTACTTCCTATTATCTTTGGGATAAGTTAGGAAAAACACAAGCAGAGACAACAATTAGTGATTCAGGTGATCACTACAGTAATTCCGAAGATTTCGGATATTTATTTAGATTCTAATTAGGAGAAAACTATGATTGTAAAAGGTATAGCTGAATGGGCAAGTTTACACGAGCCAAACACTAAATATGAGCCAGTTTATAGTATTGACTTGCTTATTGATGATGAAGAAAAAGCAAAAATAGAGGAGGCATGTGCTGAATTCGGTAAGAAATATAAATCTCCTACTATTAAGAAAGCAGAAAATGATCTGTGGAGAATTAAATTTAAACAGAAATTCAATAGGGCAGATGGCACAGAAGCTCCACCTATCCCGGTTGTAGACGCTGCCAAGCAACCATTAGATAAGAGTATATTAGTTGGTAATGGTAGCCAAGTCAAAGTACTGGTAAGAGTTACAGATGTAGACAACTCTTTCGGTAAATTTGTCGGGTTTTATTTACAAAAAGTGCAAGTCTTAGAACTTGTAGAATATCAAGGGGAGGATTTTGAAGATGAGTCAGGAGGAGCAACAGAAGGAGACGGAACTAGCGAAGAGGATTTCTAAAGTAGTCATAGTTGGTGTACTAATAGGCTCTTTTATAGCTAATATAATTCATCTAGTTGATGACGGTTTAGATTATATTTCTCCTAAAGAAGAGCTTCCTATTTTTATCGGCAGAACAATGATAACAGAGTGTGTAGATACCAGGGATGGTTCTGTCTTTGTTTTCTCAACTGAGTCGATAGATATACCTGAATACTCAATCTATGGTGAAAATAAATTCTTTGTTACCGACACAAAAGGTAATAAGAGAGAATTTAATAGTAGTTCATGGGCTTGGTATATATGTAACATAATTAAAAGAGAAGATCAATATGGAAGTAAAAAATGAAATACCACAAATACAATTACCTGTAGAAGGGATGTTCTATACCTTAAGGACTCTACCTAAAGTAGAGAGAGATACGGAGCGTTGTTATGCAATAATAAATAAGCAAACAGAGGTTATAGAAGCAGAAACTCAACTACTACCACAAGCTTTTCAATATTTGAGAGACTTAGATAAAGCTATGGCTGCTGAGATGGCTCTACGGGAAGCTGTACAGATAGAAGATACACTGGCCTCTATAGATATGTCAGGTACTAAACCAAACTAGGAGAAGAATTTTGGCCACATTATTGATGGATATGGATGAATATGCTTATAAAGCTTGTTATGTATCTGTAAAAAACTATTATATACCAGCAAAACCTGAAGAAGCCGACTCTTTACGAGCCAATCCAATAGAAGAAGTAAAGAAAAGAGGCTACTCAAATAAAGAAGATTGTATTATCTGGGGCATAGGTGATTCACAAGATCTTATAATACATAAAATTGAAACTATAGCTAATATATCTTCAGCCCTAAGATTAATTGATAGAATGGTTAAGGAGAGACTTTCTATACCTGGAATAGATGAGATTGTTTTCTGTTATGGTATGGGGCATAACTTCAGATATGATGTAGCCAAAATAAATCCATACAAGGGTCATAGACCTTCCCAGAAACCTCAACAACTCCCAGAAGTTATAGATTATATACTTGGAAAGTATAATGTAATATCTGAGGATGGTATAGAGACAGATGATATCTTAGGCAAAGAGCATACTAAACCTGGAGCTGATACTATTATAGCAAGTCAAGATAAGGATCTTAGGACTATTCCAGGTAGGTATCTTGATAAAAACTTAAATATTATTAACATAGAGCCTTTTGAAGCTCTTAGATGGCTGTACACACAACTCTTAACAGGAGATTCAGTTGATAATATCTGGACAATACCAGGGATGGGTTTAAAAACTGCAGAGAAATTGATAGCTAAATGTAAAACGGAAGTTCAACTCTTCAATGTTGTACGTAGTGTATACAGAGATGCCTTAGAAAGACCTTTAGAGAAAAGGAAATTCAGGGCAGAAGGAAGAAATGTTTTTCCTAGCAGGCAAGAAAGAGATGAATACTCTGTCTTAGGGGAGATAGGTAAACTTATCTATATCCACAGATCTGATAGAGAGAACTGGTGGCCTAACGAGCCAGAGATTAATAAAGAAATGAGAGGTATAACATGAGTATTATTATTACAAACATAACACCCATAGCAGGTAATGAAAAGGATAATCTTTATTCTCTAAAAATAAATAGAGAAGAAATATGTAAATTTAAACATTACAGAACAGATACAGGATTAGCTAGGTGTTTAAGAGCAGCAGCAGATGCTGTAGATTCTGTGAGAATAGAAGAAAGAGACACTAAAAGTGAACACATAACTAAAGAAGTATTCGAAGCTCTCTCTTCTATGAAACAAGCAGAGTACCGTGAGTATAGAGATCACCTCTTACAAAAAGCAGGTATTGAGGTACCTTATTTTTTACTGGAGGATATATAATGTCAAATAAAGTAATAGACCAAATTCAATTAGGAATTTTTGAAGAAAAACAAAATGAACAACTTGCAGAAGAGTTTGATTCAATCTTAAAAAGACTGAATATTTTAGAGAAAAAAGTAGAAGAGCTAGAGAAAAAATCTCCATGAAAAATCTAGAAGATATACATATTCTTCAAACTCAAGAAGAATTCTATAACCATCAGTATCCTTGGTGTTTAGATTTAATAGATTTATCTGAATCAACTCATTGGAAGTTTAATGAAACCAATATAGAGAACGACTACCATGATTTAAAAACTCAATTGACAGAAAATGAGCTACACGGACTAAGTGAGACCTTAAGACTATTTACTATATATGAGACAAGAGTAGGTAATGATTATTGGTCTGGGACAATAGCTAAAGTATTTAATAGACCTGAGATTCAAATGATGGCGGATCGATTTGCTTATGATGAAGTAACCCATGCTCGATCTTATTCTGAGATTAATAGATGTCTAGGCTGGGATACTAAAGAGTTTATGACTTCCTATAAGAATGATAAAGATCTTTCTGAAAGAATGGAATTCATAGGTAAGGCTACTAATCTACCGTCTAACTATACAGCTCTAGACATAGCTAAAGCAATAGGTACTTTTGTATTTATCGAGGGAGCTATTCTTTTCTCAAACTTTGCTTATATAAAGCACTTCAAAGCTAATGGAAAGAATCTATTAACAGGGATTACCTCAGCTATAGACTATTCAGTTAGAGACGAAGGGCGCCATGCAGAGGCTGGTATAAAACTTACAAATACTATAATAGAGCAAGCAGGGTTTACAGAAGAAGAACTTGCAGAACTAACCGAGCACCTCAACAAGATAGCCTTAAAAAGTCTAGAACATGAGAGGTCTATTATAGATAAAATCTTTAGTAAAGGTAGGATCATAGGAATAACAGATGGTCAAATGGAGAGATTTGTAAATAATAGACTAAAACTTCTTTTAGAATCTTTTCATTTAGAAGGTACTCAAGATATCTTTGTCTCTAGAGATACAGAAATAGAGAAATGGTTTTATTCAAATACAAATTCTATTAAGCTATCTGATTTCTTTGTTAAACAAACAACCGCTTATTCTAGACATTGGAATAAGCACTTATTTTAAAGAGGATCTAATGAGTCTTAGAGAATTAAAGAAACGACTAAAAGACGAGAAGTTAAGAGGAGAAGCCCCGGAATGGCTTCATCACTCTGGATATCAGGTATTAAGAAATAAGGGATATCTAGACAATGATGAAACTGTTAGAGATAGGTTTGTAAGTATTATAGTAGCTTTAATAAAACATTTACCAGAAAAATTACAGACAGAGTATAGAAATAGATTTTATGGTCTTTTATGGGAAGGCAAGCTAGCTATGTCTACTCCTGTCTTTTCTAATGTAGGAAAGCCATATAAAGGGTGTCCTATAAGCTGTTCTGGAGGATATGTTGATGATAGTATAGACGGTTTCTATTCGGCTAACAGGGAGGTTGCACTAATGTCTAAGGCTGGGTTTGGGACTTCAGAATACGTTAGTGATGTTAGACCTAGAGGATCTTCTATTTCAGACGGAGGTACTGCAGAGGGAGTTGTTCCAGTCATAGAGACATTATTCAATACAGTCAGTAAGGTCTCTCAGTCAAGTTCCAGAAGAGGAAGTATTGCTACCTATATTGATATAGATCATGGAGATTTTGATGAGATCATATTTTGGGTAGAGAATAATTCAGATGGAACAAATATTGGTTGGAATATTTCTGATGATTTTATTGGTAGGTATTTCAATAATGAACCGGAAGCTATCCGCAGATTCCAAGAGATAATGTATCTTCGTATGCTAGGTAAGGGGTATTTATTTTTTATAGATAGAGCGAATAGACAAAACCCAGAAGTCTACAAAAAACACAACCTAGATGTTAAGGCTTCAAATCTTTGTAATGAAATAACGCTACACTCTTCAACAGAGTATAGTTTTACTTGCTGTTTATCCAGTTTAAACTTATCTAAATGGGATCAGATTACACCTGAAGATATACAAACAGCAGTAGTATTCTTAGATTGTGTTAATTCTGAATTTATAGAGGTAGCTAAAGATTCTCCTGGATTAGAAAAAGCCGTTAAATTCGCTAAATGGTCTCGTCCAATCGGACTAGGAGCTATGGGTTTAGGTACTTATCTACAAGATAAGATGGTTCCTTTTGATTCCTTGGAAGCTAAATTTCTTAATATAAGAATCTTCAGGGAGATAAGAAAGAACGCAGACATAGCAAATAACTTCTTAGGAAAGATTCTAGGAGAACCTAAATTAATGGAAGGGACAGGATTAAGGATGAGCCATCTTATGGCTATAGCTCCTAATATGACTTCTGCACTAATTATGGGTGGGGTAAGTAACGGAATAGAACCTGTCTTTGCTAGTATCTATACTCAAGAAACATCTGCAGGAGATGTAAGAAGAGCTTCACCTAAACTACATAGCCTTCTTAAAGAAAGAGGGATGTGGACAAAAGCTAATATAGATAATTGTATGGAAAATGAGGGGTCTGTTTTAGACTTAGATGGCCTTTCTGACGAAGAAAAAGCGGTATTTAAAACAGCCTTTGAGGTCTCTCAAGAAGCTATACTCAGAATGGCTGATGACAGAGCAAAAGAAATTGATCAGTCTCAATCTTTGAACCTATTTTTTAATGCACTGTCTACAGAACAAGAGATAGGAGATATTCATAGGTTAGCCATGAAGATGAACCATCTAAAAGGTATGTATTATATAAGGAGCATAGATACTAGTTCTAGTAAGATTAAACATAACCAGGAATGCGTTGCGTGTGAAGGTTAATAAAACTACAATAGAAATTAAAGAGTGTCCTAGATGCTCTTACAAAATTCTTAGGGCACAAGAACATCAATCTTTATATGATTATCCCTGCCCTAGATGTGGTAAAACTAATATTAGTAAATTTATTTTAAAAGAGAGTATTAGATGACTAAACAAGAACTTGTAGAATTATTAGATGACTTTGATGACGAAGATTTGATTGTTGTTGAAGATCGTCTGAACTGGGTACAGATTCTAGATATTAGAAAAGAAAAAAGGATTATAAAACTAATCCTTGATAAGTAGAACGAATGTGAGAAATAAATGAAAAAAGCAGATATTAAAAGTAAACAAGAGTTAGCTAGGCGTCTAGTTACCGGTGAAGAGTTTGCTGCGCCTGAAGGTCAGAGACTATATTTTGATGAAGCTCATTCTGATCCATTCAGATATGGCTCAGGGGTTATTGGTAACTCATGGGATATTTATCCCGTACTTCTGGCTGACACAGAGTGGTTTGAAGACATACCAGAAGGGGGTGGTGTTATTTGTTATGTAGCATTCGAGAATTCAGAGATACCCTCAAGGGTTGATGTAATAAGATCATACGATCCTAAGTACGAGTTATTCGAGGGTTATGCTGGATCTTACAAAACTGCTATACCAGTTAAAAAAGAAGATGCTAAGGTAATTAGGTGATATCATGAAAAATGCAAATATTAAAAGTAAAAGAGAACTAGCGGAGAGGCTTATAAATGGAGAAGTATTTTATTCTAAAACGGGCGCTAAAATTTATTATGATGAGAATAAATCCAATCCTTTTAGGCTTGACGGTTCGACACTGCTAGCGTATTGGGATAGATACGATGAATTTTATGTTAAAGGCTCATGGTTTGAAGGAATACCAGAAGAGGGTGTGTTATGCGAGGTTGAGGAAGATAACAGCCCATTTATTAGGTTTGTATTAATAACCGAGTATAAGAGTAGATTACCTCGTCCATTTAGCACTGGCACTGAATGGTTTTCAAACGTCAAACCGGTATTAAAAGATAACAATTACTTATTGGAGAATCAAGGATGAAAGACAAAAGAGAGTATTCGCTGACTATGGATGGGAGAACATATGCCTACACTGTTTTAAAGGTTAACTCAGATGTAGGGTATTATTATAGAGCAGACAGAGTCTGGGACTCTAATAACGAACCCGTCTATTCTGACAGAGTAATGAAAAGAATCCAAGATGAACTAGACATAACAAAGGTAATAGATGAGTAGAAAAAAAAGGAAAGCTAAAGAGAATCCTCTAAAATCTAAAGATTGGTTTAAGTGGAAAGCAAGACAACTAAGAGCTTCTCATTTAGGCAGACTTAAGAAGGTCTCTGGAGAAGAGTATAAGCAGAGGATGAGGGAAGTCCCTACCGCTACTGAGTTTGAAGAGTGGCTTAAGAAACAATCTCCTTTTCTATGTCTCTACTCAAAAGAGGCTATAAAATCTTCTAGTCTAGAGATAGATCACCGTACTCCGGTTAGTCGAGAAGGTGCTTTTGGTTTTAGTAATCTTGCTGTTACTAATCGTTTACATAATAGAACAAAAGGAGATCTCACAGAGAAAGAATATAAACAGCTTCTTAGGCTCCTAAGTAAATGGGACGAGAAAGCTAAGTGGTCTGTTATAAATAGATTAATTCAATCAACAGGAATATACAGGAAAAGAAAATGAATAATATGTGGGGTTGTCCCAATTGTTATAACCTCTTTCAATCAACAACTAAACCAGATAACTGCGTTGTTTGTTCTAACGAGCAAATCTATTCTTTTAGAGAGGCTCTAGAATACATAGCAGCTGCTGAACAGTACCGAAGAGATTTAGATTTTGATGCAGACCTAGAAGATGATAACGATATATAAGGTGAGATATGAGTGATATAAAAAAGACTAAAGGTTTAAGTGTAGTTGATGGTAAGAATAATGAAAAAGAACCTAGAGTAATAGTAGAAGTTACTCTAAGTAATGGAGAAAAGAAAAAGTATACAGGTCAGTGGTTTGGAAGAAGTTTAGAATTCGAGGAGTATATGGTTATTGGCTCTGATGAAAAAACTGAACCAGTTGTGCTGTTAAAAATAGAGGATATTTCTATAGTGGAGATAGTTGAATATGAAGTTTAAAAGGTTTTTAAATCTGCTAAAGAATATATGGATTTCTCTCTCTTTTAAAGAGACCTATGTATTTACTTCATCTGGGATATCCGCTAAAGTAATTGCAGATTCCAAGTGTGGAAAAACTAGACTAGTAACTATGGTTCTAGTTTATCCTAGATTTATTCATCCACAGATGCTAACACATAGAGTGTTTAGTAGAAATTCAGCAAGCTCTAGAGCAGTATCAATAGAATCATCTATTCAGGCTGTAGAAAATAATCCAGTAATACCTATTTCTTGGGGACAAGATCAAAGAGGCATGGTAGCCAAAGAGGATCTAAGTGATATTATAGCTGTTCAAGCCAGAGAAAGATGGTTGTTAGCAGCAAAATCTGCTGTAGAGCAAGCTAAATCCTTACAAGAAATAGGACTACATAAACAGATCTGTAACAGAGTACTAGAACCATTTTTAAGGATAACTACTATAGTTACAGCTACAAACTGGGATAATTTTCTAGAATTAAGAGTAGCAGATGATGCTCAACCGGAGATACAGGTATTAGCCAAGTGTATTAAACAAGCACTAAAGACATCAACACCAGTATGTAAAAAAAAAGGAGAATATCACCTACCTTTTATAAAAACTCGGGACTATTTATTAGTCTTTCTTAGCTTTTTTAAGGGTAAAATTTTCACCAGACTAGATAAGGTTTCTGCAGCCAGATGTGCTAGGGTTAGTTATCTTAATCATGATGGTAAGAGGAAGTCTTTAGAAGAGGATTTAGCTTTTTCTAATAGGTTATTACAGAGCAAGCATATGAGTCCTTTTGAACACCAAGCATGGTTTACTTATCCCTTAAGAAAGTATCAGTCTAACCTTAGAAACGTAACTCAATTTAGGAAATTTCTAGATGGAGGATAAGGGCTTAATGCTGAACACTCATGATTCAGCTTTCAATAACAAAGGAGGTTATAAAAAAGAGAAGCTCTATTACTACCCTACAGCTAAAGAATATACAAGTAAAAATCTATCTTTCTTCTACATTCCTAGCGTAAGTAGAGATACAATTGTAGTAGAAGACGAGAATAGTTTTCTCTGTGGTTTTTGTTGTGAATGGCTCCCGAAGAAGTCTTTATCGAGTAAAGTATCTCCTTCTGGGACTGAGAATACCCCGGATACAAAGATATGTAGAAAGTGTCTAGCAGCTACTAAAGTCCTTTTAGCATATAGTACAGATGAAAAGCAAGATTTTGCTGCTGAAAAAGGGTTGACTATAGCTAAATCAGAAGAGTTAAGTCGGACATACTTCTTTATAAAAGGTAAGGTAGTCGTCCGATTCGACAAAGATGGAAGAGCTTATGTAATGTGCCGGACATGTTTCGTATGGAAACCGAGATCTTCTTATTTTTTTAATAAAAAAGAATATAACCCTAAGAAGATTTTTAAATTAGAGAAATCCTGTAAGTGTTGCCAATCCTTTGATGCTAAAGGGAGTAAAAAAACAGGATTAAATGCCTTGAAAAACCTTTCCTTGAAAACACATAACTTAGAGGAGAGGAACACAAACGCTTTCTTACTATACCGAATATACCCTCTTGAGCCAAAAAGAAAAGATCTCTTAGGGATCTATATAGAAAAGAAGAGAGTTCAAAAAATTTTAAAAAGATTGGCTGCTAAATATGATCCAGCATATGAGACCAGGGGTTATACAAATATGTTCCATATTCAAAATACAGATATAAAAACATAAGGAAACAAAAATGAAAATCTCTTTTTTCACAGAGAAAGAAATTAAGCAAGAAGATTACGAGAACCTAACAACTCTGTTTACATCTTTTCTAGTTGACGTTGAGTACAAGTATGAGAAAGAAGGAAAGGTTATTCTACTTCATACCGGGGCTAGTGGATTAGAAAGACATATTATTAATGAAATAGAGAGAGGTAATGAGTCTGGGCTGTATAGTTTTCAAACAGTTCTCTTTGAACCTTGGCATAAACTAGAGAGTAAAATCGAATTTATACCTCAGATATTTCATGCTATAAATAAACAGGCAATAAAAAACAGTGATCTCGTTGTTATTATAGGGAGTTCTGAAAAACCCAGTAAGCAACGAGAGTCACTGATACAAAAATGTGATCAATACAAGAAACCTTATATTTTACTTTCTTCTTAAGTTCTTAACCTGCTCCTTCAAGTCTTTGACATTCTCATTTATCTGATTTACATAGAGATTAACTCTCTCTTTAGATATTGAGTCTGTCACAGACGCTTGAAGTATATCCAACCTAACTGAAACCTCAGCAACCCATCTCTCGGTTGCATTAGCCCTTTCTATTTGAGTCAATCTAGACTCTGTCCTAGCAGCCCACCAGATAATTGTAGAGCTTTGGATTATAAGAGCCACAATAAGGCTCACAGGAATCTTCTTATCTAGATGCCAAGAATTCTCATTCTTCTGTAGAGCCTCTAGTATCATTGATACTTCTCTCGCTCGCCGTTCTTCTAAACGAGTAGTTTGATGTGTATCATCGTCTTCTACAACTCTCATCTTAATTACCTTTCACCGGGTTAACTCGTCTTTGATGCTCTTCTATCAATCTTTTCTTCCTCTGTTGAATACCTTGTAAAAGCTTAGCTTTCTCTTTGGGATCTGTTATATTAGAGTTTTTTAAGATTTTAGTTCTTTCTGCGTCTAAATCTCTCTTTTTAAAGTGAAGTTGCGCACCAGCATTTTGTCTTAAGGTTTGTTTATCGAATTTCTTAGCTTCAAATCCTACGAATTTACCGAAGGCTTGTCCTGCTGTATATTTAGGATTACCCTTTCTATCAAGCTCTCTATTATCGAGTAAGCTATCTGCTAATCTTTTTAGTGGGCCAGCTGATGTCAGCATGGTAGGTATCATAGCATCATATCCATAAGTTAGTCTTTGTAGTAGTTTTGTCTGAGGGTCTGAGGAGGTAACAATATCCCTACCAAAACCATCTTTATTAGTCAACATTGAAGATATAGTTTGAGGCACTACTGCGCCTAAGACCCCTACATCTTCCATTAAAAAGTCTTTAGTAGCCTCGAAAGTACCTTCAGCTACACCTGCAACACTTGCTTCTTCAAAATTACTTATTGCCCTTTTAGCCATCCTTACAGTTGTTGAAAAAGGAAACATATAAGACATATCCATATATTGAGGAGTACCATCGCTATCTTTAAAAGGTAGTATCATAGACGACCCAGATTCTCTGACATACTCTGGTAGTAAACCACTTAGCGATTCCTGATCATCTTCAGAAAATTCTGGGATGGCCGAGATAGCTAATGCAGAAACTATTCCAGGTATAGCTTGCTGTAGAGCTAGTTTATGAGGGTTATTAAGAGCAGCCCTTAACATAGCAGGTTGTACTTTATAATTATAGGTTAAGAAAGGAGCACCCAAAGGAGCCCTTCTTAATGTATCTACCATAGCGGGGACATCAGAGTAGTCAAAGATAGCATTGTTCGCATGATCTACTGCCTGAGAGAAAAGAGCATCTTGCTCATCTACAGATAAATCTTTGTAATCTGCATTATTAAGCTCTTGCCAAGTCTCTATATGATCACGGATAGCAGCATCTTTAGTTCCTTTCTCGGTGATAGCCATAGTTACAGAGGTCAAGTCTCTGAAGTGCTCTGTCCACATACGAAGATTACCAAATATCTTCTTCATACCACTTAGCTTTTCCAGCTCTGCAGCATCAATTAAGAATTGACTTCTTCTCTTTTTAATTTTAGATAGCTCAGCCCCAACGAAAGTATTATCTCCTCCGGCAACCCTGTCGTGTATTCTCCCCCATTCATTAGGCGCACCTGTTGCTCTATCATAAATAGACTCAAAAGCCCACTTACTCAATGATCCTGAATTCCTTCTTGAACTTAGATCTAATAGTGCAATATTGTTTATAGTGTTTCTACCTAACTGAGCAGGAGAAGCAATAGCTTTAGAGAACTTCCACCAGCCATGACCTTTTTCTAAATTAGTCAATAGTTTAGCTACTGGATCTATTTCTGCTTTATCTAGAGCTTTAAAGTTCTTTACAATTTCACTATGTATTTCTTTCCTAACATACCTTCCAGCAAGAACTCCAAATCTTTTCTCACTATCTAATCTTCTATAATTCTTCTCAATATAGTCTGTAGAATTAAACTCAGCTGAATCTATCTCACCACTATTTATAGCAGATTTTTTAACTTCCTCTGCCATATCAGTCTTCATTTTCTCTAGACCAGCATCTCTAGCGGAAGTCATAGCCTCTAGATTAACGATAGCATTACGTATCTCTGGTTCTAGCTCCCCTCCATCCTCTTTAGCCTCTTTTATTTTAAACTCTGTTCTTGTAATTCTTTTTTCTATTTCATCTAATGTTGTTTTTGTTTTAGAAGATCCCGCAGAGGTTACCCTATCATAAGAAACTTCCACATTATTATCTAAAACCCACAATAATCCCTGGTCACCAGAAACTTCTTTCACAGCTTTATACATATCCAGAACAGCAGCATCATGAGAAAGAGTACCTACTGTTTCAGCAATTAATATTTCTGGATCTTCAATCTTACCTAGTTCTATTTGTACTTCTTTAGGTATATCTTTTTTAGCTTTAGCCCAATTCAAGAAACTAGTCTTCTTCCCTCCAAGCATACTTTCGCGCATGTACTTAGCGTACATTGTAGTCAAATAAGCTCCTCGGTTTTCCTCAAAGGTTGCCTCTGAAATTAAACCAGCATCCTTCATCTTCTCGCCTAAATCTATAATTCTATTCTTAGCTTCTAATAAGTACTGTTTGGTAGCGTCAGGCAAACCTAGCGTTTGAACATCCATGCCGGGCGATCTCATGTATTTGGTAGCTAGCTTTCTTTGTAGCGGATTCAGGTCTGTCAAGGCTTTACTTCCTTGTCTTAGAAACCCATCAATCTGTCCATGCTTAGCGAATACAGTTTTCTCTATTGTCCTGAATACATCAGATGCTTTCAGAGAGCCTAGCCTTGTGAACACCTTAAATCCACGGGTATTCCGCATCTTATTAGCTATCTTATTATAGACTTTATCTCCTAGGGCTGTATTCATAACTCCCATATATTTCTTACCACCAGCAGCTTTACCATTCAGCGAACCAAAGCCTTGAGCTTTTAATCTAGCAACCCGGGCAACATTTACTTCAGACATACCTTGATCTCTAGCCAGCTTCTGAGCTTCTCTTATCCACTCAGGTCTTACAGTATAGGCGTCTTCAGTTAAGAGAGAAGAGTCTTTGGTTTCCTTTGTTGATCTTTTTGATTCTTTAATATCATTGAATCTATAGAAATCTAGATTAGTACTTCTAAAAAGTGAGTCAGCTGATTTAGCTATAGCTGCATTAAGATCATCTGAAGTAAAGGAATCACTAAAGTTGCCAAATACTTTTCTTAAAGAGTGCTGGATAGTTTTAAGAAATCTAGTAAACATCTTATCGATTCGATTAGAGTTCCTGTTTCCTTTAGCATCAACCCCTAGAACATTATCTATAAAGTCTTTATCCATCATTCTCTTCTTAGCTAAGTCTGCTAAGTACTCATCTGCTAACTTTAAAGCTACCTGATCTGGGACAAGTATTTTTTCTCCTGTAGGAGTTATTAAAGTCTCTAGTCTACTCTTAGGCCAATCCTCTATTCTATTTTCAGAATTCCACTTAGCTAAATAATCTCTCCAACGAACTACTTTACTTAGGATATCTTTCCTTACTATAGGAGAGAAATTTAAAGTTCTTTTAAGGAGTCTATCGTAGGCTTCCGGATCTCTCTTTGTGTTAAGGATATCTCTAAGTCCATGATGACCTACTATTTCATGAAGGGCAGTTTTAACTGCATCTGCTGGGCTATTAAATCTCTCAGACACAAAGTAAACTAGGGTTTTCCCAGTCTCGGTATTTCTAGTATATACAGCTTTAACGCCGTCCCCTTTAGTTTTACCAGATACATATTTAGGTAGATCACTAAATTTCTCTACTGTTTTAATGTCTATGTTTTTAAGAGCCTCTGTTTTAAGTTTACTTTTAACAAAGGAGATTGCTGAATTAATATCCAAGATTCTTTTCTCCCTACCTTCAGGTGTCTCAGGTGGTACAGGAGTATCTTCTACATCAAGACGGGTCTCGGCTGGAGCGAGTAATTCAACATCAAAACCTTCCTCTTGAAAAGAATCTTGTAGGAATTCTCCTATAACTGCCTCACCTTCTGGGGTGTTAGGTAAAGGCTCTTCTGTTCTTTTTATTGTCTGTCTGATCTTTTCAAGATCTCTTATTTTTGATCTAGTGTTCTTGATTTCCTCTGGGTCTGTCAGGGCATCTGATTGTTGACCGACAAGTTCATCTCTAGCATCGGACAACTGATCATCTATAGTATCTAAGTCTAAGCCAGCATCTATAGAAGAATCTATAGCAGCTGGATCAGCAACTACATCGGCAGGAAGAGAGCCTAAAGAGAAGCCGAAAGGAGCTTTACCTCTCTCTACCTTAACTCCGTCTCTTATCTTCTGTTCTTTACTTTGGATCATCTTGATATCTGCACTAGATAAATCAGAACCTATACCGTAAGTAAAGTCTAAGCCTTCTAGATTAGCAGGAAGACCCGTTTCTATATCTGTACCTTCTATGTTATCATTTTGCAGATCTACTTTAGCTTTCTCTAAAGCTTCTACTAGATCTGTTTCTGAATTAGATTGAGCTACAATCTCATCTCCAGATACATGGAAAGTATCTCCTGGAAGATATTTCTCAATAGCTTTAGCTACTTTCTTGATTAAGAGATCTCCTCCTACGTGACCAAGGCTATCATTCGAGAACTTTAGATTATCTATATCAATAGAAGATTGGAACTCTTTTTTATGGGCATCTTTGTATGCAGATTTATTTGGTATATCCGCTACTTCAGAATTATAGAGTCTCTTGGTCATTTCTTTTAGTTGACCTTTTAGCTCAACATTCTCAGATCGTAAAGCCCCTAAGTAATCTTTCTTTGTTTGTTCAGGAAGACCGTTAATCTCTTCTCTTAATCCTTCTGCTTGTCTTTTCTCAGTAGGAGGTTGTCCAGCCTCTACTGTCTCCTCTACATTATCTACTAATGGATCTGCTGGAGTCTCTACAGCGGCTTCTGGAGCTTCTTGAGTTGTAGGTTGATCAATAGGTGTTGTAGCACCTGTATCCTCTGATGAT
>Ga0209633_10002947_pt1 | contig 15997 bp, 17 predicted proteins | sample Cruoilmetagenom1_FD_187290 | JGI IMG/M metagenome (GOLD analysis project Ga0209633, IMG submission 187290) | Oil polluted marine microbial communities from Coal Oil Point, Santa Barbara, California, USA - Sample 1 (SPAdes) (version 2) | ecosystem: Environmental > Aquatic > Marine > Oil seeps ... | reverse complement strand
TTGCATAAGTAAGCAATACAGTTAATGATAATTACATGGGGAGAGATAAGAGTAATGCTCTTACTTCTTTCCAAAATTAAGAATAAGATGGAGTCAGAAATATGCGTATATGTTCATTTCTTCCAAGCACAACTGAGATAGTTTACGAGCTGGGTTTGGGTGATAACCTGGTCGGAGTAACGCATGAGTGCAACTATCCTGCTGAGGTGAAAGATAAAAAAGTTGTCATCATGAGCTTCCTTGATCACAAAAAGCTATCTAGTAAGGAAATAGATGATCTTGTAACGAAAAACGCATCGGAAGGAAAGAGCACTTATCTTGTCGATAAAGAAGCTCTTAAACAAGCAAACCCGGATATTATTCTGACTCAGAAGCTGTGTGAAGTGTGTGCTGTGTCGGGTAATCAAGTTATGGAAGCTGTAGAAGTACTCGGCCACACTCCGGAGATAATTTCTTTAGAACCGACAACCATATATGAAATTTTCGATACTATAACTACAATAGGAGAGGCAACCGGAACTCAGGAAAGAGCTAAGGAAATTACAGACAGCCTCAAAGCCAGGGTAGAGAGAGTCAGATCGCAACTTGAAAACGAGAGAGACCGACCAAGGGTATTTTGTCTCGAGTGGCTTGATCCTCCGTTTGTCGGGGGACATTGGGTGCCCGAAATGGTAGAAATAGCTGGTGGAGAAAACGGCCTCGGAAAAGCTGGAGAGCCTTCATTTAAAGCCACCTGGGAAGAAATTGTAGATTTCGCACCTCATATGCTATTTATTATGCCCTGTGGTTTTGATATAGAAAAAACCATTGACGAATTGGATGCCGTAACTTCTAAAGACGAGTGGTTTGCTCTTCCTGCAACAAATAGAGGAGAGATTTATGTTGTAGATGCAAATTCATACTTCAGCAGACCGGGACCAAGAATAGTTGACGGGCTAGAAATACTCGCAAAAGCAATACACCCTGAAATTATTAAGAACTATAGCCCACCCCCAGAGTCAATTATTAATCTCAGAAACTATATGCAGTTACAATTATTCTCAGGATAATCATGATATCAAAGTTAATCCAAAGAGCATTCTTAGCAGCTGTATTTATAATCATTACAGCTAGTTATAGCTTCTCAAACAATAATCCACAGCGCATAGTTTCCTTATCTCCAAACCTCACTCAAGTCATATATGCGCTTGGATATTTAGATCAGATAGTGGGTGTAACCATTTATGATGAATATCCACTTGAGGTTAAGGACTTACCAAAAGTGGGTGGGTGGATTAACCCCAATTATGAAGCCATTTTGGTTTTAAAACCTGATCTGGTGGTATTAATGAAAGATCAGGATATTAGTTTCGGAGATAAACTGCGGAGTCTTGGTCTTAAGACATTCACAGCTAAAAGTAATGATTCAATCGCTGATATAATACAAGCCATCACCGAATTAGGAATAATACTTGGCAACAAAGAAGAAGCTCAGAAATTAACTGATAACATTGAGACTGAGCTTAATCAAATAGAAGAGAAAACTAAGAGTTTAAATAAACAAAGTGTATTAATTGTAGTAGGAAGAAATCCCGGAACTCTGGAAGACATATATGTTATAGGAAGAAATAATTACATCGATGAGCTCATCACTTTGGCTGGGGGAGAGAATGTGGTGAAAAATGAAAGAAATGCACTTAAGATTACCAAAGAAGCCATTTTTTCTTTTGATCCTGATGTAATAATAGAAATAAATCATCAAAAAATGGATAAAGAGGATGCAATTTTAGAGATCTGGAGCAGTCTTAACCAGGTAGACGCTGTAAAGAATAACCGGGTACACATTCTATCAAGCAAAGTTCTGCTACATCCAAGCCAAAGAATCGTTGATGGGGCTCAAATATTATCTGAGATTCTGCACCCAGAGTTAAAAGAGAGATATGGAAACTATAATTAATTGCAGTGACATAGGATTTTCTTATAATGGTACTAAGGTTCTAAACGGGATCAACCTATCAATACAGCCTGGAAATATGCTTGGAATTTTGGGAGCTAACGGGGCTGGAAAATCCACTCTACTTAAAATCCTATGTGGAGTACTTAAACCTAAAATCGGCAGTGCCGTCTTTAATGATCAAGAGCTCTCCAAAATGGATAGAAGAGAAATTGCCAAGGGAATAGCATATATACCTCAAGATCCAATGTTTGCCTTTCCATTTACTGTGAAAGAAATTGTTCTAATGGGTAGAGCACCATACATAGGCAGGTTCGAATTCGAGAGGGAGATTGATAAAGACATTGCTCAAAACGCTCTGGAAACTGTTGGAATATCACATCTTAAAGACCGGTTGATAAGCGAAGTCTCCTCAGGGGAAAGACAACTTGCCTCTATAGCCCGAGGGCTTGTACAAGAACCTGAGATTATGATTTTAGATGAACCTGCAACATATCTTGATGTAAAGCATAGAACCGAAGTAATGAATATATTGAGAGAGCTAAAAGATAATAAAGGGATATCAATAATCGCGGCTACACACGACATATTTTCATCACTATTTTACTTCGATGACATTATGATACTTAAAGATGGAAATATCTTAGCCGAAGGAAAAAGTGATCAAATAATTGATAGTGAATTATTAAGCTCAGCTTACGGAATTGAAGTTACGGTAAAAAAGGAAAACGGGAGAGTTTTTGTATTTCCTAATCAATAAATCTCACAAATAAGACTCTAGCTAGGAAAAGACTGGTTTAACTTACTAAACATGAGCTCTAACAAAAAATTTGCAATCTCGATAACAATTTTATTCATTTTATGGATAATCACGGTATTCATAGCAATGTTTAGTGGAACCTACAACATAGGACCACTAGATGTTATTTCGAATGTAGACGAACTATCTAAGACCATCTTTTTGGAAATTAGAATCCCCAGAATACTAATGGCAACTATTGCTGGAGGCACTCTTGCAATAGCTGGAGCTGCTCTACAAGCCCTTTTTAGAAACCCCCTAGCGTCCCCCTTTACGTTAGGGATTTCAGGAGGAGCATCCCTTGGGGCGCTCTTAGCAATTAGATCAGGTCTTGCTGTAGGTATTTTAGGATTTTCGATGGTTTCTATATCAGCTTTCGTTTTTTCTATACTCACCATGTTGTTCGTTTATTCGATTTCCAAAGTGGGTGGTGTAGTTGCAACCGGTAGATTACTTCTAGCTGGGGTCGTTGCTAACTTTCTATATGCGGCAATCGTAATGTTTATACAATTTTTTTCCAGTTTCACAGAATCTCTTCAGACAATGCGCTGGATAATGGGCAGTTTGGATGTTGTCGGATTCGATACAGTTTGGAAAACCCTGATATTTGTAATACCAGGATGTGCAATTTTACTTTCATTAACAAAAGAAATGAATTTATTTGGACTTGGTGATGATGTAGCAGCATCTCTTGGCGTTAATGTCAGAAGGATGGAGAAAAAGATTTATTTTGCAACATCACTTGCCGCGGGAGCCGTAATCGCAGTTACCGGTCCAATCGGTTTTGTCGGACTCATCATTCCTCATATATTGAGAATGCTATTGGGAGTGGATAATAGAATAATCCTACCAAGCTCCTTTCTTCTTGGAGCGATATTTTTAACCGCTGCTGATACACTATCCAGAACTGTAATTTCACCGGTTGAAATCCCCGTCGGTATAATTACAGCTTCTATAGGCGGAGTATTCTTTCTTTGGTTATTGATAAAAACCAAAAAAGAAATAATTGTCTAACACCAAGCAACATTCTTAAGCTAAAGAAAAACCTTTTAGATTAAGACATGCTAATTTTACAAAACCCCACATACAGAAAATACCGACTATTAGTGAGCCTTAAATGGATCATCGTCATCAGATCCTCCGCTTTCAGCGGGGGCTTCTGCTGCCGGGGCTTCTGCTGCCGGGGCAGCATCAGCTGAAGAAAATTCACTACCATCTGTTACAGCTGAATCTGCCGATGGTGGTGGTGGTGCAGAGGGAGCATCTGCGGCTTCAGGCGCAGCTGCAGCACCAGCCTCTCCTTGCGGTGACATGATATACCAACCCAGAAAAACCAAGCCAAGTACAATTAGTGTCCACATCTTTATCTCCTCCTTATTAAAATAATAATAGTTCCTTATCGATCAAAGCCTAAAGCCAATTCCTAACTAAGACCAAGATTTAAGATGATTTATTGTATAATTTACAAAACCCATACCCAAAGAACCTATCATAAATTCCAGCTTTTTATTCTAACTGATACCTTGATACTAATAAATTTTATATGTATATGTCAAGTGAAAATTTGTATTTTTGACCAAAAAACATTCGATTACACTAAATTTATTATGCTTAATTCGAAAATGAGACTATAATCTGATGACAAATTATCGCCTCATAGTATAGATTTAATATGTTTACAATCTTGGGAGAAAAAGACTGTTATCCCTCATCTTAAAACCATTATTTAAGAATTCAGATAGCGACATTGATAAGATAGAGCTGTCTTTCGATACTGAAATATCCCTTTCCATGATTGAGTCAGGTTGTTTTTTCATCTCTTTAAATCAAATGGCAACACTTATTATCAAAAGTTCTCGTGAGGAAATAAATCTCCTTAACAATATTAACGGCATAACTTTTAATTTTGAGTTAATTGAGAGACCGGAGTTTCCGTCCTTAGGAATGCATATAGAAATAAATACCGTGTCAAACCGATCATTCGAATTTGACTATTTTTTTAATACGGAATCCCATGAAGAAATAGAGCTGCTTAAAAAACTTAAGCACCAAAATCATTTTGATATTTTGTTATATGATAATGAGATTCTGTACTCAAAAAAAATTGACCTGAGTAAAGATGATAAAATAGAGTTGAATTCGCTCATAGATAAAGTCTCAAATCGTTTGACAAAATAGGCCGATTACCTGATAATATGCAATCATTCTAAATCATCCAATCAACAACTTAAGGAGTATTAACTAGCTTGAGTTTCGTAAAATTTTTAGGAATTGGTTCAGCAGCACCTGAAAAAGTATTATCCAACACTGATTTTGAGAAGATGATTGACACTTCTGATGAATGGATACGTACAAGGACAGGGATTTCTGAACGTAGAATAGCTGAGCCTGAAGTAGCGTCATCCGATCTTGCATATGAAGCATCTCTAAAAGCACTAGAAGATGCTTCAATGGATATTGAAGACATAGATGGCATTATTGTTGGCACTATTACTCCTGACCATATTTTCCCTTCAACAGCATGCGTACTTCAAAGCCAACTTGGTGCTAAAAATGCTTTTGCTTTTGATGTTTCCGCCGGATGTTCAGGGTTTTTATACTCACTACATGTGGCAAAAGGAATGATTCAAGGTGGAACTAATAAAAAAATTCTAGTTGTTGGAGCAGAAGTCCTATCCAAGATTATGAATTATGATGATCGGACAACATGTATCTTGTTTGGAGATGGGGCAGGGGCAGCAGTCCTAGCAGCATCAGACACGCCTGGGATAATGTCTTCTTGTCTTGGATCTAACGGGGATCACTGGGAATTGCTCTGGATGCCTGCTGGAGGTTCACGTATACCCACTTCTGAGGAAAGCCTTAAAAACGGCGATCACTTTTTAAAGATGGAAGGTAAAGAAGTATTTAAAGAAGCTGTAAAAGCCCTTCAAAATTCTTCTCTTGAGGCTATCGAGCAGGCTGGTATTACACCTGATGATATAGATCTATTAATCCCGCATCAAGCAAACTATAGAATAATTGAAGCAGTTAGAAAGCGTTTAGAATTACCTGAAGAAAAGGTTTTTAGTAACCTGGATAGATATGGCAATACTTCATCTGCTTCGGTTCCTATAGCTCTTGATGAAGCTGTTAAAAGCGGTAGATTGAAAAAAGGTGATATCGTAGTTTTTTCTGCATTCGGCGCTGGGTTCACTTGGGGCGCTTCAGTAGTCAGGTGGTAACGGTTTATCCAGTTAATTCATTTCAACCAAAAAGTTTTGTAATTTAATTTGCATTCTCGATTAAATAAATATCCTACTCTGAAAAAAATGGAGTAAAACCATTTCAATTGTAATAATAAATATAGTTCTGCCTGTTTTTCTTATAGCAGCTTTAGGCTATCTTTTTGGAAAATTAAAAAAAATAGATCTTTCTGCTGTCAATGATTTTGTAATTTATCTTGCAACCCCGGCTCTCATTCTTTCCTCACTATCCCATGACAAAATTGAAATAAGCTTAGCCGCAACTGTATTTGTTTCGGTCTGTATTATTGTAGCTGTAACATCAATAGTCGGATACGTGACAGTGAAGAGAATGGGTTTGCCGATTAAGGTCTATTTATCTCCAATTCTCTTTGCAAATACCGGGAATATGGGACTCCCTTTGATTCTATTCGCATTTGGAGAAACTGGCTTTAATGTGGGCATACTCTACATGGTTTCTACCACTGTGTTGCATTACACAGTAGGAATTTTGATATTAAATTATGATAAAAGCCCACTTGAAATACTTAAACTTCCACTCATTTACTCAGCAGTAATAGGTTTATTACTAAGTGTAACAGAAGTTCAAATACCAACCGCAATATTCAGAGCGGTAGATCTACTTGGGGAAGCAAGCATACCAACAATGATATTTGCACTGGGCTATAAACTTTCCGAAGTGCACTTAAACCAAGTAGGAAGATCATTTTTATTTGGTGGTATGAGAGTGTTGGTTGGTGTAATGGCAGGAGTGTTTGTTGTATGGCTATTTAAACTTCAAGGAGTAGTAGCACAAGTTGTTGTTCTTCAATCAGCTATGCCTCCTGCAGTCTTTAATTTTGTGCTTGCAGAAAAATACAACCAAGATTCCAAAACAGTCGCGTCCATAATTTTGGCTGGAACCATATTATCAATTATCACAACACCTGTAATTTTAGCTTTTTTGATGAACTAAAATTCACTTAATTCAGACAGTCAACCCTCATAATCGGGGCTTCAAACCAGTGATATTCGGTGTTATATAAAAAACTATTTCCATCCTGCAAATAAGTCAGGCTCTCTTGTTGAGGCAAAGATTTAATATCAATTAAATTATAGTCTATTCCTTTTTGTAATTGGGCAGTCGGTTTTATCTTTTGATTTGAAAGATCAACATTGAACTCTATTGCACTCTCGTATGTTAAAACCATAAATTTCTTTCCATCAGGAGATATATCTAGAGATGAAACAACCTGACCATATGCTGTTGCTGAGGGATTTATTATTCGTAAATCTATATCACCAACATAGATTAACTTATGATTGGAATTTGCGTTTTGTTGCCACTTTTCAGCAGGCAATTTAAATACCTTAGCGGGATAAGCCTCAAGATCCCTAAGATTTTCTTCTTTGGTAATGATATAGATATCACCGTTTGGATGAACAGCCATTGCTTCAGCATTATGGGGTTGATCAGGATAAACAAGCTTAATTCTATAAAGTGGTTCTATAAAGGTTTCGTAGTCTTCTAATTCTTCAATAACAATAATTTCTACATAGTCCTTTGTAATTTTATTGTCACCGATGTCACCGATAAACAAGCACGACTTATCAAAACATTTTCCAACGCTTACAGCTTCGAAATCTGATTTTTTTATAGCTTTCCCTTCTATTCTTATTTTTTTGGTTTGGTCGCCTTTGATATCAGTGGTATAGAAAAAATGCCCTCCGCCGGAATCGTTTATATGATAGAGTCTGCCCGGGAACTTCCTTGAAGCCTCAACACCGCTTGCTTCATTGATTAGATCATGATCCAAGACACCTGCCTTTTTCCCTTCGCTCCATTTACTACATAGCTCAGCACTACTATTGCCTCCATAAAGCATGAATGTAATAGCAGCTATGACTAGAAATAAAGAGGATAGTTTAGTTTTATTTTGCATAATCATCATAGTTCCCTATTTGAGTATAATTTACATAATTTTAAGTATAGTAATAATCAGGCACAATACTCTCAAAATATATTATAAAGATCTAAGCTATGTCTAATAGAATAATAAAAGGAAACACATCACCACTGAGAGGAGAAATAACTCCTCCAGGTGATAAGTCGATATCTCACAGATCTCTCATGCTTTGTTCGCTAGCTAACGGGAAATCTCTAGTTAAAGACTTCTTGATATCAGACGATGCGCTTTCTACTGCAAATGCTATGCGAGCTCTTGGAGCTGAAATTGAAATTAAGGGAACTCAGGTAATAGTAAAAGGAAACGGAATCAATGGCTTAAAGAAACCAGAGAAAATTATTGACTGTGGCAACTCGGGCACTACTACTAGACTTTTAATCGGACTCCTAAGCCCTCAACAATTTACGACAACCCTGAGTGGAGACAAATACCTTCAAGCCAGACCAATGAGAAGGGTTGTTGATCCGCTTACTCAAATGGGCGCTAAGATTACAGGGAATGAAGACGGTAACAAGCTCCCTCTAACCATTACAGGAAGCAACCTCAAAGCAATCAGTTATGAACTGCCGGTTGCTAGCGCTCAGGTGAAATCTGCAATACTCCTTGCAGGGATGTATGCCGAAGGGGAGACTGAAGTAATTGAACCTTCAGCTTCAAGAGACCATACAGAAAGGATGCTTAAATATCTTGGAGTCCCGATCAGTAAAAATAAAAACAGTATCAAAATTAATATGGTCTCCAATATAAACCCCGGAGAAATTGTTGTACCGTCTGATATATCTTCCGCTGCATTTTTCATAGTTGGCGCACTAATTATTCCTGGCTCAGAGATTCTAATTAAAAATGTGGGAATTAATCCACTGAGAACTGGAATAATTGATATTTTAAAAAATATGGGTGGAGACCTTGAGATTATTAATCAAAGAGATGTAAATGGAGAACCTATAGGGGATATAGTTGCACACTCAAGCAACCTTCATTCTACGGAAATCGGTGGAGACCTTATACCCAAAGCCATTGATGAACTCCCGATTGTTGCAGTAGCAGCATCCTTTGCAGAAGGAAAGACGCTAATAAAAGACGCCAAAGAACTTAGGGTAAAAGAAACAGATAGAATTCACGCTATGTCTACAGAGCTTGGAAAATTGGGAGTACAAACTCAAGAGTTTGAAGACGGCATGTCGATTATGGGAACCGATTCTCTAAACGGAGCCGCATGTTCAAGCTGGGGCGACCACAGAATAGCCATGTCTATCGCAATAGCTGCCCTTCGAGCAAAAGGAGAAACCGAGATAATTGACGCAGACTGTGTTTCAGTATCTTATCCGGGCTTTTTTGAAGTTATAGATGAACTCCGCCAATAAATGAATTATCCTAGTATTAAAAATCAGATGATTAAAAACTTATGAATAATGGAATCATAACAATCGACGGCCCCTCCGGGGTTGGAAAAAGTACCGTTGCAAAATCTGTAGCAAACAATCTAGGCCTTATGTACTTGGATACTGGAGCTATGTATAGAGCAGTCGCGCTTCAAGTAAAAAGAAATCCAATTAACATAGATAATGAAAACGAGCTATTGAGTTTGTTAAAAACTACTAATATTAGAATTTTGAATAATAAAAACAATGTTCTTAAAATCACACTGAATGATGAAGATATTACTGATGAAATCAGATCACCTGAGATCTCTCGTATTTCATCCGATGTAGCGACTAAGAGCCCGGTTAGAAAAAAACTTGTTGAACTACAGAGGGAAATAGGCTTAAACGGCAATATAGTGGTTGAGGGAAGGGATATGGGAACTTACGTATTTCCGGATGCCGATATTAAGTTTTATTTAGACGCTACTCTCGAGGAAAGGGCAATCAGAAGAAAAAAACAATTAATGGAAAAGAATATAGATACAGATTTAGAAAATATGATAAAAGAGATAGAATTAAGGGATAAACAGGACAAAGAGCGCCTAGAATCTCCCTTGCATCCAGCCCCGAATGCAGTAATAATAGATACTACAAATCTTAATACCGACGAAGTTATAAACAGAATTATTAGAGAAGTTAAAGGTGAGTAAACAAAATCTACTCTAGCTAATTGTAATTCTAACAATGAATCTCGAACGGTAAATTTGATCACATCTAAATAAGAGAAGGCAGGACTATGGTAGAAGAAAAAAATTTTGCAGAACTAGTTGATGAGAGTATGAATGCGCCCGAAGAGGGCAAATTATTTACAGGTTTAGTAGTCAGAGTTGATAAGGACGATGTATTTATCGATTTTGGCTCAAAATCCGAAGGTGTTGCTCCGACAGAGGAATTCTTAGACAAAAGTGGGGAGCTTGCAGTAAAAGTTGGCGATGAAGTGGAAGTAATGTTGGAAAGATATGACCACGGGCTACCCAGGCTATCACGAAGAAAAGCCGGGTTGCTTATAGAAAATAAAGTAATACAAGAAAAATTCGATAGTGGAGAGCTGATAGAAGCGATAATCCTTCAAAAAGTAAAAGGTGGTTTTATAGCCGACATTGGTGATAAATCCGAAATAAGGGCTTTTCTACCCGCTTCTCAACTAGATATCAGGCCACAATCAAATACTGATAGTGTTGTAGGCAAAAAACTTGAAGTAAGAATTATTAAGTTTACAAATAGAGATATAGTAATTTCGAGAAGAGTATTCTTAGAAGAGCAAAGAGAGATTTTGAAAAAGGAGACACTTTCAAAACTTGAAGAGGGAATGGAAATTCAAGGAAAGGTTGTAAACATAATTAACCAGGGAGTTTTTATTGACTTGGGAGGATTGGAAGGATTTATTCCAATAAGCGAGCTTTCCTGGGGTAGAATTAACCACCCTAGTGATGTCATTTCGGCAGACCAAGAAATAAATACAAAAATTTTGACTATTCAGGGTGAGGAAAAAGTAACTCTGAGTCTTAAAGCGGTAACTCCAGACCCTTGGGATTCAGTAAGCCAAAAATATCAACCTGGAAGCCTGATTAAAGGGAAAGCAGCCTCATTAATGGACTTTGGTGTTTTTGTGCAGCTTGAGCCTGGTATTGAAGGACTCGTCCACGTCTCAGAGATAACCTGGACCAAAAGATTCAGACATCCAAAAGAGATAATTGAGGCGGGGAGCATAGTTGAAGCGATGGTTCTCGAAGTTAATCAGGAAAATAGACGAATTTCACTAAGCCTAAAACAAATCGAACCTAGTCCTTGGCAGCTCTTTAAAAATGAAAATCCTCCTAAATCAATATTAAAAGGAACGATAAGAAATGTTACAGATAGAGGTATCTTTGTAGAAGTTGCAGAGAACATCGTCGGACTCGTAAGACCGGACAATATTTCCTGGGCAGGAAGAGTTAACCCTGAAGAATCTTATAAGAAAGGTGATGAAATAGATGTTGTAGTCTTAAATGTGGACGAAAAAAGTGAAAGAGTCGGGCTCGGCGTAAAACAACTCAGCGGTGATCCTTGGGAAGACGCACAACAAAAATACAGACAGGGTAAATCTGCTGTGACTGGTAAAGTTAAAGAGGTTAAAGACAGAGGGGTTGTTATAGAACTTGATAACAATATCGAAGGATATATTAGAGCAAATGAACTTGGTCAGGACAAAGATGGCTCTGACCCGCTAAAGAAAATCAGCCCAGGGGACGAGATTACCGCCCAGGTAGTTGGTTTTGACAGAAGAAACCGACAAGTGAATTTAAGCGTTAAAAGACATACTCAGAAAGTTGAGAAAGAGCGGGTATCCGACTTTAATTCTTCTCAGGCAGAGCCTAATGCTACACTTGGCGATCTTCTTGGCAAAAAACTAAAAACAATTAACAATGACGAGGTAGTCTAAACGTGAGGGGATTTTTCCTTGCAATAGTATTAATTTTTCTATTTATTTTTATATTTCTTGCCGGAATCGGAAGCGGGCTTTTGTTGTCCGGCGAAGGCAGTTTTTCCTCAGGGGACAAAGTTGCGGTCCTTAGAGTCGAGGATGTTATTCTTGATTCCCGGATATACCTTGAAAGTATTGAATCAATAACCAAAGACGATGATATTAAAGCGCTTGTGGTAAGAATAGATTCCCCAGGCGGCGCTGTGGGTCCATCTCAAGAAATATTCAGTGAACTTAAAGCACTAGGTAACGAACTCCCAATAGTTGCAAGCATAGGAGGCGTTGGAGCCTCAGGTGGCTACTATATAGCATGTGCCGCTGAGAAGATTTATGCCAACCCCGGTGCTATTACAGGAAGTATTGGTGTGATCGCCCAGTTTGCCAGCTACGAAAAACTTTTAGACTGGGCAAAGATAGATGTTGAAGTCATTAAGAGCGGTAAATACAAAGACGTTGGGTCTGCTTTTAGAGAAATGAATAAAGAAGACAAACAATACATACAACAATTAATAGATAATGTTTATGATCAATTCAAAGCGGCAGTAGCTAGTTCTCGAGATCTTGATCCTAAAGAGATAGATAGGGTAGCAGATGGGAAGATATATACCGGTGAGCAAGCTCTAAATCTTAAATTAATAGATGAGCTAGGAACAATCAACGATGCGGTAACCGCAGCGGGAGAATTGGGAGGAATAGAGGGAAAACCAGAAGTAGTAAATTTCCCAAAAAAGAGATCTAAGTTGTTTGATCTTCTTAACTCAAAAATTGATGCAAATATATTAACTAGTGTCCCTATAAAATCTCGTTTTGGACTTTTCTATCTAGTCGATATAATTAATTGAATATGAAAACGCTTTGGGCTCCCTGGAGAATTGAATACATAACCGGGGAAAAAGATAATGGATGTATTTTTTGTGATAAACCAAAAGAAGGAAATGATAAAGAAAACCTCATTCTATTTAAAGGCGAAACCAGCTTCATAATTATGAACCGTTATCCATATTCAAACGGACACCTTATGGCTGTTCCATACAGACATACAAACAATATGTCGGAGCTAAATGATGACGAAAGACTTGAACTTATGAATTTAACAACGAAATGTATTGAAATATTAGATATAATGAATCCAGACGGTTTTAATGTAGGTATGAACTTAGGTACTGCCGGAGGTGCCGGGATTGATGATCATTTGCACTTCCACATAGTTCCCAGGTGGAATGGGGACACTAATTTCATGCCATTAATCGGAGATGTAAAGGTAATGCCAGAGTATCTTGAAGACACATATAAGACGCTAAGTGAGCAAATAAAAAATAATTGAGAGGTGAGTAATGAGATTCATAAGATTAATAATAATAGTTCTAATTATCGTATTCTTCGCAATTATCTACACACAGAACCTTGAAGTATTCACACACCAATTCCAGCTACAGATGGATTTAAATCAGTATATGATCGGTCCATATATTACTAAGAACATCGTGCTCATCCTGTCGGCTTTTGTATTGGGAGTAGTGGTAGCGCTCATTTTCGGCGCTCTCCAGTCCATATCGGCTAGCTCTCACTCGAGACAAAAAACTAGAAGGATAAGAGAGCTAGAAGCACACGTAGCTGAGTTATCACAAAAAACTCAGCCCTCCGCTTCTGCTCCAATAGCATCACCTGCAAAAGAAGAGGAAAGTACTGAATCTGATTCTTCATCAAATCCATTTTCTCCACCCTCCTCATAAATCTAGGTGAGAAAAAAGGAATAACAATAACTATATTTACTCAGCTGAGTTGGTGTTTATACTATAAACATGCGTAACAAAGGAAAACCAAGCTGGATCAGAGCTAAGCTTCCTTCGGGTAAAAATTACACACACCTTAAGAACCTTACGAAAGAGCTCAATCTCCACACAGTTTGCCAGGAAGCCCGTTGTCCTAACATAGGAGAGTGTTGGAGTGCTGGAACCCTAACATTCATGATCCTTGGTGATACGTGCACAAGGAGCTGCGGGTTCTGCCATGTGAAAACCGGAAACGGCGGCGAGCTTGATTGGGAAGAGCCAAAGAGAGTTGCTCAGGCACTAAGCAGTCTTATTGAAAATAACGCAAACATAACCCATGTTGTAATCACTTCTGTTAATAGAGATGATAAGAATTTTGATAGCGCACTCATTTTCGCAGACACTATCAAAACTGTTAGACAGAGCTGCCCAGAAGTAAAAATTGAAGTTTTAATACCAGACTTCAAGGGTGATTCACAAGCGCTTAGTCAGATACTTAAAGCTGGGCCTGACGTACTTAACCATAATATTGAGACTGTACCAAGACTCTACCGTTTACAGCAAACCACAACTAGCGGAAGAAAAAGATCCGTCCGACCTCAGGCAAACTATGCATGGTCTTTGAAGGTTCTTTCTGAGAGCAAACAAAGAGGTAATGAATCCATGCTTACCAAGTCTGGCATTATGGTTGGTTTAAGTGAGGAAATGGACGAGGTTTTACAAACATTGAGAGATTTAAAAGAAGTAGGATGTGATATTGTAACAATTGGACAGTACTTACAGCCTACGATCGACCATTTGCCAGTATCTAAATTTTATCACCCTATGGAATTCGATTCATTAAAAGCGTTTGGCGAAAATGTAATAGGAATCCCGCACATAGAAGCGGGTCCGCTTGTCAGAAGCTCTTATCACGCTGAGAAACAGGTTCTTAAGCTTTCAAACGACACAAACAATAATGAAGCACAAAATTTTTCTGAATCACCCATTTTAGAACACAAAACTCCTTGATAACTTCTTAAATATATAAGCCTATGTTATTACTTGGAAAAAATTTAAATTCTATCAATGAAACTGACATTCAATCTCTTGTAGATGGTGAAGTTTCTGAAGGAAAAAATATTGAATTTAAACGAGAACTTCCAGGTAATAGTGATAGTAATAGGAAAGAGTTTTTAGCCGATGTTTCTTCATTTGCAAATGCATCTGGTGGTCATTTGATATATGGAATTAATGAATCTGAAGGTATTGCCAATGAGATAACAGGGTTGACAATATCTAACATAGATTCTGAAAAACTTCGCCTTGAAAGCATTATTCGTGATGGTATTGCACCTAGAATTCCAGGTTTAAAAATACATTCTATAAAACTAGAAAATACTAAAGATGTAATCATACTAGAAATCCCAAAAAGTTGGGCAATGCCTCATATGATCATATTTAAGGACCATTCCCGCTTTTACTCTAGAAAGTCGGCAGGTAAATATATACTTGATGTGGCTGAACTTAGAGCAGCGTTTGTTCTGTCAGAGTCTATTGGAATACAAATACAGAATTTTCGTACGGAACGCCTTGGTAAAATATTATCCGGTGAAAGTATAATTCCTATTAATGAAATACCAAAAACTGTTTTTCACATAATACCTTTTAATGCGTTTGATAAAACAAAATATATTTTTGATAATTCATCGCTACGAGTTATAGAACAATCCAGAAAAGATTTCCGTCCATTGGAATCCACCAGTTGGAATGGCAGATATAATCTTGATGGGTATGTAGTACACGACACATTAGCTTCAGGAAATCCAAAGTCATATACACAATTTTTCCGAAATGGAATAATAGAATTGGTTGAATGTTCATTACTTGAACCAATCGAGGATAATAAAATAATCCCCGGTAAGTATTATGAGAAACAGCTTATAGATCAATTACAAAAATATTTGGAATTTCTCGAAACAATGGGAGTTGAAACACCATTGTTAGTTATGCTAACCCTTACGGGAGTATTAGATTATTTTATACCGAATGGTAGCAGAATAAGTAGACAGCATACTATTGATAGAGATACTTTGTTTTTGCCTGAAATTATTATAGAACAACACAATATCAACCCTAGCAAAGCAATGAAACCGATCTTTGATGCTCTTTATAATGCTTCAGGATTTAATAGTTCAACAAGCTATAATACTGACGGAGAGTGGATTGAATGAAGCCACTCCAAATTATACAATAAACTCCTTGATAAATTCCTAAAAGCATTTAACATCTTTTCACTATGAAATACGTAATCTTGCAAGGCGACGGAATGCCCGACCATTTGCTTGTAGAGCTTGGTGGTAAGACTCCTCTAGAAGTCGCTAACACTCCTAATTTGGACAAAATTGCTAAGTGTGCAATGAAGTTTGGCATGG